>Ga0315276_10000067_pt1 | contig 77325 bp, 72 predicted proteins | sample YL17G05_0_MG_FD_204542 | JGI IMG/M metagenome (GOLD analysis project Ga0315276, IMG submission 204542) | Sediment microbial communities from Yellowstone Lake, YNP, Wyoming, USA - YL17G05_0 | ecosystem: Environmental > Aquatic > Freshwater > Lake > Sediment | place: USA: Wyoming | collected...
ATTGATGGTTTACATAAAGTCAAGAAATATTTTGGGTAAACATGGATGATCTTTATCGTGAATTAATTATTGATCGTTACAAAAATCCACATTTTCGTGGATCTCTTGAGCCACATGATATATCATTTGAAGATGATAATCCACTGTGTGGAGATCATATCAAAATCGATTTGCGAGTTGATGAAAACGATCGAGTCAGTGAAGTGGCATTTGATGGTCATGGATGTGCGATCTCACAAGCATCAGCCGACTTATTAGCTGAAAGCGTCCTTGGAAAGTCGTTGGATGAAATCAAGCAGATCAACAAGCAGGATATATTGGATATGCTTGGAATTGAGCTCGGGCCCGTTCGTTTAAAATGTGCTCTACTCTCTCTTAAGGTGCTCAAAGCTGGAGTGTATGGATTGGGTGAAGCGAGTGACGAATTAGTCGAAAATTGAATATGTATAATTACGCGGAAATTGACCAACGAAAAATGGAATACATCCCTGTTGGATCGGTGAACGAATTAAGAGAAGGGCAGAGATTGTATATTGAAATTGACGAAACAGCTATAGTGATATTAAATATCGCAGGAAAGTATTACGCAGTTGAAGATGTATGCTCCCATGATGATGGTCATGTGGGGGAAGGTAATATTGAAGGATTTGAGATCATCTGTCCGCGGCATGGAGCACGATTTGATATCCGGACGGGTAGGGCATTAGCATTACCAGCGTTTGTAGATATCCCAGCTTATCCCGTACGTATGGTGGGTGATCAAATAGAAGTTGGAATACCCATAGAGGATTAAATCATCCCTTCACTTCGCCAATCGCATAAAATGTGGGCACATATATGATACTCAAGTTGTCCATATGTGAAGTAAGATATTTGGATTTTAATTCTTCAATTGATTGTATAAACTCGTTTTTATGGTATAGGTCTGAACTAATAACTTCCCACTCTAGATTGATATCTTCCCTTGTTTGAATTTTACCCCATTGACCCCCCAAGACACCAACTTCAATATTCATTAAACCGACAGAGGAAAATAAGGATCGCAGTTCACGCCCTATGAAAGGATTAGCGCCTTGATCCTTGAGTGAATCGGTCTGCCATCTACCAATTTGGGCGAGGTCGATTGGAAAATCAACCCTTCCACCATAATCGGGTTCAGCGAGCGCCAGTACATACCCACCAGGCTGGACGACTCTAACCATTTCTTCAAGAACCTGGAGCGGACTTTTCACCCAAAGCAATAAGAAATGGCAAAAGGCAATATCAAATGATCGCGCACCATAGGGTAGTCTTAAAGCATTCCCAAGGGTAAGTATTGATCTTGGGGCTGACAAGTGGGCTAAAGAAATAGAATTATGATCAATATCCACACCATAAGGAGGACAAGAACAAAGCTTACTCAATTCGTCTAGTAATACCCCGGTACCACAACCAACATCTAAAACATGTTTGACACGTTGGATCCTGATCCGATCATATAAATAATTCCGAATAGATTTAGTCCAACGAGCTTGTTGTTGGTAGCGTAGGTGCCACTTGTGGGTGGAAAATGTCAATTAATTACCCTTTCCACGGAAAAATTGTGAATTTTCATCGCTAACAATTATAATGAGATTATTATATAAATTATGGCTAATACTCAGTACAAATTTTATGAATGTGAAAATCCCGACTGTAGACTACGCTTTCCAGGATATGAAGGCTTTCATAGATGGAACCATTGCCCGGAATGTAGATCAAACACGCATGTAGTTGCTGTAGTGCAAGGAACAGACGAGCAATCCAACCAGGTTACCTATCAAAGAAAATGGCTTGTGGACGCATTGTTAGATAATATCCGTAGCAGCTGGAACGTAGGATCGATATTCCGGTCTGCGGACGGCACCGGGATTCACAAAATATATTTATGTGGGATTTCACCCACACCAGAAAATCCAAAAGTCAGAAAGACCGCTTTGGGAGCTGAAGAAAACATTCCATGGGAGCACTCCAAAAATGGAGTTGAAACAGCGATAATATTAAAGTCTCAAGGGTGCAAGCTCTGGGTGCTTGAAGATATCGCGAATGCAGTGCCATTATTTCAGATAGAACTACCCGAGAATAACTCACCAGTAGTTTTGATTTTTGGAAATGAGGTGAGTGGGGTTGATCCAGATATTATTGATCTCTGTGATCAGGTAATATCTATTCCCATGGTTGGAAAGAAAAGTTCGTACAATGTAGCAGCCGCTTTTGGAATTGCAGCTAGTTTTCTCCTTTACCGCCAGAGTATTTCCCAGGGGTCCTTCAATATATTTCCAAGTATCTGATTGACACCTTGTGCTGGAAGCACATCTCCATCAGGCTCAATATATAACCAAGCGTGTCCCGCGCCTGAAGGCGGGTTATCCAGCTGAGTTTCCAGAGAAACTGGATTGAATTCTGAATATGGAACCGGAAGATCCCATATTAAAGTCAGCCCTAAAGATGCAGCCTGGTTTCGGAATTCGCTCAGGGAATTATGAAGTTCGGGATTGGATGCAGTAAGTGAGATTGCTTTTACACCTAAACTCACGAGACGCTCCAATATTTGAGATGTATCCATAATGTTCTGTTGGGTGAGCGTGAGGTGAACTGTTACAAATATGTCAGTAGCGAGGACATTTTCTAATGCTTTCCAATAATCTTCCTCGTCTGGTTTTAATGAAATCATTATATGGTCCAAGCCGGTCTGAAGTAAGGACCGGAGATAATCATTGCCAACCAGCTTTAAGCCATCGGTCAACAATCCGACTACTTGACCATTGGATTCTGTATGGGCGATCAGGTCAGGTAAGTCATTCCGCAGGGTTGGTTCGCCTCCTGTCAGGATGATATGCGGTATCCCAAAACCCCAAGCTTTATCAAATACTCCATACCACTCTTCAGTAGACAATTCACGGTCAATTCGTTTATTTGGTGCCATGGAATTGTCAAATGTATCTGCTAATCGGTATGTTATTGCACAATCAAGCCGGTAAGGGGCTGATATCTTTTGGCTATAAGGTGTGGATCGTTCAAAGTTAAGAAATGTTTCAGGATCAAGGTCGGGTATATTAACTAACGATTGGATGTGATCTCTTTGAAGTTGATAATCCTGTAAAGCATGTTGACGGTTTATCCTGTATCGGCCTGATATCTCCCTGGCCATTTTATCTTCAGGTGTCTGCATGACCATATGATATGCATATTCTGAAGCAGTTTGATTAAGATGGAGAATTGTGGATGCGTTCACGATTAATATACCAGTTCCATCAGGCTCAAGGCGTAAATGGAGACGATAAGGTATTGGTGCATCGGGTGGCGCCTGGTAAGGAAATATCCCGGGAGTCAATGGCTTAACCGGAGTTAACAAACGTTTGATCGATTCAAGCAAGTAGGGCATCTGAGTCTCCTTTTTGTTTGGTCTTCAGCTATATCCTTTGGTTTTCATTACCAATGGGCAACCGCCTCCGCACTCAGAGACCAAAGGACAAACCAAGCATTTTTCTGGAATATCTTTACGCTCACGAAGAGTAATTGATAAATCATGATTCCAAATGCTGGTCCATGGGCTGGTTAGGATATTCCCAAGTGTTTGATAATATGATTGGCAGGGAATGACATCCCCATTTGGCTCAATGCACATGTTATACATTGCTGCGGTGCAACCTTTTACACCCAATTCAAGCTGCATTGGGTCAAAATTGCAGTATTGTGTTGGGGTATACCAGATCAAGCGTTGGTTATGTTCGGAAATTATTTCTCTGGCAATTCTTAATAATGATGATAAATCACTTTCGGCAATACCAGTGTCGACTGATAATCCCTTACCAGAATAGATCAATGCATTCAATCCGATCGTAGGAACACCAATGCTTGCCAGGAATTCGAGCGTCTGCTTAAGGAATGGGCTATTATTACTCAACATGGTTGTATTCGTCATCACATAAAGGGATGTTTCAGTAGCATTTTGTATGCCGGCGACTGTCTGTTTCCAAGCGCCTCGAGCATTAACCATGGCATCGTGGATATCAGGACTGTGGGATTCCAACGTGATTTGGACGTGATCCAAGCCTGCGTTTACCAAAGTATCTACATAATGGCGATCCGATAAGCGTCTTCCGTTTGTATTAATTCCCGTGATTTGACCATTATGTTCTGCATGGGCAATCAGCTCTGGAAGGTCATCTCGTAATGTGGGTTCACCGCCTGTGAACACAACATGAGGAATTCCAATCTCCCAAAGCAGGTCCAGGATATGGAACCAATTCTTTGTTGATAATTCAGGATAATCTCTGGATCGGGCATTATAGCAATGAGAACAGACATTATTACACCGATAGGTAATCGCCAAGTCCATTCGATAGGGAGCAGATGGTTTTGAGCTAAATGGTTGAATTAATTCCAAATTTAAATCATGGATAGGACAGGCGCCATCCGGTTTAATTAGTTCGCGCAATAGATCGGCAGTATGCGTATAGTCGTTTAAGGCTTGATCACTGGAAACATCAAAGGTTTTAGTCAGTATTTGTATCGCCTTTTCACGAGTAGTGTTTTGTAAGATCAGGTATGCCATCACTACAGCTGTAGGATTTAGGTGAACGATCTTGCTGGCATTTACAATAAGTAATCCACTGTTATCTGGGTCGATCCGCAAATGAACCCGTGATCTCTCTCCATTCTCTTGAAAATCGAAATGGAAAATGCCTGAATTTGGCAACAAGCTAGACATAGTAATTGTCTTGAATTTTATTCTATTCAAGATAGAATTGGTATTGATCACTTTGACATCAATTCAGGAAAAATATCAACGACCACCGCCAGCACACGCACAAGCACACCCAGCACAAGCGCAAGCACATGCGCAAGAAGAACCACCACCACCGTGATAACCACCTTTCGATGAACTTGTAGAAACCTTCGGGGGTGGATTAGTTACTGATGTAATACTAGAAGTAAAGTCATTGATATTGCCAACTACTTTTCCGGAAAAATTTTGGACACCCGTTGCCATTGAAGCAGCGAAATCTGCTCCAGGAACACGTGTAATGCCACCCGCTGAAGGGATTGTAGCTCCACCTGGTTTAGGTGCCACCTTTCCGAAGCCAGGGTCATAATGACCCCACCATACTGGGACATACACTGGAGAGTTTCGAAAAACATCTTCTGTGCGACCTCCATAGTTCTTATCCAGCATCGTCCATTCCATTACCTCATCGTATTTTTGACTCTTTACATCAGGTGTATCAGCAGCTTCCACCTGCTCCCAGGCTCTTTTGGTGATATCGCGGTAATAAGCTATTGTCTCCTGACGGCTAAACCCTTTCATTTTCTCTGTAACATTCTTAACCAGGTTGACCACCATATCCCGTAATCCTTTACGGCGGTCCGACTCACTTTTTTCGAATGCGCTTAGAAAATCTTTTTCATATGGCTGGAGATCTTCTGGCATAGGCTGGGTAACCTTAATCTCGAGTGGGTCGCGAGTGATGACCTCCGCAGTATTTTTCTTTATCACGCTGAATAGGATCATGGTCATAATCTTATCCAGTGGTTCTTCCAAGAGAATGGCAGCTTCAATAGCCGTCAAGCCGCGCTTAATGCCATGACCTTCTATAGATATTTTTGGCGGGAGATATTGCCTTTTACGCCTATTATCGGATGCAAACCCTGAGGCTACAATCGCAATAAAAACACCAATGAATAAGACCGGGACAATTGCACCGCTAATACATTTTCCAATCAGTGCAAAAGGATTAACCGTAACGATTGCACTCGAGGGTATGTAGCTCTTTGGAATCGATGCGCCAAATTTGTATTGGGTATAATTATTTGCATTCGTGTTATTCCAGGTGTAAGTGACTCGACCCTGGTCATCTATTCCAGTGACAGGCTGGGTTGGAAAACCATCGGGTGAAGCATGCCATTTTGGTTCTTCCGGTTTCACTCCCGGCGGTAAATGAAATGTAACTGTCAAATCAGTTTTTCCAGATACTACATTTGAGCCAAAATATGGTGTTCCAAACACCCCACTGGCATAATTATTATCTGTGCTATCCTTATAAAGAACATCTTGGACGTTGTCCACATGAACTTTAACTGTACCCGTTTCTCCAGGGTTAATAGCATATTGTCCTAGGCCAATAGCGACACCACTGCTACCCTCGCCTTGGAACCCCGAGGAGGAAATATCTGAAACACTATTACCATTTACAGTGGCAGTAATATTGTTATCCGAGAAATTGCTATTTGGCAGCCCAAGATCTACATAATCAATAATATGTCCTGAAGGATTATTTGCAAAGACATATGTATAATCCAATGACACACTGCCATCTGAATTCCAATACACATCGATTGTAAGACTGGGAACTTGGAAGGAATAAGATTGGGCTCTCGCTGGAGAAGAGGTCAACAAGAGCAGGGTCAAAATTAGCAGGAAGTATAATAACCGTCGTCGCATTATTCAGCTCCACATATCTATTAATCTATATAGGTGGTCTATGACATTATTTACGAAAAATCACCATTTCGGTTCTTCTGTTAACTGATAAGTGCTTTGACAATATGGACAGGTCACCACTGGGGCACCTGCTACCATCTGGATATTATCCATTGTCAGTGTTCCACCACAGGATTTGCAATTTAGAGTATCCATATTCACATTTGCTGGGAGGTCAACTTTGATAGTAACGTTTTCAGTAACAGCTCCCATCTTTCCACGTCCTGCAAGTGAAATCAAGTATGCCCCACCCCCGATCATAACCAATCCAATAACCACCGAGATTAACCCAGCCGTTATCCAACCACTTTGACCTGATGGACTGAAACTTCCCCAGATGTAGATTATTCCAAAGAAAACCGCAGCGAGACCAATCAGGATCAATATTGCTGCCGCTAAATATGAAAGTATCCTACCTGTACTCATGATCACCTCTTCTCGATAGTTTACATCCAATTACGGATGTGAGCAAGTATTTTTTATTCGGCATTTAATTGTAAAGACTTCTGCAAGATGTTACGTAATTCGACCTCAGAAAGTGTTATTGGATTACCTTTCATGCTACTTGCTCTCGTCGCTGTTTCCAAAATTCTCCCGAAATCTGCCTCAGATAGACCATAAACCGATAATGGAGGAATCTTTGCGTGGTTACAAAAATTCCGAACCCATTGGACTCCATCCTCGACAGTAGCTGATAATTGATTAGTTAAGATTTTAGCAATTGCATCATACCGTTGCAAAGCTGGATGACCAGGAGCTCTTTCCATTAATGCATTGATATTTGCTTCCATCGTATGAGGTAATAAACATGCACAAATTGCACCATGTGGAGCTGGGGATACTCCTCCAATTGTACCTGCCAAGCCATGAACTGCCCCTAATTTGGCGTTGGCCAGCGCAAGGCCACTGAATAAACTGGCTAATGATATATCCTCACGGGCATTATGATCAACTCCATTATCATAAGCCTGATATATCGATCGGCCGATGCGTTGAATCCCATCACGACACAATACATCCGTCATTGGGCTAGGATCAATACAAGTAAATGGCTCGATTAATTGGGTGAGAGCATCCAATCCTGTGAAAGCAGTAATTGCAGGAGGAACGCTAACAGTTAGCTCTGGGTCTACAAGCGCAATTTTGGGTAATAAATACGGACTTCTTAAACTGACTTTAACATTGTGCTGTGGTGAAGCAAGTACAGCATTTTTAGTGACCTCAGCTCCAGTGCCGGAGGTGGTTGGGATAGCAATGAGCGGTAACGAGGGATTTGATAATGGTTTTCCTAATCCAATAACTTCTAAATAATCCGTTATCTCACCAGGATTGGATATCAAAGAAGCGGTTGCTTTGGCTGAATCGATCGCGCTTCCACCACCGATACCAATCAACAAATCAGGAGAAAACCGCTTAGCGATATCTATGAATGTTTTGATCACATCGATGGTGGGTTCTTGTTCGATTTTTACAGTTGAATAACAGATACCGCGCGATTCCAGTGCACTATATAATCGATCTGAAACTGACTTTGGACATCCTGATATGATGAAAGCATTTTTACCAAATTCTGTAGCAATATCTCCAATTGTATTCAGCTTACCTGATCCAAATATTATCCTTGAAGCGGTTGAAAATTCGAATTGCATTTACCACTCAGAAACCGGAGGATAAAGAATATTATACGTAATTTTAGTGCGCGGCTTAGCCATCATATCAATGACAGCGGTACTCCAGCGGGCATAATGAGCTGTCTCCCTATGCCTGCTTGGTGCATCCTCAGTACGATAAACTTCAATTAAAGTAAAACAGGTTGGATCATCAGCTTGTTGATATACATCGAAGCGAGCAATACCAGGTTCCTGAATACTTTTGCTTGCATTATCGTGGGTAGCAGCTTTGAAGGCTTCTATACTCTCAGGTTTAACACGAGTATGGACAATGACTACAAACATTACACATCCTCCTTATCAGAGTAAATAAGTAGTAAGAGAATCAAATGAATACATGTATATAATAAATCAGATGCTCAAAAAAGCCTATTCTAATAAGGCATATCTTTCTCTTAATTTAGAAGGCAAGCAATAAGGTTAAATCGTTTACAAGTACCAGCGGCAAATCCCGCATAAAAATTGTTAAAAATTCCGAATACCGTAGGTATTTGTTTAGACATCGACCGAATTGCATCCAGTCACCATCGCAAATCGTCTGTGTATCCACTCGTTCATAAGTATGATGTTGCTAAATACCGTAAACCCCGATCTATCGAATATACAGGAAGTTGGAGGTTGGTATGATCTCCTTGGGAAAATTTGGAAAGCCGCTTGTTACCCAACATACCTGATAATGAGAAAACAATTGAATGATTTTTTGGTTATACCATGATGCATGACGGAATTCAATTGCAAAATTATTTGTATGGGGTAAGGATTAAAAATATTCACCGAGCACCGAAAAATTTACCTGGGCGTATTTAGGTAGTAATTAGATCAATATCGGTCCCAATTTTTCACCAAAAGGATGCAGGGAATCCATGAACTCGAGCATCAGCCCATGGGCACCCTTTAATCCAAGCTCATGCGTTATTTGACGCGGTGTTTTTAAACTGAATCGGAATTCTGCGGGAGATAAATTAAACCAGGATTGGACTGTCGCTGGCTGTGGTATCGAATAAAAAGTCGTGTCCAATTCGACCGAATTAAAATATTTACAATAATAGGGTAAAAAATTGCGTGGCGAGAAACCAGCTGGATAGAATGAACCCACCCAATCTTTATATCTAAACCCTATCGTGCCTTGATACCAATTTTTCATAAAAGTCAGAAGATTTGGTAGAATATTGATATATTAATTAATTGATCTTGCCATCGTAAAAGGGTGATTATGAAGGAGAATGCAATCACTATATTTGGTACTAACTGGTGTGGAGATTGTATAAGAGCCCGCAGGTTTTTTGATACAAATAATGTCGCGTATAAGTGGATTGATATTGATCATGACGCTATAGCTGAAGAGTTCGTAATTTCGACTAATCACGGGATGCGCAGTGTTCCAATGATATGTTTTGAAGATGGAATGATATTGGTTGAACCCACTGATGCAGACTTATATAAATACTTGGAACTATATGGTCATTGATTTATTTATTCAAATTCCTCTAGTGTTCCTGTCGTCATAAAAACAATCTGCTCAGATATATTTATTACTCTATCCGCCATTCTCTCTAGGTTATGGGAGCACCACATCAGGTAAGTGCATCGGGTCACCATATCTTGCTCTTTGGCCATAATCTTTATCAATCTTTGAAAAACGATTTTATATAATTCATCAATTTCCATATCTCTTTTGGCAATCTCACGCGCCCAAATCGGGTCACGTTTTATAAAAGCCTGAATGCTATCAGCAAGCATTTGCCGGCTGATTTCTGCCATTTTAAATATTTTCTTAAAGGTTTTTAGGAGAGGTTCTTCTTCCATTAGTATCACCGTCTTTGAAATTCCAGATGCATAATCACCCATCCGTTCCATCTCGACAATCATATAAAGAATGGCAATTATTTCACGTAGATCGCTCGCGGTGGGTTGCTGTGTGGCGATTAAGGTTAAGCAATCTTCCTCAATTTTAAATCGGGCCTTATTGATCTCAGTATCTCCATTGATCACGGAATCAGCTAAACTTGTATTACGTTCTGCTAAGGCTTGCATGGAGCGATCAATAGCAGTGTCGACTAGTAAGCTCATTCCCTGCAATTCGGAGCGGACATCTTCAAATTGATGGTCAAATATTGAACGGATTCCATGCAACATATGCAATTCTCCTGATTAATCTATTATCCCATATTTCCGGTAATATAGTCTTCAGACAGTTGTTGTTCTGGCCGCGTGAATAATTTTGCCGTTGGGGAGAACTCCACCAATTTTCCTAGCCAGAAGAAACCAGTGTGATCGGAAACACGTGCAGCTTGTTGCATATTATGTGTAACGACGATTATCGTGTAGTTTTTCTTGAGCTCAACCATTAATTCTTCTATTCTCAAGGTCGCTATAGGATCGAGTGCAGAAGCTGGTTCATCCATCAAGATAACTTCAGGTTGAACTGCAAGTAATCGTGCAATGCATAATCGCTGTTGTTCTCCAAGGGAAAAGCTTAAAGCATTCTCGTTGAGATGATCCTTAACTTCATCCCAGAGGGCAGCCTGGCGCAAGCTCTGCTCCACAATTATCTCTAAATCACTTTTATTTCGGTTAAATCCCACTACCCTAGGACCAAAAGCAACATTATCAAATACAGATTGGGGAAAAGGATTTGGCTTTTGAAATACCATTCCTACCTTTTGTCGGAGATTGGCAAGGTCAATATCTTGGCTATAAATATCCATGCCTTTAAGTAAAATTTGGCCTTCGACATGTGTTCCTGGAATAGTATCATTCATGCGGTTGAGACAGCGCAGAAATGTTGATTTTCCGCAACCCGATGGACCGATCAACGCCGTAATCAGATACGGTGAAATATCCATGGAAATCTGTTGAAGGGCAATAGTAGGTCCGTAATAAAAATCAAGATTCATAATTTTAAAAATAGGTTCAGAAATTTCCATATTACTTAAATTGTACACTATATCATTCATAAATTATTACCTTGTAGGAGGGAATTATTACAGCTATAATCCGTTTTATGAAAAATATCCTATATATCATCACACCACTAATTTTCATCCTTCTATCTGGATGCATACAAGGGACCGAATCGACACTAGAAATTACTGCTACACCTCAAATAACTTCGATTGAAAACCTGGGGTCTGACACAATGGTGAATCTTGCCCTGGCTTGGGCAGAAAAGTACCATGGACTTTATCCAAACGTAGAAATATCAGTCACCGGTGGTGGATCTGGTACAGGGATTGCTGCACTAGTCAATGGAACCATCGATATTGCCAATGCCAGCCGCGAGATTAAACCTGAAGAAATCCAGCAAGCCAAGGACAACGGAGTCAAACCAGTAGAATTTGTGGTTGCAAGGGATGCAATTGCCGTCATTGTTAATCCAACCAATCCAGTTAACCAACTTTCGATCAAACAAATATCCGATATCTATAGTGGAAGAATAAATAATTGGAGCGAAGTCGGAGGAGAGGACCGGGTAATCGTCCGCTTATCACGAGAAACCAATTCTGGCACACATGTATATTTTTTGGAAAATGTAATCCGGATGGGTAGTAAAACCGATAAAACTCTCTTCTCGAGTGATACTTTATTGCTTCCGTCCTCAGAGGGTATAACTGCAGAAACTAGGGATAATCCGAATGCGATCGGATATGATGGTTTGGGGTATGTCACATCAGAAGTTAAGATGATTGCGATCGCACTTGATTCGTCATGTCCATTTATTCTCCCTTCAGCTTACACTGTAAATCAAGGGCAATATCCAATTGCCCGCGACTTGTATATGTATACGAATAACCAACCCTCAGGTGCAATTGCAGATTATATTAATTGGATAATGACATCCGAAGCTCAAAATATCGTTACTGAGCTAGGTTTTGTACCCATCAGCAAACACTAGATATCTGTCAGGATGATTATGGAAACGACGAAAAATTGGAATGAATTTATTCTAAAATGGTTGATAAAATTTTCAGGCTATTCTGCGATTATTTTTGTCATATTAATATTTTATTTTCTGCTACTCGCAGGCTTACCGACCATTCGTGAAGTATCCTTAAGTAACCTTCTGTCAACGCAATGGTACCCAATAGAAAATTATTTTGGGTTGTTACCCCTAATTGGGGGGACTATAATTGTTACCTTTGGGGCAGCTATGTTTGCCATACCAATCGGTTTGTGTACAGCGGTATATATCTCTGAAGTATCTCCTCAGTCGGCGCGTAATTATTTAAAACCATTGGTTGAGGCACTGGGAGGTATCCCTTCTGTGGTGCTTGGCTTTCTCGGTATTATGATCCTGGCACCAAACCTTCGACTATTGTTGGATTTACCAACAGGACTTTCTGCATTAGCAGGGAGCATTTTATTAGCTGGAATCGCAATCCCAACCATCGTATCAATCGCTGAAGACGCCCTGGATTCAGTACCACGGTCTTATCGTGACGGGGCACTGGCATTAGGAGCAACTGAATGGCAAACAATATGGCGTGTTACATTTCCAGCAGCTCGTAGTGGGGTACTGACTGCAATAATGTTGGGAATTGGGAGAGCAATTGGGGAGACAATGGCAGTGATGATGATAACCGGGAATGCGGCAGTACTCCCCATAAAACTAAATTCATTATTTCACCCAGTACGGACCATGACTGCCACGATCGCTGCAGAGATGGGAGAAGTGGCTAAGAATAGTACCCATTACCACGTGCTATTCTTTATCGGTTTATTATTGTTTATCGTTTCCCTTGGGATTAATATTGCTGCCTCAACTGCGATGTTTCGGCAACGTAAGAGGGCAGAACGGATCTTGTCTTAATAAATATGGATATCATTTCAGGGTTAAGAGAAATTTATAAAAATCCAAACTCGCCTGCTTCAAGAAAAAATAAGCAGAAACTTGGATTTGGTTTGTTATTTATCGCTACAGTAATCACTATTATTCCAATTGTGGCGATCATCTTATTTATATTTATCAAAGGAATTTCAGCAATATCTTGGGAATTTTTGACAACATTTCCCTCAAACGGTATGAAAGAAGGCGGGATATACCCTGCCATAGTAGGTACTTTTTACCTGACGATAGGCACCGCTCTATTTTCGGTCCCATTAGGTATTGGTGCAGCAATCTATCTCTCGGAATACGCGCCAGATAATCGCTGGACGAGAGCCATCCGGATCGCGATCATTAATCTAGCAGGTATTCCCTCAGTTGTTTATGGGTTATTTGGGTTGGGTTTGTTTGTTATATTTTTCAAGTTAGGAACCAGCATCCTTGCAGGTGCCTTAACCTTGTCGATTATGACACTTCCAGTAATCATTAGTACAGCCGAGGAAGCAATAAGGGCTGTTCCTCAATCATTTCGGGTAATCAGCATTTCTGTTGGCGCAACTCGCTGGCAAACCATACGAAGGATCGTCCTCCCGCAATCATTACCTGGGATTATGACCGGTGTGATACTTGGTCTAGAGCGTGCGGCAGGAGAAACTGCTCCTATTCTATTTACTGCAGCTGTATTTTTCTTACCTAGATTACCTAATTCTCCTCTTGACCCGACTATGGCTTTACCTTACCATTTATTTGTCATTTCAACCCAAGTGCCAGGTATGCCAATAGACATTCAATATGGGACCGCATTGGTACTGATTATTTTTGTATTGGGAATGAACCTAATTGCGACGATCATTAGGTCCAGGGCACGTGCGCATAGGCAATGGTAGTCAGATGACAAGCATTAAAATTCTAGTAGAACACTTGAATTTACAATATTCTGATGGAAAAGAATCATTGCGCGATATTAATCTGGATATTCAAGCAAATACGATCACTGTATTATTTGGTCCTGCTGGTGGTGGTAAATCATCTCTCTTAAGAGTATTTAATAGATTAAATGATCTAGCGGATGTTAAACTTCTCTCCGGAAGAGTCCTTCTGGATGATATGGATATACTAGATTTGAAAGTCGATGTAATTGCTTTGCGCAGGAGAGTTGGGATGGTATTCGCCCGTCCGATTGTTTTACCTATGAGCATAAAGGCAAATCTCACTTATGCCCTTGAATTAACTGGAGAAAAAAGGGTGAGTATTTTGGATGAAGCAGTTGAGAAGAGCTTAAATCAGGCTGCCTTATGGGACGAAGTTAAAGACCGCCTTAATGAGCCTGCTATTTCATTATCTGGTGGACAACAACAACGTTTATGCCTTGCTCGTAGCCTAGTTTTGAAACCTGAAGTGATTTTATTGGATGAACCAACCTCAGGATTGGACCCAATATCTACAGGAAAGGTAGAGGTGACGCTGCAAGAGTTAAAAAAGATTTATACGATAGTGTTAGTACCTCACTCTATTCAACAGGCTGCCAGAGTTGCGGATTATGCAGCTTTTTTTCTACAAGGTGAGGTGATTGAAAAAGGAACTGGTAAGGAACTTTTCATCAATCCCAAAGATAAACGAACGGAAGATTATATAATGGGTCGATTTGGGTAAAAAGATCATGGTAACCGTCTTAGAATATTTATAAAGGAAGACTATTTTGGAAAAAAAGCCTGACCTAGTAATTCCACCTAGCCTGGAATCACCCAAACTGTTTATTAACCGCGAGCTTAGTGCTTTATCTTTTCAATATCGTGTATTGGAAGAAGCTATTGATGAAAACAATCCTCTTTTAGAGAGGATAAAATTTCTAGCCATCGTCGGCTCGAACATAGACGAATTTTTTATGGTACGGGTAGCTGGTTTAAAGAAACAAGTCGATGCAGGTGTAGTTAATGTACCTCCAGATGGATTAACCCCAGCAGAACAGCTGGCAGAGATTAGAAAAATCGCTAGTAATTTGATGAGAGAGGCTGCATTTACTTTTAAGAACAACTTATTACCAGATTTAAAGAATGCAGGTATTTATTTACTTGATTATCTGGAGTTAAATAAGCGGCAAAAAGAAAGCATCGAATCCTATTTCCGGGATGTGGTATTTCCAGTATTAACCCCATTGGCATTTGATCCAGGCCATCCCTTCCCTCACATTTCTAATTTGTCATTGAATCTAGCAGTTTTACTTAAGGATAAAAAGGGTGTTGAACACTTCGCACGGATTAAAGTGCCAAACACTTTACCTCGTTTGGTTCCCATCAAGCGCTCTTCAGGTAGTGTTCGTAAAGACGGGACTGTCCCATACTACCACTATTTTGTTTGGTTAGAGCAGGTGATCTCTGCAAATCTAAGTTCATTATTCCCTGGGATGGAAGTAATTGAATCTCATCCATTCCGGATTATCCGCGATGCAGATATGGCTATCCAAGAGATGGAAGCAGCTGATTTATTAGAAACCATAGAACAGTCTGTCAGGCAACGCAGGTTTGGGTCAGTCGTGAGGATTTCTATCAATGATTCTATGTCAATCCGAATCCGTGAAATTTTGATGGAAAATCTGGCGATTGATCGAAATGAAATTTATGCTTTGGATGGTCCAATGGGTTATAGTGATCTCTGGTCCTTATATAGCATCGATCGACACGATTTAAAAGATCAACCGTTTAAACCATTCACTCCAAGGATTTTACGGGATGATGATGAAAATATATTTTCAGCCATCCGAGATCGAGATATCTTACTCCACCATCCATATGATTCGTTTGAACCCGTAATAAATTTTCTAAAAACTGCAGCGAATGATCCAGATGTTTTAGCGATCAAACAAACCTTATATCGGGTTGGTAACAAACCACCAGTCGTGGATGCCCTGCTTGAAGCTGCGGAAAATGGGAAACAAGTAGCTGTGTTGGTTGAGCTAAAAGCACGGTTTGATGAGGAAAGCAATATTGCCTGGGCAAGAACGCTGGAACGAAAAGGAGTTCACGTCGTATATGGATTGCTCGGATTGAAAACCCATTCAAAAGTTGCTCTGGTGATCCGTAAAGAAGGTGAAGGGATAAGGCGATATATGCACATGGCAACTGGCAATTACAATGCGATTACCGCACAATCATATGAAGATATTGGTATGTTTACCTGTGATAATGAAATGGGCGCTGATGCGACGGACCTATTCAACTACTTGACGGGATATTCCTCTAAAAAAGAATACCAGAAATTAATAGTTGCTCCAATTAACCTCCGTAGTCGAATGGAAGCATTAATTACAAGAGAAATTGAGATACAAGGAAAGAACGGGATTGGTCATTTAATCTTCAAAGTAAATTCAATGGTTGATAAAAAAATGATCCAATTGCTATATAAGGCATCTCAAGCAGGCGTGAAAATTGATTTATTTGTAAGAGGAATTTGTTGCTTGAGACCCGGAATGCCTGAGATTAGTGAAAATATACAGGTGACGAGCATTGTTGGTCGTTTTCTCGAGCATAGCCGGATATATTATTTTAGAAATGGTGGGAATGAAGAGATTTACCTCGGTAGTGCAGATCTAATGCCACGAAATATAGATCGGCGGGTTGAGGTGCTTTTCCCTGTACAGGATAAGTTAATGATCAAGCATATTTACGATGATGTCTTGACTTATTATTATAAGGATAACACTAAGGCACGCAAAATGCTTCCGGATGGCACATATGTTCGAATAAAACCGCAAAACGGTGATGAGCCATTAAATATCCAAAGCTGGTTTATTACTTCCCGTCGGTAAAGAATGCAGCAGCCAGAATAGCTAGACCTCCATGAACCACAAGTGCCGGAGGATCATCCAATATAGGAATAGAATTCAACCCGAATTCAGCACATAACCTATCAGCAAATTCGTGAGCTAGTTCAAGAATTGCGGCATATATGACCGAAATGTAAGCTTCACCATTATTTGCTACCTGAGAATTAACGAACTTAAACAGGCGATTAATGGCATGTTTTGTGTTCTTTCTTTCTCATACTGCTCAACTCGACCTTCAGATAAGTCCAATATTGGTTTGATTTTCAAAACAATGCCAAAAAGTGCGGTCGCGCCTCCTATCCACCCGCCTTTGGCAAGATATTCAAGCATATCAACAAGGAAATAGATTTGGCTACAAGGAATCATTCGTTTGAGCAACCTCTCAATCGATTCTGCGTCTTCTCCCTGTGATGACCATTCTGCTGCTAATTGAACAAGTGACGCAAGGGGGCTACCAATCGTGCGGGTATCGATAACTCTTATATCTGAACTTGGGAATTCTTGAGCAGCTAGAGGAGCAGACTTAACGGTACCACTAACTTCTGCTAAAGGATGGATGCAAAATATCGTTCACCCAGATGGGACAAGATTATTGAATTCATGCACGAATAACTCAGGCGGAGGCGCTGCTGTTTTTGGAATCTCTTTGAATGCCCTAAGCATCCTCATAAACATAGGATTATCGATGTCAATCCCTTCATAGAAGGATTTATAGCCAAAATTGATTATTTGTGGAATGACTAGTATACGATACCGACTGGAGATTTCGAAAGGTAGGCTGGAGGTGGTATCGATGAGGATGTTTACCATTTATTAAATATCATCCAAAGTAGAAATGCATTTTACAACCACCCGAGATTAAATTAGTTTCTGTTCGTGAATAACTAGACAAGATTGATTCTTTCAGGTATCATTTGTCCGCTTTAATCCTTGTTCTGAGGTACGAATCCCAATGGATTTTACAAAAAACATGTTGAAAGAACTAACTGAAACACCTGGCGTTCCTGGATATGAGACTCCCATCCGTTCAGTTGTACGAGGTTATCTAGGAAAATACGGAGAGCTAACCCAGGATAAGATCGGGAGTGTGATTTGCTGTAAGAAGGGTACCTCTGATAAACCAAGGATTATGTTAGCTGGTCATATGGATGAAATCGGCTTCATGGTTAAGCAGATCACACCGGAAGGATTTATTAAATTTATCCCCCTAGGTGGTTGGTTTGATCAAGTTCTATTAGGTCAAAGGGTCATTGTTCAATCTAGTAAGGGCGATGTAGTAGGTGTTATTGGGGCGAAACCACCTCACTTACTTTCTGCAGAGGATCGTGAAAAGGTTGTAAAGCGCAAGGACATGTATATTGATATCGGGGCAAGCAGCAAAGACCAAGTTGAAAAAGCCGGCATAAAACTTGGTGATCCAATCATTCCACGTGCAGATTTCGTGGAATTAGCAGGTGGATTAACTTACTTATCTAAGGCTTTTGATGATCGTGTGGGAACTGCGTTAGTGATTTCCACGTTACAAGAGCTACAAAACAAAGAGCACCCGAATACAGTTTATGGAGTTGCCACGGTGATGGAAGAGGTCGGTATACGTGGTGCAACAACCAGTGTTCGTGCGGTGGATCCAGATATTGCGATTGTCCTTGAATCTGATATTGCAGGAGATGTACCTGGAATTAATCCAGATGAGTCTAGTATAAAGTTGGGACAAGGCCCAACGGTTATTCTTTATGACGCTCGAATGATACCGAATCTTCGATTCAGGGATTTAGTCCTAGAGACTGCAGAGCATATTGGCGTTCCAATGCAGTTATCTACCATCGAAGGTGGTGCTACGGATGGTGCTGCGATCCATTTGCATGGTATAGGAGTTCCCACGATCGTTATTGGTGTCGCTGCTCGTCATATCCACTCTCATAGTTCAATCATTCATCGACACGACTATGATAATGCAGCCAAACTACTGACTGCTATGGTTATCCGGTTGGATGCGACAACGGTTGCAAGCTTAACTGAGTAATTAATCGGTTGGAGGAATTATGACAGATTTAATAAAACAGATAACATCAGATTTACAGAAGCAAATTGATTCTTACCAACCGGCATTAGGTTTGAGTGATGTAGGTAATGTACTTGAGGCTGGAGACGGTATAGCCCGGGTGAGTGGATTGGTGGATGTAAAATCACAAGAGCTGGTTCAATTTGCAAATGGTGTTATGGGAATCGCATTCAACCTTGAAAAAGACGAAGTTGGTGTCATTATCATGGGCGATTATTCCGAGATCGTGGAGGGTATGTTAGTTCGTTCCACCCAACGAATTGCCTCGGTACCGGTGGGGGATGCTTTGGTAGGTAGAGTAGTAAATGCATTAGGCATCCCTATTGATGGGAAAGGACCCATAAAATCCAATAAATTTAGACCTATTGAACGAATTGCTCCAGGTGTCGTGGAACGGAAGGATGTGGATACACCTGTCCAAACAGGTCTTAAAGCCATTGACTCGATGATTCCACTCGGACGGGGGCAGAGAGAATTGATTATTGGAGACCGGCAAACAGGAAAAACAGCCCTAGCAATCGATACAATCATAAATCAAAATGGAAAGGATTTGTTTTGTATCTATGTAGCGATTGGTCAAAAGAAATCTGCGGTTGCCCGTACTGTAGCGACATTAGAACGCTACGGTGCTATGGATTACACCACAGTTGTTGTTGCATCCGCAGACGAACCTGCTGCTTTGCAGTATATCGCTCCATATTCAGGCTGCACTATCGGAGAGGAATTTATGGAATCCGGTCGAGATGCTCTGTGCGTGTATGATGACCTATCCAAGCATGCATGGGCATATCGTCAGGTTTCCTTGTTACTTCGCCGCCCGCCTGGACGAGAGGCGTACCCCGGTGATGTATTTTACTTACATTCGCGATTATTGGAACGCGCTGCTCGGTTGGCAGATATATATGTAATTGTGGACAATAACTTTGCAGACCCATTGGCAGAACGCAGTGATGGATTAGATGGAAATATCTATGGTGGGCCACTTGCCCGGCATAACATTTCTGAGGCAATTAAGGTAATGGAAAATCCGGATAAATATAAAGCAGTCAAATTGAATGGATCTGGTGGCTCTCTTACTGCCTTACCAATCATTGAAACCTTGCTTGGAGATGTATCAGCATATATTCCAACAAATGTAATTTCAATCACGGATGGGCAGATATATTTAGAAGGAAATTTATTCTATGCTGGTATCCGGCCTGCAGTGAACGTTGGGCTTTCTGTATCACGCGTTGGTGGTGATGCACAAACGAAAGCGTTCCGTCAGGTGGCTGGACGCCTCAGGTTGGATATGGCAGCCTTCCGTGAACTGGCTGCGTTCGCCCAATTTGGTTCTGATTTGGACAAAGCTACTCAGTCTCAACTTAACCGCGGACAACACCTTCAAGAAATTTTGAAACAGCCTCAATATCAAACATTATCCTTAGAGAATCAGGTAATGGTAATCTTTGCCGGCACACGCGGTTATGCTGATAATGTACCCCTCGAACGGATGAGGCAGTGGGAAACATCACTAATTAGATACATGGATACTACATATCCAGAAATTGGTAAATCAATCACTGAAGAAAAACGGATCACTCCTGAGACTGAAGAAAAACTTACCCAGACTCTGGTCTCATTCATGTCCACCTGGCATTAACAAAAAACAATAAAATAATGGCAAATGCAAGGGAAGTCCGTCTTCGAATTCGTAGTGTAAAAAACATTGCCCAGGTAACCCGTGCTTTACAAGCTGTTAGTGCGAGTAACGTCCGAAAAGCAATGGCTGCGATGTTACGTACACGGCCATATGCTACTAAAGCTTGGCAAGTTCTGAGTCATATTGCCGGACAACCAGGAAGGGCAACATTACACCCATTGTTAACCCCGAGAACAGAAGATCGACATGAACTCGTCGTTTTGGTGACTGGCGATCGAGGCCTTGCGGGTGCATATAATTCTAATGTCGTGCGTTTTGCATTGCAACGATTTAATTCAAGCGAAATTCCGGTTTCTTATATAGCAATAGGTCGTAAAGGTAGGGACATGTTGATCCGGAGGAGAAGGAATGTTATTGCCGAGTTCAGCCACCTACCAGCAGCGCCAACATTCTCAGATGTTTCAGCGATTGGTCGTCTGGCGGTAGATGAGTTCTTAACCGGAAACGTGGATCGTGTATATCTAGTTTATACTGACTTTATCAATATGGTGAAGCAGGTGCCAGATATTAAGCAACTTTTACCATTAGAGATTAGTAGTGGTGAGGGTAGAGTGGAAACTTTTGAGCATACAAAAAAAGCTGAAGCAGCATATATTTATGAACCAAACGAAGAAGAAATATTAGATGAAATTGTACCCAGATTTACCGCGCTACAGGTTTATCAGGCTATCATGGAGTCATTAGCGAGTGAGCATGCAGCCCGCATGGTTGCAATGAAGAATGCAACAGATAGTGCAACAGACCTAGCTAATGCACTTCAATTGGAATATAACAAGGCACGCCAACAAGGCATCACAGGTGAGATTCTGGATATTGTCGGTGGCGTTGAAGCTATGGCAATGAAATGAAGGAAATTAATAACCGAGGAGGCAGGCATGGCTGATGTGACTGGCCAGGTAGTGCAAATATTGGGCGGTGTCGTTGATGTTGAATTTCCAGCCGGGCGTCTACCGAATGTATATGATGCGCTTGAAGTACCACGTGAAGGTCAATTACCCCTGATATTAGAGGTCCAAAAACATCTTGGTAACAATTGGGTTCGCTGTGTAGCTATGGATTCTACGGATGGGTTACAGAGGCATCTTCCTGTACACTCGCTCGGAACGCCTATTAAGGTGCCGGTAGGTCCGACTACCTTGGGACGTGTTTTTAATGTGTTGGGACGACCTATCGATGGAGGACCAGAAGTTACTGCAGAACAATACTATCCAATCCATCGACCAGCACCAAATTTTGAAGCCCAATCCACGCGTGTAGATGTTTTTGAAACTGGAATCAAAGTCATTGATCTCATCGCTCCATTCACCCGTGGTGGAAAAACCGGAATATTTGGTGGTGCTGGAGTAGGTAAAACAGTCATTATTACTGAATTAATCCGTTCGATAGCAACTGTCCACCAAGGTAACTCAGTATTTGCTGGTGTGGGAGAACGGACTAGAGAGGGTACGCAGTTATACCGTGAGATGATCGAATCAGGGGTTATGAAAGATACAGTGATGGTATATGGCCAGATGAACGAGCCACCCGGGGTGAGATTAAGAGTGGCATTAGCTGCACTTTCCATGGCTGAGTATTTCCGTGATGAAGGACGCGATGTCTTGCTTTTCATAGACAATATCTTTCGATTCAGTATGTCCGGGTCAGAAGTGTCTGCTTTGCTAGGCCGTATGCCATCAGCGGTTGGTTATCAGCCAACTTTGGCGACAGAAATGGGCGAGCTTCAGGAAAGAATTACCTCCACTCGTCATGGATCAATCACTTCCATGCAGGCGGTCTATGTACCCGCCGATGATTATTCCGACCCTGCGCCAGTTGCGACTTTTACTCATTTGGACGCAACAATTGCCCTTGAAAGGTCCATTGTAGAAAAAGGAATCTACCCAGCAGTCGATCCTCTGACATCGACTTCTAGGATTCTTGATCCACTAATTGTTGGAGAGGAGCATTACACAACTGCTCGTGAAGTCCAGCGAGTTCTACAACGGTATAAGGACTTACAAGATATTATCGCCATTCTTGGTGTCGACGAGCTCAGTGAAGATGATAAATTAATTGTGTCACGTGCTCGGAAAATTGAACGATTTTTCTCCCAGCCTTTTTTTGTTGCTCAAGTATTTACCGGACGAGAAGGTCGTTATGTTTCTTTGAGGGAAACCGTGCGTGGTTTCAAAGAAATCTTGGAAGGCAAACATGACGATATTCCTGAGCAGGCTTTTATGATGGTTGGTGGAATTGACGAGGTTGTCGAACAGGCGAAACTGCTTGCTATGAATTCATGATATGATAAATCAGAATATTATCTATGTCCATTCGATGTGAAATAGTATCCCAAGATCGCCAGGTGTTTTCTGGTGATGCAGATATGGTGATTGTCCCGGGGGCTCAGGGTGAGATGGGAATTTTACCCAACCATGCGCCGTTATTATCAACTTTAAAGTTTGGAGTATTACGTGTACGCTATCGGGGGCAAGAACAAATATATACCATCGCAGGTGGTGTGATTGAAGTTCAGCCCGATTTGGTTACTGTATTGGCTGATGCAGCTGAAAATGTCCTTGAGATCGATGTGAGTCGGGCTGAGGCTGCTAAAAGGCGAGCAGAAGACATTCTTAAACAAGGACTACCTCCTGATTCAGATGCGTATTTGAAGATTGAATCAGCTCTGCGTAGGTCTAATCTTCGCCTGGATGCAGTTAAACGCTACAGGGGACAACGAACACGATTCCCTGGCATCAGCGAAGAAAGCAAAAAGTAAAATATGTCTATGTTTTCAAAGGATCTTGGAATTGATCTTGGGTCAAACAATACGAGGGCGGCTGAGGGGAATCAGCTAATTCTCGAAGAACCGACAGTAGCAGCCATTATCATTGCTGAACAAAAGATGGTATCCTGGGGAAAAGAAGCACAGAATATGCTCGGGAGGGTACCTGATTCTATTGAGGTAACCCGTCCCTTGAGGAATGGTGTTATTGCAGATTACGAAGTAGCTGAATATATTTTACGAGATATTTTACGCAAGCTAAGCGGTCCACTACAATTATTTCGACCACAGGTAATGATCACAGTGCCAAATGGCATCACAAGTGTAGAACGACGTGCAGTCCATGAAGCAACTCTTCAAGCAGGAAGTCGTGATGTCGCATTAATTCAACAACCTTTGGCAGCTGCAATTGGGATAGACCTTCCCATTGGCACTCCGTCTGGAAACCTGATCCTTTGTTTGGGTGGGGGAACCACACAAGTGGCGGTAATTGCAATGTATGGAATCGTCACCGGCGAGACTTTACGTGCTGGTGGTGCATCACTCGATGATGCAATTGTGAGTTATGTGCGCAAGAAATATGGTTTGATTATCGGTCAGATAACTGCAGAGCAAATCAAGATTAAGATTGGTGCGGCGGTTCCACAAGAAGAAGAACAGAGCGTTGAAATCCAGGGTCAGGACCAGGTTACAGGATTACCTCGGCCAATAACGATAACAACTGGAGAAGTAATTGATGCTGTTGAAGAACCACTACATGCGATTGTAGAAACCGCCAGACATGTCCTTGAGAAGACCCCACCTGAATTAGTCTCAGATATTATTGATCGTGGGATAGCTTTATGTGGTGGTGGTGCATTGCTTCGAGGGATTGATCGTTTATTTACGAAAGAATTAGGAGTTCCAGCATACCTTGTCGATAATCCAACAACTTGCATCGTCCTAGGCGCAGCGCGTGCAATCAAAATGCATGACATATTAAAGCGGAATCTAATCGCTGTTTGAGCTTTTTGGTGATGAAAAGGGGTTGACTTAAAAGTAGTCAACCTTTTTTCATTTTCCACTTGGCATTCTATTTTGTAGGAATTTACTCATATTTGCCAATTTATGTGGGCATTTTTGAATATCTTCTCCCATTTTGGGCTGTCTAAATAAAAAAATAAGGACGTTTTGGCCAGCCCCTATTTATTCAAGATAGTATGTCATCCTTTGGAGATGCAATACAGGATCAATATACTGGACACGAACGCCGGATGGAACTGAGATGTTAATTGGTGCATAATTCAAAATCGACTTTACCCCTGCTTCAATTAATTGATTTGTTACTGACTGAGCCTGGTCAACCGGAACAGATAGCATAGCAATTTTAATACCCGCATCCCGAATCTGAACAACCATTGTCGATATATCATGAATGATGTATTCGCCCACAATTGTACCAATTATTTGGGGGTTATTATCAAATAGTAAGACAATCCTAATACCGCGGTTTGAAAATCCCTGATAGCGTGCTAGGGCATGTCCCACATCACCAATACCGACCAATGCTACATCCCAGACTTTATTAACATGCAAGATGTGCCGTAGCTGATCGGTAAGAAAATCGATATTATATCCCGTACCTTGTTTTCCAAATTCACCAAATTGTGAGAGGTCTTTTCGGATTTGAGCAGCTGATATCCCTAATCTCTCACCTAATTCTTGGGAAGACGTCACCCTTCGGCCTTCCTGATTCATGAGCTGTAAGGTGCGTAAATAGAGGGGTAATCTACCGACAACGATATTGGGTACAGTTTTGCCTTCCATATGACCTCCATAATGACATAAAATTTACCACAGATTGTAGTATAGTGCAATTCCACACAATTATAATACAAGTGTCAGACTATTGTTGAACAAATATTGCACAATTGAGAGATGCGGCGCGGGAATGGTATAATCTATTGAAAATTAGCAGAAGTGTAAAAAGTTTATGTTTATCGATGAAGCAACCCTATATATAATGTCCGGAAAAGGCGGTGATGGTAGCGTCCATTTTCGCCGTGAAAAGTATATACCAAGGGGTGGACCGGATGGCGGTGATGGTGGTAGGGGTGGAGATGCAATCCTAAAAGTATCGCCAACTTTGAACACATTGTATGAATTTCATCATAAACAACGATTTATAGCACCGGATGGCAAAAGGGGAGCAAAAAGCAACCGTACTGGGCATTCCGCTGATGATTTAGTTATATATGTCCCACCTGGTACTGTCGTCTATAATGATGCAAGTGGTGAGGTTATTGCCGACCTGGTGAATGAAAACCAAGAGATAATGATCTGTAAGGGAGGGAGAGGTGGGAGAGGTAATGCCCGTTTCGCTAACTCGCGTGTTCAAGCGCCACGGATAGCCGAAAGAGGCGCGCCAGGTCAGGAATTAACGATTAAGCTTGAATTGAAGTTAATTGCTGATGTTGGAATCATCGGTGTACCAAACGCTGGGAAATCCACCCTCCTGGCAGCAGTTACAAATGCGAAACCAAAAATTGCGGACTACCCTTTTACAACGATTGAACCGAACCTTGGGGTTGCCAGGTTGGATAATGAGACTACCCTGGTATTGGCTGATATCCCCGGATTGATTGAAGGTGCGCATCAAGGAACTGGTCTTGGTTTTGAATTTTTAAGACATATACAGCGGACACGAGTGTTAATCCATTTGCTAGATGGGTTAGCAGACAATCCCATTCTTGATTACGCCCAGATTAATACTGAATTGTCGTTGTTTGACCCGGAACTTACGCAGAAACCACAGATTGTGGTTTTAAATAAAATGGATGTTCCTGATGTACAAGAAAGATGGAAGGATATCGAAAGCGGATTAAAGAAAAAGGGTGTCTCGGTTTTTCCAATATCTGCTGTCTCGGGCTCAAATTTGACATCGCTTTTATATAAAGCTGCCGAGTTACTGCGCAGCACTCCTGTTTTAGCCCGAGAGCCGATAGTCCCAGTGTATCATCCACGCAGTGATCCACGTCAGTATGAGATTAAACGTGCGTCAAATGGCTGGCAGATTAAAGGAGACTCGATTGAAAGAGCTGCTGCAATGACATATTGGGAAAATGATGAATCAATTCGCCGATTTCAAAGAATTTTGGAAACCCTAGGAATTGATGCATCATTACGCAAGGCTGGGATAAAAGAAGGCGATCTAGTTGCAATCGGAGAGTACGAATTAGAGTGGAAAGATTAATTTCTTATATATGAGAATCGGCGTCTTTGGGGGCACCTTCGATCCCCCACATATTGGTCACCAAATACTTGCCGCAGAAGCATTGGATCAGCTTGAATTAGACCAGGTGTTTTGGTTACCGACACCATTTCCACCTCATAAGAAGCTGAATAAGATTACGCCGCTTATACACAGATTGAGAATGGTCGAATTGGTAGTTAATGGTGATCCCAAATTTATCCTATCACGGGTAGATATTGATCGAAAACCACCACATTACGCTGTGGATACAATGGCGTTATTACACAATCAGGCACCTGACGATGATTTTTATTACTTGATGGGCTTTGATTCGCTCAATGACTTGCTTACATGGCATCGACCTACCGATTTTATCGATCTATGTCAAGGTATTGGAGTGATGTTGAGGCAAGGGGGAGTAATTGAGACTTCCAAGCTTGAAAATGATATTTCAGGAATAGGGGCAAAACTGCATATCTTAAAGACTCCGATAATTGATATTTCAGCTTCGGATATACGATTGCGGACTGGTTCTGGAAAGCAATTTCGCTATTTCGTTCCTGAAAAAGTCTATCGGTACATCGTAGAGAATCAACTTTATTTAAGTTAAACCAAAGTTTGTATGAAATCCCGGACAGCCTGATTATACTTTTCCGGTTGTTCAAGGTTGTGAAGATGGCCAGCATCGATTATTTTTACCAGACGTGAATTTGGTATTTGATGATTCATTATTTCTGACTCCTTAAGGGGGATCAAGTGTTCATCGGTACCATGGATTATTAATACCGGGCAATTGATCTGGTTAAGCATATGGGTTGAATCTGGTCTCTCTTTCATCCCTTAAGATGAGCCAATAATCCCCTGGATAGATGTTTTCGCCATAACACCGCGGATCATCTTTACGAGTTCAGGTTTGGTTGCTAATGTCTCGGATGAAAACAGCTTTGGAAGCAAATTGTCAGCGATGAAGCTTGCACCATGCTCACGTGCATAAAGAATTGAAGCATCACGATTGGCTTTTCCTTCAGGGGAATCCGGTCCAGGTCGCGTGGAGGTTAATATCATCCCCTTAAATATTTCTGGATGAATGCGATGCAACGCCATTGCTACATATCCTCCCATCGATAGACCACACACCACAATTGGAATATTCAGGTTTAAATTATCTAGAAGTCTAATAAGGTCATTTGCAAACAAATCCATTGAATATGGTCCTTTGAATGGAAAAGAATCTCCGTGACCACGTAAATCTATCGAGATCAATGACGTCACATCCGAAAGCCCATCCATTTGTGGTAACCAGATCATACGTGATAGAGGATAGCCATGAATTAATAACAGAGGAATACCGTTTCAAAGTATCCCATATTGAGAAAGACATCATCGATATATATCTTCATAATCACATCTCAAAGTTCTACCAGTATAAACAAACTTATAATAATCGTCGATAATTGAATTTAAAAAACCAACTCCTCATAGAACCACGAGGAGCTGAAAAAATCCCAAGTCGGGGCGCCGGGAGTTGAACCCGGGACCTCTTGCACCCCATGCAAGCGCGCTAGCCGGACTGCGCTACGCCCCGATTTATAAATCGCGGGCAGATTATAGCGCGTTCAGACCATTCTGACAACCCCCCCCTTAGATAATCCCCTTAGATAATCTAATTTTCAATCTCGCAAGTATAATATCCTTGATGAGAAAATTCCTTTCATTGTGTGTTGTTTTATATTTTCTTTTGTCAGCTACTTCATGCCAGGTGAATAAAAATAACGATATAGAAGAATCATCTCAGACATCCACCCCGGTAACAACAATAATCCTGAATCATAATCCGTATCCAGACGTAGACTTAAACACAAATATACCGATAACTCCGACTGATTATAAATTTATCCCATCAACAATTACTGCAACACATGCTGTGATGAAGACTCCAACACAGACAGAAATTCCTTTTATCATGTGTCCTCCTTTAAAGGGTGAAACGATCTCCTCTTTATGGGAAATTATCACAAATCCTTTTGGCTCACCACCACTTGGTCGGGAAGATCTACACCATGGTGTTGATTTTGCTTATTATCGCAGGATGGACCGTTTATCTATAGAAGGGGAAATAATCCAATCGATATTACCTGGCTCTGTGGCTGCATCAATTCAGGATAGATTACCTTACGGTAATATGGTGATTATTGAAACACCGCAAGCCATGTTACCAATAGAACTCAGAGAAAAATACAATCTTGAACCCAGAGAATCCTTATTTAGCTTATACGCCCATATGGGGCAATCACCAAGCGTTGAATTAGACGAAAAAGTATACTGTGGAAAAGAAATAGGTACTGTTGGATTGTCTGGGTATGATATCGTAAACGCCCACCTGCATCTTGAGACGCGATTTGGCCCTTCAAATACGAGATTTACTGGAATGGCATTTTATGATACAAGTGCCTCAACTGAAGAGATGGATAATTATAAACATTGGAGAACAAGTGATGCCTTCCGTAATATTGATCCAATGTTGATTTTCGCAGGCTATTTATCATATTTAAATCCTGACTTCCTAACACCAACCCCATAATTTCTGGAATTAACTTGACATAAATATGTTATTTTGATATCCTATCCCTACCGAATGTTCGGTAGGGAGGGATAACGTTGACCAAGGAAGATATTCTGGAAGCAGCAGCACGCATATTTGGTGAAAAAGGTTTTGATGCCACCTCTATGCAAGATATTGCTGATGTTGTTCACTTACAAAAGGCGAGTTTATATTACCACTTTGACAGTAAGCAAGAAATCCTCGCTGCTATCCTAGATCATGCATTGGATATTATCAATATAACTCTAGAAGCGGTTCTTGCACAATCATTATCGCCAGATGAAAAATTACGTCAAGCCATGGTCTCTTACTTGCAAACCATTGCTGATAATCGAAACTTAGCGGCGGTACTGCTTTTCGAGCTCCGCTCATTGGATCCTGAGCTTAAAGCCCGTCATGCCTCTCGTAGAGAGAAATTTGAAAGGTTATGGAGGGATTTGATTATAGAGGGAAAACAAGCAGGTGTGTTCAATAGTAGCGATCCATCGTTGACCGGACGTGCGATATTGGGGGTAATGAATTGGACGGTAACATGGTATCGCAATGATGGACCAAGGTCTGCGAAAGAAATTGCTAATCTATTTGCTGATTTGTTATTGCAAGGATTGATGGTTCAATAAATGGATATATATAATACCGATAGTGGTGGACATATTTATCGGATACCGCTGAATGAATTCCCAGGCTTGGTAGGAAATGTTTATTTAGTAATTGTGGATAAATACCGCGTTCTAATCGATACAGGTTCAGGATTTGGTGAGTCAAACCAGGATCTTGAAAGAGGATTGAAGGAAGTCAGTGAGATTAGAGGAGAAGATTGTTGTTTAAAGAATATAACTCATGTTTTTATTACACATGGACACATCGACCATTATGGAGGACTACCATATATCACAGATCAGACCAGTGCGAAAATATGTATCCACGAATTGGACCGAAGGATTGTTTCCAACCATAGGGAGCGCGTATCTTTAGCTGCGCATCGATTGGAGGAATTTTTATCCGAAGCAGGGGTATTGACTGATCAGAGGACTAATCTCATTGAGATGTATAAATTTACAAAAAGCATGTTCCGATCAGTGAATGTGGATTTAACTTACGAAGCAATGGGAATGAAGTTAGGACCGTTTAATTTTATTCATGTTCCCGGGCATTGTGCTGGACATGTGATCATTCTGCTTCATGATGTACTTTTCAGCGGTGACCATATCCTCGAACGAACAAGCCCACATCAAGCACCGGAGCAAATCACACTTTCCACTGGTTTAGATACTTACTTAAAATCCCTGGAAGTAATTCGACCGTTGGCAAAGGTAGTGAAAAGGACTTTGGGTGGGCATGAGGACTCCGTCCTTGATCTTGATAAACGCATTAATGAAATCCGTTCAGTTCATATTGATAGATTGCAACTAGTTTTAGATTTTCTTTCAAAACCCCACACAATTAATGATCTATCGAAGCAATTATTTGGAAATTTGGGAGGCTACACCATATTATTAGCATTAGAAGAAGCGGGTGCACATGTTGAATATCTATATCAACGAGGATATTTGGAAATCGTAAATATAAAGGATATAGAAGATAACCCAAAATTAGGACCGATCCTGTATCAATCTGTAAACAGTAAGATGGGAAATATATAAAAACAATGAAGTGAAGGAGGATTTCCATGTATTCATTTGAACCTAATGAAGAACAAAAAATGTTGATTGACACTGTTTCTCGTTTCGCCCATAGCAATCTGCGCCCAGCATCGCACGATGCAGACGAGGAGGGTCTAATGCCCCTCGATCTAATTAAGAAAGGCTGGGAATTGGGTGTACTTCAAGCATCTACTCCTGAAGCATACGGGGGTTTTGGAGAGCATTCCTCAGTCAACGGTGTTTTAGCAGCGGAGGAAATGGCTTGGGGAGATCTTGCGGGTACTTTGGCAGTGATGGTACCTGGATTGTTTGCTGTTCCGATACTATTAGCTGGCAGTGAGGAACAGAAAAGTGAGTACTTACCTCCAGTTGTCGAAGGTGATTGGCCACCATACACAGCTGCTATTATTGAACAGTATTACGACTATGACCCAAATGAGCTTAGGACGACTGCTACATTAGATGGAGATGACTTAATACTCACAGGTGAAAAATCCTATGTACCATTTGCGAATGAGACAAAAACTATGCTTGTATTTGCTTCATTAAAAGGGCAGACTCAAGGAATTATTGTTCCTAATGGTCTTTCGGGTATTAATATTGGAGAACGGCAAAAATTGCTTGGGATAAATGCATTACCAGTATTCCAAGTGAAGTTTGATGAGGTGCGTATTCCAAGTGCTAATCGGCTCGGTGGCATAAATGGTCATGACTTTTCACCTATACTTGCATCCTACTGGCTTGCTACCTCAGCGATGGCATTAGGCGTATCAAAAGCGGCACTGGAATATGCAATCGATTATGCCAAAGATAGGGATGTTTTTGGGATGAAAGTTGCCCAAAAACAATCAATTGCATTTATGCTGGCAGAAATGGCGACAGAAATAGAAGCAATTCGGACACTTACTTGGGAAGCCGCTTGGATGCTAGATACAGGGAAAGAAGACGCATATAAGGAAGCCTATTTGGCACACACCGGCGCCGCAGATATGGCGATGATGGTTACTGATCGGGCGCTTCAGATATTGGGTGGTCACGGTTATATACGGGAACACCCGGTAGAAAAATGGATGCGTGAAGGTCGAAGTTTTTCCTTGCTCGTTGGAATGACAATTATTTAGAACTTTATCAATTTACCACGTGACTGTATAAGGAGATGAGAAAATGATCGAGTTTGAAACACCTAAACCCATTAGCCAGCAAAGCTTGGTTTTGAAGACCGTCGCCGAAAACATGATGCGACCGGTTTCGCGGTATTTTGATGAACATGAACACGAGATTCCATGGGAATATATTAACTTTATGCACATGGCAATGAAAGCGACTGGGGCTGGTTCGCTCGCACCTAAAGAAGCACCAAAAAAAGACGCGGAGGGCAAAGAAAGACCTCGGATAAGTTACCAAATACTGGCATTTATGTTGGAAATGCTATCCTGGGGAGATGTAGGGATTTATCTCTGCACTCCAGGCGGAGGTCTAGGAGCTGCTGCTGTCCAATCAAATGGCACTCCAGAGCAAAATGCGAAATTTCTAGCCCGATTTGGTGAAGAAAAACCCGCCTTTGGATCAATGGCAATGACAGAATCTCAAGCTGGATCCGACACTTCCGCAATTCGCACCACTGCAGTGTTAGATAAGGAAAAGAATCAATGGGTATTGAACGGCGAAAAGATATTTGTTACCGGAGGGCAAAAATCCCTTTTAGAGGGTAATGGATTAGTTGTAGTTTGGGCGACAATAGATCCTTCTACAGGCAGAGCTGGAATGAGACCTTTCGTGGTTGAAGCGGGTACTCCTGGGATAAAAGTCACCAAGGTAGAACATAAGATGGGTATTCGAGCCAGTGACACTGCTTCCCTGGTCCTCCAGGATTGTCGTTTACCATTCGAAAATATCTTGGGCAGTCCGGAAGTCATACAAGAGAAAACATCTGCAGGGTTCAAAGGCGCGATGGCGACCTTTGATGCAACTAGGCCCCTGATTGGCGCAACGGCTGTTGGAGTAGCTCGAGCGACGCTCGAGTTACTTAAAGAGTTGCTCGCGAAGGAAGGTATCATCATCCGATATGGACTGCCTCGACAAAAACTCACCAACATAGAACGCGAAGTTATCGATATGGAGGTAATGCTTCGTTCTGCCTGGTTGCTGGTAATTAAAGCTGTCTGGATGGCAGATAATTGTAAACCAAACTCTCTTGAAGCATCCATGTCAAAAGTTCGTGGAGGAGATGTGGTCACAAAAATCACACAAAGGGCAATCGAGATTATGGGTCCGATCGGTTATAGCCAGGACTTGCTCTTGGAAAAGTGGTTCCGTGATGCGAAAATCAGTGATATCTATGAAGGAACGGGACAGATCAATCGTCTAATAGTAGCCAGGAATATATTAGGATATAGTGGTCGTGATTTAAGGTAGGATGTTGACCATAAAGCTTTATCAAGATTATCAAAACTAATAACACATGCAACAACATATTTAACCGAAAAACTATCAATCATTAATTAAGGAGGAACCATGAAGTACAAATTCCATCGAGCCGTTGTGATCGGTTCAGGGACAATGGGAGCGGCTGTTGCTGCACATTTAGCAAATGCGGGTGTCCCTGTAACCTTGCTTGATATCGTACCAAATAAGCTTCTCCCTGACGAAGAGCAGAAAGGTTTAACCTTGCAAGATGAGGTTGTTAAAAACCGAATCGTCCAACAAGGATTGGATCGTGCAATCAAGTCCCGACCTGCGAGCTTTTTTACCTCAGACCTTCCAGCGCTTGTCTCCGTTGGAAATCTGGATGATGATCTTGAATTAATAAAAGAAGCTGATTGGATCATTGAGGCGATCATTGAAAATTTGAAGATAAAACGTGACTTGATGACCCGCATTGACGCTTTACGACAGCCAAATGCAATCGTCAGTACGAACACCTCGGGGATTCCAGTAACGTCGATCGCAGAAGGATTATCAGAAGGATTTCGGACGCATTTTTTGGGTACCCACTTCTTTAATCCTCCACGTTATCTTAAACTACTCGAAGTTATACCTACCAAAGATACTTTGCCCGAAGTAGTTGATGCGATAAGCGAATTTGGGGAATATCGGTTGGGAAAGGGTATTGTTCTTTGCAAAGATACCCCCAACTTTATTGCAAATCGTTTGGGTTTTGGAAGTGGGGCATTTGCTTTGGATTATATTCTTGAAAATGGGTATACAGTTGACGAAGTTGATGCGATTACTGGACCCTCCATGGGGAGACCCAAGACTGCCACCTTCCGGCTGATCGATTTAGTCGGGATCGATGTCTGGGATCACGTCGGGAGTAATCTGGCACCTGCAATCCCTGATGACAAGCAGGCGTTAAAGTACTTAAATTCCGAACGGGTCAATCATGTGATACATACAATGGTGGATAAGGGTTGGCTTGGAAATAAAGTCAAGCAAGGATTTTATAAAGAATATAGAACCCCGGAAGGCACGCGTGAATTTTGGTCATTAAACCTGAAAACATTGGAATATGAGGCTCCTGTGAAGGTGCGATTTGAATCACTTAGAAAAATAAAGGATGTTGAAGAATTGGGAGAGAAATTTAATATTTTACTGGCTTCAGATGACCGGGCAGCCCAGCTAGTGAAGGCTCTAACTTATCAAGGGCTGGCATATGCATCTGAGCGAATTCCAGAAGTAGCCGACACACCGAAACCGCTGGATGATGCCATGAGATGGGGGTTTGGGCATGATGCTGGACCGTTTGAGGTTTGGGATATGCTTGGAGTTGAGGATACGATCCCTGCGATGACTGAAGCTGGCTTTCCTCCTGCGAAGTGGGTAGAAACTATGGTAAAAGAAGGCCATCGTACTTTTTATCAATATGAAGCAGGGAATAAGATTGGGGTATTTAATCCCGTGCTCGGTAAATTTGAACCGATTAAACGATTGCCATCTCTAATTCTTTTGAAAGAACAGAAGCTAATTAGCAAGAATCCGAGCGCTAGCTTATATGACCTGGGCGATGGCGTTGCTTGTGTTGAATTCCACACGAAGATGAATGCTTTAGATGATGATATATTTAATCTCATTTTAGAAGGGCAAGACCGTGCGCTTACTGATTTCGAAGGATTGGTCATTGGCAATGAAGCTGATAATTTCAGTGCAGGCGCCAACCTGATGATGGTGCTTATGGCTGCCAAGATGGGAGCATGGGACCAGCTTGAGGCTGTCGTAAAGAAGATGCAGGATATGAATATGCGATCGCGTTACTCACCGAAACCAATAGTGGTTGCTCCAGCGGGAATGGCATTAGGAGGTGGTGCTGAAATCACCATGTATGGGAGCAGGGTGGTAGCAGCAGCAGAGTTATATATCGGAATGGTTGAATTCGGGGCTGGTGTGATCCCTGCTGGCGGAGGTACGAAGGAAATGCTCCGCCGGATTGTGAATCCACCAATGAGAACTCAAGGTGCTGAAGTGCTGCCATTCCTGCAGCGTGTGTTTGAGCAAATCGGATTAGCGAAAGTTGCTACGAGCGCAGAAGAAGGTCGCCAGATGGGTATTCTGGGAGTGGCAGATAGAGTTGTGATGAATCGGAGTTTATTAATCACTGAAGCTAAAAAGGAAGTATTGAATATGGTAGCAACCGGATATCACTCTCCCGTTCCGGAAAAAATCTATGCAGCCGGACGAGATGCATTAGGAGCACTGCGTGTAGCCATACACATGATGAAGGAAGGAAAGTATATAACCGAGTATGAATCAATAATGGCTGGAAAATTAGCCTATGTCATGACCGGAGGAGAATTAAGTCGACCAACCTGGGTGGATGAGCAATACATCTTGGATTTGGAGCGAGAGGTTTTTATTTCTCTTTGCGGTGAAGAAAAAACACGGCAACGAATGATGAGCCTACTACAAACTGGGAAGCCGCTTAGGAATTAATTACATAAGGAGACTTATTATGATGATAACGAATGATACATCTCGTGACCCTGTAATCGTGGCTGCGGCACGGACGGCAATTGGTAAAGCCAAGCGAGGTAGTCTTGCAACTGTCAGACCTGATGAAATGGCTGTTGCAGTTATAAAAAAATTGCTTAAACAAGCAGAATCATTAAAGTTGGCAGATATTAATGATGTCATCCTTGGATGTGCTTTTCCTGAAGGCGAACAAGGATTAAACATGTCACGTTTGGTTGCTTTACGTGCAGGATTGCCAGTTTCAGTTCCAGCAGAGACAATCAACCGGTTTTGTTCTTCAGGTATGCAAAGTATTGCACATGCAGCTTTTGGTATCATGGCTGGCCAAATGGATTGTGTTATTGCAGGTGGTACTGAATCGATGACGATGGTGCCGATGACCGGATTAAAATTTTCTCCGAATCCCTATTTAGCGTTAGAATGGCCAAGCGCATATCTGGGGATGGGTTTAACGGCAGAAAATGTTGCAGATAAATACGGGATAAGCCGTGGGGACCAGGATGCATTTGCTTTTGACAGCCATCAAAAAGCGAACCGTGCGGTTGAATCGGGATTATTTGACCCAGAAATTGTACCCGTTCAGGTTGATTTAGTGGAATTAGAAAAATCTGGGAAACAAAGAAAGAATTCTTTTATTTTCAAACGTGATGAAGGACCGAGGGCTGACACAACTCTTGAGGCACTTACGAAACTAAGGCCAGCATTTAAGGAAGGTGGCACTGTAACTGCTGGTAACTCTTCACAGATGTCTGATGGAGCAGCAGCTGTGATGATTATGTCGAAAGCAAAAGCTGACAGTATTGGACTTATGCCTATGGTTCGTTTTATTGCGTTTGCAGTAGGCGGGGTAGATCCAGAATATATGGGCATTGGACCTATTGTGGCTATACCTAAAGCGCTTAAGTTAGCTGGCTTAGAATTGGGAGATATTGGCTTAATTGAGTTGAATGAGGCATTTGCTTCCCAAAGTCTAGCCGTCATCCGAGAGCTTGGGATCAACCCAGAAATTACAAACGTAAATGGAGGTGCCATTGCGTTGGGCCATCCACTTGGTTGTACTGGCGCAAAATTATCCACCCAATTAATATATGAGATGAAACGACGCGGAGTGCAGTATGGAATGGTCTCAATGTGTATTGGTGGAGGTATGGGTGCTGCAGGGATATTTGAGAATTTGAATTGATCAGAAAAATATAGAGGAGATAAGCAGATGACAGAATACACCGTTCGACAACTAATCCTGAACCATGAGAAAGCTTTTATACCCGAAAAAGCAGCAGGTGTGAATGCTGTGATCCAATATCATTTAACCGGCGACGAGGGAGGCGATTGGATTATTGATATAAAGGATGGGACATGTAAAGTTACAGAAGGAATGGCGGAAAACCCAAAAATGACTTTAACCGCTGATGGACGGGAATTTGGAGACATCTTATTAGGTAAGATGGATGGAATGGCAGCGTTTATGCAGGGGAAGCTGCAACTGAAAGGCGATTTAAACCTTGCGATGAAGATAACCACATTCTTCAAAATGAAATAAGAAAATATAACAACGAGTGCCTGCGTTATGCGGTTGATGCAGGCACCCGTTGTTTCTTGATCATTATAAATTCGCTGATTATGGAAGGTGGAATATACGAATTTGAGTCAGGCTAGAAATCTCCACCGATTCCAAAGCCTTTTCTAATATTATATTTTCAAAACAATAACCTGAATATAAGCAAAAACCGCTGACTTAATCAGCGGCTAATGACGTTCAGATTATTGGTTTACTAAATACCCACCTTTTGTGTTTATATCATTTACGTAATATCACAAATCCATAATTAATAATCGAGTAAAAATCAACAGAATAAACATAAAGATCTGAAGAAGAATTATTCTTTTTCTTTTCCTTCTTCGTCTGGTTTTTTCTCCTCATCCTCTTTTATCCCTTTTCGGAAGGCGGATATTCCCTTACCCAACTCACCACCAATATTAGCAATCCGTCCGACTCCAAAAATCAGGATCACAATGATGAGCACAATTATTAATTCAGGCGCACCAAGCCAGTTTGGCATTTTTATTTCTCCTTCAACAGCAATTTACTTGAAAAACTGCTTTATTATACTTCTGTTTGGTTATCACCTTCATCCCGATTTGTATAAGAGATGCATTTACGAAGATTAATGTTTGAGATATTGAGGTCAGAATATCAACCTGGTTGAATTTCAGATTCCAACAATTTTATCTCTTCATGCATAGCAGGAATGACAGTCTCATAGGGAATTATTATTTTTTCTTGTTTATTACGACGTTTGTATTCGAGCCCACCATTATTAATTGATCTTTCGCTGATGGTAAGCCGAATAGGGTTACCGATCAAGTCTGCATCATTGAATTTTACCCCAGGACTTTCTTGGCGGTCATCATAGAGGCAGTCAATCTTTTCTTCCTTAAAACTTTGGTAAAGCATTTCAGCCATATTTGGATCTGCATTACCAGCGTTACTATTTTTCCACGGGAGGGAAATCAAATGGATTTTGTATGGGGATACAGTGATTGGCCATATCAAACCATAATCGTCATGATGTTCTTCTGCAATGCATGCAAGTAAACGGCCGGTACCAATTCCATAAGATCCCATAATGATAGGAAGAGATTGCCCTTGTTTGTCCAGATAATAGCAACCCATCGATACACTAAAGTGAGTTCCCAATTTAAAAATATTACCAACTTCTACTCCGCGTACTGAACGAAGTGGATGGTTGCATTCGATACAAGCATCCCCATCTTGAGCAACAGTGATATCGGTAATGATATCTGCTTTATAGTCGCGTTCATAATTTACATTAAGTAGGTGGTATCCTTCGATATTTGCGCCTGATACTAAATTTGGTGAAATCGGTATAATATCGTCGACAATTGTGAAGGCATCCTTCAATCCAACAGGTGATGCATACCCGGGTATTGCCCCAACAGCCCGGATCTCATCTTCCGTTGCTGGACGAATTTTTGATGCATTTAATGCATTCGTTAATTTTGTTTCATTTACTTCCATATCACCACGCACGATTGCAATAACGAATCGATCATCTTTTTCATTATCCTTTAGAATTGTAGCAATCATAAAAACTGCTTTTGCAGTTTTATGTGTCGGTATTGATAAATAGCCTGCGAGATCTTCGATTGTTTTCGAGTTTGGCGTGGCCACTTTTTCAATTGCTAAAAGTGATTCCTCGATGGATGGCAATTTCTTTGCCCAGGCAATTTGTTTATTTGCAGAATATCCACAGCTATCACAGATGAGTAATGTATCCTCACCAATTAGTGTTAGATACATAAATTCGTGTCCAATTTTACCTCCCATCATACCCGTATCAGATTTAACCGAAATCACTGGTAGCTTGCAACGGTGAAATATATTTTGATATGCCCGATGATGAGCCTTGTATTGTTTATCTAATCCATCCCAATCTGTATCCAAACTGTAGCTATCCTTCATTGTAAATTCTCTTGCTCTAATTAACCCAGCCCTTGGTTGAGTTTCATCGCGCCATTTTGTTTGAATATGGTAAAGCAATTGAGGCAGTTGCCGGTAGGACCGAATCTCTTTACGTATAAGATCTGCAATCACTTCTTCATGGGTTATTGAAAGAACCATCTCGCGGTTGTTTTTATCCATAAAACGACCCATTTCGTTTCCAATTTTGTACCATCGGCCTGACTCTTTCCATATTTCAGCGGGATGAACAACGGGCATAGTAATTTCCTGACCACCAATATTATCTATTTCCTGACGCATAATATTCTCGATTTTTGTCAGGGAACGTCTAGCCAGAGGTAAATATGAAAATATCCCCGCACTTAGCTGGCGGATAAAACCTGCACGCAGTAAAAGCTGGTGGCTCGTAATTTCCGCTTCTGACGGAATCTGTCTTATTGTTTGGCTAAATAGCTTGGACATTCTCATTGAAAACCTCCGCATCAAAAAAAACACCCTCTGAGTTTACAATAAAGGGTGTTATTCTGGTTGATTAATTCTGGTCACTGACGAGTAACTATTGATGAATAGGCGAAACAGATTCCAGGAATGAAATAAAAGTATTGCAGGATGCGCATAGGCATTTTAACTGGTTATTCCATACATTTGATCAGGTAAAAGGATTTCTGGGAACTGTTTCCTGAGCAATTTTCGAGCTTCATAACAAAGCTGGCATGCGTCTGCATAAGCATCAGCACATGGCAAACGGTATTGCTCAACCAATTTTGCTGGTCCTCCATCAAGTAACGGACCAAGGATCGGGTGCATCGTAGGGTTAAAATTATGGCTTATCTCATATATGGATGAAGAGTATATATTCCCGATGGAAATGCCTTGACAGATGTGCATATTCCCAAATGGATCGATATGCACTCGACCTGGATCAACAAGATTTTCATGTGGACATTTAACGAATGTGCTTGTTGGATGAAAAGTAGCTTTATTTGCTAATTTATCAGCTGCCCTTCCGCGGTACATAACTGAGGAAGCTTCTGGTGGAATTTGCCCGAGTGATGAAATTGACGGGTGGTTTGGTTGTTCGATGCAAATGATTCCCAATGGAATATTCAATTTCTCAGCAGCGTATGACACATATAAAGATTGCTGGCTTTCTTTTTCCGAGAAGTGGAATAGGTCACTGCTGATTGTCAGGTCCTGTATTTTTCCAGACAATGGTGAAAGCCATAAGAGCGCATCTTCTTCAGATGTTGCCCAGTAACTGTTCGTCACAATTCCAACCTTAAAACCAAGTTCATGCGCTTGATTAATCCCTGACAGCATTACCTGGTAATATAAAAATGGCTCCCCACCTTCAAAATATATCCATTCCACGGAATCTGTTTCTTTCGCCTGTCTCAAGATAGTCCGTACTGTTTCTAGGGTCATGGTGCCCCTTTGAAATGGACTTCCCCAGACAAAACAATGATCACATTCGAAGGTGCATTGATAGGTTAATAATAGATGTATTCCATTAAGTTCCATATGATAATTCCTTACTTATTAATTGTTATATACTTCTGGATTAACACAATGCGGCAATCGCTCGCCTCTTAAGCCAGCAAGCAGATTTTTACATGCCAATTCTGCCATCCTGCATCGAGTATTTTGAGTGGCAGAGCCGATATGGGGGGTGATGATGCAGTTCGGATAACTATATAATGGGTGTGTTAGGGGTAATGGCTCTGGATCCGTTACATCAAGAGCAACTGCACCAATTTTATTTTCTTGGAGCATATCTGCCAAAGCAGTGGTATCTACAAGTTGCCCTCTGGCCGTATTGATTAAGATGGCTGATGGTTTCAAAAGTGATAGAGTAGACTTATTGATCATCCCACGACTATCTGGCGTAAGCGGAGCGTGCAAGGATATGATATCACTACGTTCAAGCAATTCTTTAAAGGAAACTAGCGAAGCTATGGTATGATGCAGCAGCACCGGATCATTAAATAAGATATTCATACCGAATCCGAGGGCCCTTTTTGCTACTGCCTGTCCAATTTTTCCCATACCGATTATTCCAATTGTTGAGCCATAAAGCTCAATCCCCAACCAGCCAGTTGGAGACCAAGTCTTCCAACGTCCTGCACGTGCGTCAGAGCATGCACTAGGAATATTTCTTGCTGCGGATAATAATAAAGCCATAGTAAGATCTGCAGTGCTTTCCGTGAGTACTCCTGGCGTATTTCCGACTGGGATTCCACGTTTCGTGCAAGCCTTAATATCGATATTATCCACCCCTACCGCCATATTACTCACAACCCGAAGGTTGGGTGCTTGTTCGAGCATATTTTCTGTCACAGGTATGGTTAATAGACTGAACAAACCAGCTGCATTGGGTAATAATTCAGTAAGAGAAGAATCAAATTGTGTGGCATCAGTCGGTCCAGTGTATAAGGTGCATTGACCGTCTAGCATTTTGATCCAATCATTTGGTAAATTATGTGTAATTAGCACGAGGGGAAGGGGATTTCCTGGCATTATCAATGTCTATCGTTGACAAATATTTTGAGGATACGGAGGTCTGGTTGATTTTGACCCGATTATACTCCAGGCGAGTGATGATAATAGAACACGGATTAGAATTTCAAAAATATTATATTAATGCTGGACTAACGTTAGATATTGACCCATATATCCTTTCGGGTTATGCTTAAGCCCAACATGAATCAGGATCGAATATCACGTCGAAATTTTATTATACTTGTTGGTATCGGTATTACAGGAATAAATTTTAGACATAATAATACTTTACTTAGTCAGGATGAGTTTCCTACTTCTGAAAGACTTGGCCGCGTTTGTATCAATGGAATGGTCAATATTAAGGCTCAGCCTTATGAAGACAGTCAAACCGTCGGCGTTTTATATGAAGATGCTGTGGTACCTTGGCTTAGAGAAATTGCTGCAAAGGAGCCCAACTATAACTATTTTTCCCAAAAATGGGTGGAGACTCCTGAAGGATATATCTATGCAGCCAATCTTCAACCTGTGAGGAATTACCCAAACCAGGCTATAGATCAACTTAAACCAACCAATTTGGGTCAAGGAATGTGGGCAGAGGTAACAGTCCCTTATGCAGACATAATTCTTGTCAATAATCCTTCTTCAAATTCGTGGGTCCAATCGAGAATTGATCAGGGATTACCTCTGAGAGTGTATTTTGGACAAGTATATTTTATAGATCAGGTAAAATCAGATAAGCAAGGAAATATATATTATAGGGCAAATCCGAATTTTTATGGTGGTGTAGATTTATTCTGGGTGCCTGCAGAAGCAATACATCCCATAACTCCAGAGGAAATAGATCCCATTAGACCTGAGGTTGATAATAAAAAAATAATTGTTGATGTGAATAAGCAGACGTTATCTTGTTATGAAGGTGATATTGAAGTGTTTTATTGCCGTGTTTCTACCGGTGCAAAATATGACATGTATGGTAATGCTGTAGAAAAATGGGCAACACCATTAGGATCTTTTGTGGTGTCACGGAAATTCGTCTCACTTCAGATGAGTGGAGGAACAACAGGTGCACCTTATGATTTACCTGGGATTGGATGGGTATCTATGTTTGCTACAGGCGGAGTAGCTATTCATGCAACAGTCTGGCATAATGATTTTGGAACACCCAAGTCTCATGGTTGTGTTAATACACTTCCGGAGGATGCAAAGTGGATATTTCGATGGGGGCTTCCTTCAGTGCCATATGATCCAGGTATGGTTGATATTTCAATTTCTGGAGAAAAATCCACACAGGTACAGGTTATCGAGTCCTAAACAAAGGAATATTACTAAGGATTTATGATTATTTTCAAAATGAATCGGGATTAATGTGATGGCAACCAATAATAAAGTTGGTGGATTCGAGACCATCAAGAGACGAGGCTATATTTTTTTACATGCACTTGCATTCGTTTTGGGTTTCTCTTTAATATTTGTTATAGGTTGGGGAGGAGCAACAACAATACTAGGGCAGCTTTTTGTAACCAATAAAGATTGGATTGCTCGTATTGGAGGTGTAGTACTTATTATTTTTGGTCTGGCTACCATGGATTTAATACATATTCCATGGTTTTATATGGATACTCGAAAGCAATATAAAGGTAAGACTGGCACATTTTGGGGGTCAATAGCTATGGGAATATTTTTTGCGGCGGGATGGAGCCCATGCATTGGTGCAACCCTTGGAGCCATACTCACTTTGGGTTTTAGTTCCGACACAGTCGGCCAAGCAATGCGTTTATCATTGGGATATTCTATTGGTCTTGGCATCCCATTCCTGATCTTAGCACTGGCAGTAGATCAGGCAGTTCCACTCGTTAGAAAGTTAGGTAGACATTTAAGTACATTTCAAATAATTTCAGGATTACTGATCATTGTTATTGGCATTCTGATGATAACCTCTCAAATGACTGTAATCGCTCGTTGGGCACTTCAATCTGGATTATATTTGGATGTACAATCACGTTCAGGAATTCCTAGCATGGTTACTGCAGTGATTGCTGGAGCATTATCATTTTTATCACCATGCGTTTTTCCTTTGGTACCTGCCTATTTAGGATATTTGAGTGGACATGTTATAGCAGCTTCTCATAGGGAAGCTACAGACAATATAAACGCGTGATCCTTCTGTTTCCCTTATCCTAGAAGTATTATAGTTTGTAATTTTATTAATTGGAGTATCTGAATGATCGAAGTCACACTATATACACGAAATGATTGCCATCTATGCGATTTAGCCCAGCAGTACCTGGAGGAACTACAATCAAGTGTTACCCATCATCTGACGATTATTGATGTTGATTCTGATCCAAAGTTAACAAAGTTATATGGGTTCAATGTACCAGTCGTTATTGTAGGTCCATATAAACTAACTGCTCCAATAGAAAAAGGTGACCTGGAGATATCCTTATTAGCAGTCCGACATAGCCAGGAGCAGGAAGAAAAGCTGGACAAAGAGATTAGAGAAGGCCAAGTGCAAATATCAGTAACCTGGACTAAAGGAGATGGAATAAGCCTTTGGTTTTCAAAGCACTACCTGGCGATATTTAATATTATGGTATTTATATATGTTGGAATACCATTTTTAGCGCCTGCATTGATGAAGGTAAGAGCTGATGCACCCGCAAGAGTGATTTACCGGGTATATGGTTTTGTTTGCCACCAATTTGCATTTCGTTCATGGTTCCTTTTTGGAGATCAGATAGTATATCCTCGTGAGGCGGCAGGAATAAACAGTCTCACATCTTACGAGCTAGCAACAGGATTGGACAGCAATGATCTGCTAACTGCACGTGAATTCATAGGGAATCCACAATTGGGTTATAAAGTTGCACTATGTGAGCGAGACGTCGCTATCTATGGCGGAATATTAACATTTGGGATAATATTTGCATTAACGAAACGTAGACTTAAATCTATACATTGGCTGATCTGGATCCTATTTGGGATTCTCCCAATTGCACTGGATGGATTTAGCCAATTACTAAGCCAGCCTCCATTAAGCTTTATTCCTTATCGAGAAAGCACGCCTTTACTAAGAACCATAACGGGTTTTCTATTTGGTTTCCTGACTGCCTGGTTTGGTTATCCCTATGTAGAAGAGTCTATGTCTGAGAACCGTAAGTTTTTAGAAGAGAAATATTTAAAAGCAGAGAACAAATCAGACATTAAATAAATTCTTAAGAATCATACCAATGCCATTTTTCGAATCAGGGGCAATCAAATACTATAGATTTTCATCCCTTGAAAATCAGGAACTTTATCATGCTGTCTTTACAAGACAAGGAGGTTTTTCTCCGGCTCCATGGCATAGTTTGAATTTCGGTGCTTCAGTGGGTGATGATTTACAAAGGGTTGTTAAAAACCGTGAAACTGCTCTTGGTTCTTTACTTCTTTGTCCTGAAAGTGTTTTTGATGTACATCAAGTTCACAGTACGATTATTACGAAAACTGATCGACCTTCATCTGCAAATGAAACTCATTTGAAAGCAGATGCTATCCTTACGAACAAACCAAATGTCACTTTGATGATGAGATTCGCAGATTGCGTTCCGATATTAATTTATGATCCGGTGAATAGAGCGATTGGAATTGTACATGCCGGGTGGATTGGCACTGTAGAAAAAATTGCTAGAAAAACAGTTATGGCTATGGTTGAGAATTACGGAACCAATCCGAAAGATATCATTGCCGCAATAGGACCCTCCATTGGCCCAGATCATTATATGGTTGGTAAAGATGTGCTCGATCGAGTTCACACCAGTTTTAGAGATCGGACCGAGCAAGTCATAATAAAAAAGCTCCATAAATCATATTTCGATTTGTGGAAGGCAAACCAAATAATCCTATCAGATGTTGGTGTGACCAAAATAGAAAACTCAGAAATTTGCACCAATTGCAATCTTCATGATTGGTATTCTCATCGTGGAGAAAATGGGAAGACAGGACGTTTTGGTGTGGTGTTAGGTCTTAACCATAATAATGCAGTATTAAAGAGCTATAAATGATGTATAAAAAAATCTACGATAACTACCTGAGTGTATTAGATCGAATTACCAAAGCGGCGAAAAATGCAGGACGTGACCCGGATGATATTCGGCTTGTTGTTGTCACAAAAACACAACCAATTGAGGCTATTCAGGCTGTTGTCGAAGCTGGTGCAACGGACCTTGGTGAGAATTATGTAGAAGAAGCTTTACCAAAAATTACAGGATTAAAGAGTGAAAAAGCAATAAAATGGCATATGATTGGCCATTTACAAAGCCGAAAAGTTTTACATGTTTGCGAATATTTCCAATACCTGCATTCGTTGGATAGCTTAAAACTTGCGGAAAAACTTGCTAGGAATGCATCTGAGTTAAATATTTCATTGCCTGTGATGCTTGAATTTAATGTTGGTGGTGAGGAATCAAAATCTGGTTGGAATATATGGATCAATGAGAATTGGGACGATATCCTTTCAGACATCGAAAATATTATTGCGCTTCCAGCCTTAAATCTATTAGGAGTGATGACCATAACACCATATTCTCCAAATCCTGAAGAATCTAGACCTTATTATCAAAGACTACGGAAATTTCAGGAAATTGTGATCAATCATTTTAAATTATCTAATTTTACTGACTTATCCATTGGGATGAGTGGCGATTTTGAAATTGCAATACAAGAAGGTTCAACCTGGGTGCGGGTCGGTCAAGCGATCTTTGGATCACGTAACAATTAATAATGGAGGATAAGTGAGTCTTTTCATAATTCGAATAATTAACTTCTTTGTTCAACTGATCACATTATTGATAATTGTTAAAGTCTTTCTCTCGTATTTTCTGTCGCCATTTCACCCATTAAGGGTTTACTTAGACAAGATCATGGATCCAATACTAATACCAATAAGAAAACTAATCCCTCCTGTTGGTATGTTGGATCTTAGCCCGATTATTCTTATTATTATTGTCCAACTTCTTGGAAGAATGATTATTAGTTTATTAGGTTTGATCAGTTAAAGTGAAAGGATTTTCAATTAGTATATGAGCATCCTCATAAAAAGAAATAGGCCTCACAAGTTTCTGTTAGGCTGTATAAATTTCATAAAATGAAACATAGGCATGAACTTCAATCTTAAGGAAAAGGTAGTTTGATTCCTGCTAGAGCCATTATCCACAAAAGGTAATACGCAACGTCACGTAACTCACCGGTATTGTTTGAATAAGTAGAATAGATCAAATCTTTTGTATTTGGATCACATCTCATTCGAAAATAATCCAATGCATATAATTTTTCATCCGGATCCCCATTCATTAGAGCTTTTACCACAAGCTGTTCCGCAGGTTTACCTGGAGCTATTGTTGTACCAATTTTATTGGCATATTCTATCAACCATTGGGTTTCTGTCAGGTCTGGTGGTAGGTTTGGCGCGTAGCTTGCCTTTCTTTGAAGTTCATCAAAGGCTTGTATGGCCGCATTTCTTACGACCCATTCATTATCTTCTAATTGGAGATTTTCAACGATTTTTATTGCCCATGGTTGATTGACCCGGATTAACCCAAAGATGACTGAACGGCGCACGAGTAGATCATCCATACTGCTGCCTTCTCGTAGCGCTGGTTGACCTTCTTGTGGATTATTTGCTAAAGCTTCAGCAGCATAACGGCGTAAATCCTCGCTGCCATTGAGAAGGCTGGATGCTAAGATTTCAAGAGATTGTTTATCACCGATTGCAGCCAATGCGAGAGTTGCGGAACGGATTGAAGTTGGTGATTGTTCTTGCAAAAGTTGACTTAGGTCTTCAATTGCCTTTTTATCTTCCAATATTCCACAACCCAAAGCTCCTAATTGCTTTAGATTCGGATGGCCTGATTTTAATAATTGTCGAAAATAAAGAGACACGCCTACATCTCCAGAAAATGCCATAGCGGCAATGATCTTTGCTGCAAGGCTAATCGTTTCTTTTTCTTTCTGCAGGATGGAGGTTAATGTTCTAAGGATAATTGTTCGCCATGGTCGATTTTTTGGTGCGGACTGTAACCAGCGAGAAATTAATAAATGATTGGTATGGAGAACATCATCCTCCTGGAGAAGAGTCTGGATCAAATTAGTAACATCTCCATAGCGCGCAAGATAATACATTGATATATTTTTCCCAGACCATGAAGGTTGGTTATTAAGTTGGCCATATATACCAAGTTCTGATAATGCCTTACCAGCAAGATATCCATAGAATATTGGATGAGAAAATCCATATTTCGACCCAGGATAGCTGATTAGGAAGCCATTATTAACTAGGTCATCAATCCCACGGATATCTTTAGCTGAAACTTGCTTAGTTGGAATCGAATTTAAAGGATCAACCTGATCAGTCGAATCATTAGAAGATGTAGAGGAAATATCCAATTTATACTGGGAAATTATTCTTGCCGCATCAGATGGATTTGAATTAATGCCCATTTCAATCAATAATTGAAGCGCAAACTGTTCCAATCCAGGGAGGACATCTGCTACATTGCTGGTCATACGGCGAATATGTGCATCTATGGCACTGGGACCATCAGTACCGAGAATGTCACCAGAAAATGAAGCCCAGACTTTAAGGGTATATTCAAGAGGATTAAGTAAAGTATTATGAATTCTCAACCAACTTTGTAAAAAAATCGGATTGATCTTTTTTGATTGAGGCTTTAAAGTTGGACTAATCCATTTTACCCATTGTTTGCTCCACCGATTTAAGAAGCTAATTCGATCTTCATCAGTCCAGGCAGCCATTGCAATAAGATTAAACCCAAGGGTTGGTAATTCTGCTAGATTATCATAAGACATTGCGACAATAATTCTTAATTTCGGATATTTTTTTAGCAATGCTCTCAGATAATCAGTGATTATCCTTGCCTGGTGGGGTGGTAATTCATCCGCTCGGTCTAATATTAGGATTGCTTGTTGATTCTCAAGTGCAAAATTAATTACTCGTGGAAGCCTTGTGAGAGTCAATGGAGAAACATAATGTGATATTGCTTGAATCAACAATTCAATAACTTCATTCGCATCTGGAGTATTCGTTGAGCGTTTTTCTTCTAAGGATGCATATTTATCAAAATATGCACCATCCGAATTTGTTGGGTCAGTGTCAGTGTGCTCTAATAGATGGGGGATATCTGTTACATGAATATATATCGGTATTAAACCTGCCAATTTTCCTAAGCCACGATCATTCCGGGCGATGCAAGCGGATAGCCAGGCAAGTGCAACTGATTTTCCGCTGCCCGGGTGACCAGCGAGAATTATATTTGATTCTCCCTGTAATGCTTCAAGCAAAGTCATCGTTGATCCTTTATATATAGCTGCAAGCTCTGGCCAATCTGGCGTATATGGAATAGTCAGACTTACGCTATCAGTGGGAGCTAGCTCGATTGACTTGGGGGCTTGGATAAGTGGAGTTAATACTTTCGGTTCTATTCCTATTTCTTTTAGGGAGAATATCGATGCAGCAAGATGTTGTTTTTGGGCGAAGTTATAAATATCATTTCTAAGGCGAACTTCAGTACCGGATGAAAATATTTCACGTACCTTCCCATATTTTCGATGTGCATTTTTTATAGATTTTGGATTACGTTTAAGCAACCTAAATAGGATCCAGATAAACAATACTCCTGCGAACAGTCCCAATATAAATATGGTAGGGGTAATCGGAATATTCTGTAAAAAGTTTATCACTTTACTTTCCTAAAGTCTTAACCTGGATATAAAAATCTACCACAGTTGGGACACCGGATAATCTGACCCGTAGATTGAGTAGCTTGGACTACGGCTGCAGTTAAAGTTGTTCCACAAGCGGTGCAAGCTCGAGAGTTAATTTTTGCAACAGCCACTCCATTTCGGTTATTTCTGAGCTGCTCATACATACCAAGGTCTGAGACTAATAATGTCGGAATTGTTGCTTTCTTTTCAGATATCAACCTATCAACCTCACTTAATAGCTTGGTTTTTTCTCCATCTAAAACAGCATTTCTTTCAATTTGCATTTTTTGAGATTCAATTAATCTTTCTTTTGACTTTATTACGAATGCTTCTGCTTCTTCAACTTCCATCATTGTATCTAATTGTTTATCATCATAAGACGTCAAAAGTCGTTTTAAAGAAGCTACCTCATTTTGTAATTCCTGAAGCTCCTTAGGGTTCTGTATTTTTCCCCCATAAAGAGATGCTTCAGCTAATTCTATTTTTATTCTTATATCATAAGATTTGTTTTCCGCATCGCGCAATTTTTTTGATGAATATTTATGAAGTTCTTCGGCTTCAGTAAAAATTAGTTGTGAAGCTAGGAACGATGAATTATCAAGCAACATGGTTTCTATACTTATCAATTTTGAATTAATAGTATCAAGCTGACTATCTATTTGTTGCAGACGATAAAGATTTGAGATTTGACTCATAAATAGATTATAGAGGTTGTTCTCCAAGAAGGCAAGTAATTCGTATGGTAAATGATTCAAATTGATTAAATCAGATTTGGTAACTCGATGACTTTCTGGAACTTATTTTGGATTGTTTGCTCATTAAGTAAATTGGATTGGATCGGTATCTTTGGAATGGGAGAGTATTATTTGGTAAAATTAGATTCTTGTTATTATGTATATATCATCTATCATTATACAAATGATTAATTCATTCCATACTTCTATATATATATTTATTGTATGTGTGCTTGCTATTGCAAGTCCTCAGCCACATATGAATTCATTTTATGATCTTTCAACGTTAACACCAACTGTCGATAGCCTTTCTCAAACACTTGCGGCCACATTAAGCACTCCTTCACAAACAGGTACACCAACATTAACCCCTTCAATAACGCCCACAACGACATTGATGCCTTTACCGGAAATCACATTGGTATTTCCTGCCCCAACAAGTACATCTCGGGTTACAGAAACGCCAGAACCAGTGGTGAGAACACGAACTCCAAATCCAACTGAAGAAAACATACACAAAAGTGTTTCTCCAAGGATGAAAGCGATTACGGTAGCGCTTGCATTATTATGGTTATTCCTGGCTGTTTTTGTAATAATATATATTCGCCAATTTAAGTAGTATCTTTATAATTCCCGAAGTAATCACTAATATTATTTTATGTGCGACGGCACATAAAACAGCCAACAATATAATTTGGGTGTTTTTGGTTGATTTCTTATTCATTTTATTGCGACCCCGAATGTTATAATAAATGACGCAACGCGTTAGAGATAGAGTTTACATTTCATTTTCATACATGATTACGGATACTCTTAGAACCGATCGAATGACTACGAAAACTTCACGGAATAAATTGGCTCAAAATTAAATTATTTAATAAGTGAATTTTGAGAAATAGAATGAGTCAATAATTAATTGATTTCGGGATATCGAAGATTAGTTTTAAACAGGAAACAATATGCCGGTCATTATAAAACGTTATCAAAATCGAAAGCTTTATAATACTCAATCTAAAAGATATATAACACTAGAAGAGATTGAGGAATTGATAAAAAAAGAAGAAGCTATTATCGTAATCGATAATAGCACCGGAAGAGATATTACTGCAATAACATTAAGTCAGATTATCTTTGAATTCGAAAAGAACAGTTCTGGATTTTTGCCTATCAAGCTATTATTAAGTTTGGTTCAATCTGGGGGAAATAGAATCGATGAATTACGACGCAATATACTGGATTCATTAAGTCTTCACCACCATTATGATATTGAAATCGAAAGACGGGTCAATCTGCTAATAGAACATGGTGAATTGACCCAAGAAGCAGGCGCTCAAATACTCGATAAACTTATTTCAATTAGTCATCAAGGGGACAATTCAGGTGAAGATGTTGAGGATGCGATTATTAGATATTTAAAGGATCGACAAATACCAACAAAAAACGATCTTCAGTTACTTATTCATAATATTGATTCAATTTCTAAACAAGTGGATGAGCTACATTTGAAAGAAATGAAATAATATTATATTTAATTGGAGAGATCAAATCATCGAGTAGCGCTTTAATGCCGTCCCTAGAATCATATTGACTAACTCAGTATGACCAATTCCGTCACCGGCTGCTTCAATAATTAAGTCTGATATTACTGGAGATAATCCGGGCAATGGATTTATTTCAAGGATATATGGTTTATAGTTATCATGCATATCCAGACGAAAATCTACTCTTGAGACATCAAGTGCACCGGTAACACGAAATACAGCTGCTGCTAGCCAGTTTAATTCCTCTTTTTGTTCCGCAGTGATAGGAGCGGGACACAGATAATTAAGCTTATCGGCCAGGTCGACCTTAAGGCGATTGCTATACACTGTATCTGTATCAGAAAATGGAGAAAGATCAACTTCCATTGGGGGGAAGAAATGCAATCCTGCCTGGATCCTGCGGGCATTATCATCATCAGGCAATCGCTGAGCTACAGGACCGATAAGATTACCAACAAATCCAACTGTAACTTCTCTGCCCTCAATATATCTTTCAACTAATACCGGTTGTTTATATTTTTCAATAATTAATGCGATTTGCTCACGCATCTCTTCTTCATTATTAACTATGGATTTTCTTGAGACGCCCATTCCAGTCCCCTCTCGACTGGGTTTAACAAATAATGGGAACCTCATTTCGGGAGATAATGGCTCCTCCATACGTTCAATGGTTTGAAAATCTGGGGTAGGTAAATTATGAAAAGCAATTACTCGCTTGGTCATTGGTTTATCCAATGCCAATGCCAGGGTGAGTACCTTTGAGCCAGTGTAGGGAATACGCATCATTTCAAGTATTGATGGTACTTGAGCTTCGCGTGCATCACCAAAATGACCTTCGCAGATATTAAAACAAATATCAGGCTTAAAGGTGCGAAGGGTATCGAATAATGAAAGGTCACCTTCTAGGAATTCACATGTGTGACCCCCAGCTTGAATGGCTTCAAGCAGAGAATTGACTGTCTTTTCTGAATCTAGATCATCCCATTGGTCTGGTGCCATACCTTCAAAATGAGGAGCATTTTTCTTTAGATTTGCAAGTAAAGCGACCCTGTAATGTTTCATAGCTCTCCTATATTTTCAGATGTCCTAAGATACAACCAAATAGGTGTAGTGTCAAGGAAAAGGAAGACCTCAATATTTTATAGACAGGGAGGATAAGGTAAAATTGGATTATTAGAATTAAAATATTATTTTCCAAGTGAATAGAGGAAATCATGGATTTTATCGAACTAATTAATAAACGTTATTCATCACGATCCTATAAGCCTGATCCTGTCGAAGATGGAAAAATAAATTATGTACTTAATGCGGCTCGTTTGGCTCCGACTGCAAGCAATCGACAACCATTCAAAATCATCGTTATACATACAAATGGGAAGGAACAAGAACTCCAAACAATATACCCAAGGAAATGGTTTGTTCAAGCACCGATCGTTATTTGTGTTTGTGGTTTGCCTGCGAATGCTTGGGTCAGAAGGGACTCAAGAAAATATCTGGATGTCGATATCGCTATTGTAACGGACTACATGATATTAGCTGCCACAGACATAGGATTGGGGACATGCTTTATTGCTGAGTTTGATGCAACTAATGCCCGAAAGGTTTTGGCTCTACCTGATGATGTGGAGCCGATTTTGTTCACCCCTTTAGGTTATCCTGACAATTTACCGGGTGTCAAAGAGCGAAAATCTCTGGAAGAACTAGTCCGTTACGAGCATTGGTAAGGGAAATTAGTTATTATTGCAGGATGAACAAGAGCCGGTAGAGCATCCTGAACATCCTGAATTGCCACTACCTGCAATAGTTCTTGAACCACTTTGAGCGTAGAAAACAGATACCGCACGATGCGTTTTATTACTCCAGCAAATATTGCATATTATTGGTGAATCAGCTTCTTTTATGGAACGAAGGATTTCAAACCGCTTACCGCAGTCATTACATACATATTCATAAATTGGCATAATCTCTCCTGGTAATACTCAGAAATAATTTTAACCCTCCTAATGGTTATGGTCAATATGGAGAATTACAAATGGTTATGAGAATAGATGCGAATTTTGTGGTATTGATATCAGCAAATGCTGAATAGCGGGTAGTAGGCAATTTACTTTCAGATTGCACGATTAATAGGTCAGACTGTTGGGAATTGTTTTCTAATATTTATATAGATTTTCCAGGACTATTTGATCCTGTAATATTCCTGCATGGCGGTTGGGGAAAAGTAAGTACAGCCGTATCGACACAATTTGCAATTATTACATGGCAACCACGAATTGTAGTAGATCTAGTTAATTGCGGTGGGTTAGAAGGAGAAATTATAAGAGGAGAAATTATTTTGGTTGATAAAACGATAATCTATGATATTTATGAACAAGTGGGGGATTTCGATGAGCACATTCGATACTATTAATCAGAAATTGATAACAATGGCTGTCCTTTCCATATCCCACTCCGGTCCGAGTTTCATTATTGGTATCGGGAGATAGGGATTTATTATGTATTGAAATTTCAGAATTGATATCAAAATATGGCGCAATTGCAGGAAAATTGGATTCAGGTGCAATTCCATGGGTAGCAAATAAAAACCACACTTAGTGTTTGATATTAAGGGGAGTGAGTGACCTTGTTGGAATTGACAGGGAGAAACTTATGATGGAAAACTCAGTTATTATTATGAGAATACCGAACTAATCATGAAAATATTGATCGATTCATTACCTAAATGGATAAAGAAATAATTAGAGAATGAGTAGGGAATAAAATTAAAAGAATAGTAATCCAATAACAACTGCTGATAACGTGACGGTGATGTTATCAATATCTTTCAACGGCAGTGATTCAACAATTGTACCCACAATAGCTATGACAGATATGGGTAGAAGATAATAATTTATAGGATTTGAAAATACCTCCGTTAATGAATATATCCAAACAACTAAGATTGATAATAGCCAGCCACCCAAAAACATTCCGAATGATCCCGTCCATGATTTTCCTTTATTCCACAAAACCTTCCTTTTACCCCATCTACGGCCAAAGATATCAGCTAAACCATCGCCACCACACATAAGCATTAAAGCAATTACACCAATAGGTGTATATTTCCAAAAAATGGTCGTTAGCAGGACAAATATTATTCCATAATATAGCGGTCCTCGCAATACTTCACGCCTGTCACCGCTCCTCGACATGGCTTTAACTGAGGCTTCATCTTTTATAACACCAATTCCGATGAGGAAAAACTGGAGAGTAAACATTAAAGGAACTAACGCAGCCAAATACTTATTAATTGGATTGTCATTAAACAACAACCAACAAAGCACGAAAAGTGGACCAGTACCAATATGGATTAATTTGCGGCTTAGGTGACTTTCAACCCAACCTCGATGAGCCAGAAAATCAATAAATCTGAGCCAGATAAGTGCGACTAAGAACGTTATAACCAGAGCAATAATATTGTTTTCTAGCATTTAAGTTACATGAATAACTCAGTATACATGAAAAGGGGTTTCAAAAATTAACTACGATCATGCAGCTGTCTATCAATCTCCCTTTGTGAATCGCGTTTGGCAATCTCAGCACGTTTATCATATAATTTCTTGCCTTTGGCGATAGCTATTTCCACTTTTGCTTTGCCATTTTTTAGATACACAGACAGCGGGATGATCGTTACTCCTTTCTGGCGGACAGTATCCCATAACTTACGGATTTCCGTAGAGTGCAATAACAATTTTCTTGGACGGCGTGGTTCATGGTTATAAATACTTGCCTGTTCATATGGGGCGATATGGGCATCTTCAAGCCAGGCTTCTTTTCCATCGATACGTACAAATGCTTCCGCTAGGCTAATTTGACCAGCCCGGATGGATTTGATCTCGCTACCATGAAGAGCGATCCCTGCCTCGAATGTTTCTAAAATGAAATATTCGTGCCTTGCCCGACGATTGCTTGCAACAACTTTTTCACCCATGTTTCTATTCTATCATAACGAAAATACGCTGGACTTTTAGATAAATTAGAAATAATCACAGATTTATCGAAATATCATATATTTATTGAGAGTGAAAGGATTATTATTTTGTAATATTTTCCAAATGGGAAATCAATATTTCTGCTAAAACCTTACGCGAATGATACAGTTTCGTATAGGCGCAACCGTTTTTTCCCATAGAATCTAATTCCATGGGAGAGTTCATCAAATTTATTATTGCTTCAGCCATTTTGTTTGGTGTTTCAGGCGGTATATATAATCCACCAAGAACGGATTCCACTAATTCGCGTGCTTCACCATCAATACTGAGCAAAACAGGTCGTTCGCACGCCCATGCATCAAATATCTTTGAGGGAAGCACACCGTTGAATACTTCAGCTTTTTTTAGGGGGACAAGTGCGATGTCTGCGGCAGATAGATAACTGGGGATTTGCTCGTTAGGTTTCTCAGGCAAGAGAGTAAGATTGGGGAGACCATATTCATTGGCAAGCGAGAGTAATTCTGCCTTCTTCGGGCCATCGCCAATAAGTATTATATGGACCTTTGGGAATACCTGAAGCAGGCGTGCGGTTTCAATAATAGTTTCCAAACCCTGGGCCAGACCATGAATTCCTGCATAAATAACGATGAATTTCCCATCCAATCCCAACTCGCTTCTTATTCGTTCTCTTTCATCAGGATTGAATTTAAACATATCGATATTTGCACCATTCGGCAAAACGAATAACTTATCTGATGAGATACCGCGTTGGATTAAACGGTTATATGCTCCATGGGAGACGACAATCACTTGAATAGCTTTACGATAGCAGGCAGTCTCAAGTTTTGTAGACCAGGAAATTGCTCTAGAATTTGACAATTCCCCAAGCGCAACAGCTGATTCTGGCCAAAGATCTCGCACCTCAAATACCATTGGAATGCGTTTAATATAACTCAATACCAGAGCTGCTCCACCAACAAAAAGTGGTGGAGAAGTTGCATATAAAAGGTTATATCTACCTCGGGCAAAAAAGATACCAGCAATTATGCCGCTAAACATATATGATAGATAAAAAAGCATCCGGTTACGGAAATTTTTAACAGGAGAAGCTTTAACCCAAACACGGATGACTTCAATACCATCTACCACCGTACGTTCGAATAATTTTCCTATATATTGAGATGGGATGATTCCGGATGGATGGTTAGGAAACTCGGTCAGCATAGTAACAGAGTGACCTAATTTAATCCAATTATTTGCCATTTCATACGCTCGGGCTTGTGTAGCACCTGCTTCAGGAGGAAAATATTGTGAAAGATAGAGTATGCGCATAGTCTTACGAATATCGTAAAAGGAGTTGCTGATAGAGGGAAATTAATCGTTTTTCCATATCTGACCAGTTATAACGCTCAAAGACCATGGTTTGCCCATTTTTTCCTATGGAATTAGCGAAAGATACATTATTTAATAATTCAATAATAGCACCAGCATGAGCATCAGGATCATCTGCTTTTACCAAAAGGCCTGTTTTTCGATTTTGGATGAATGGCTGAATAGACAATAGATCGCTGCTTACAACAGGAATAGCATAGGATTGATATTCAAAAAGTTTGGTGGGGATGTTTTTTTGGTACTTTGGAATTGGCATAAATGGAATCCAACCCACAGAAGCTTGAGACAGGTACTCACCCACCTCGGCAAATGGTACTGCACCAGTAATGATCACTGAAGAAGTCATTTTTCTTCGGTCAATTTCGACGCGTATTTCATCTTCTAGTGATTTAGGTGCAAAAGGCCCAACCAGGAAAAGCTGAGCATTGGGAACTGATCCTAAAACTTGTTGAAATGCTTGAAGCATTAAGGAGGTACCCCGTGCGCGTTTCAGACCCCCCAAATATAAAACCATAGATTGTCGAGGATTAGGATTTTGGGTAGCCCGGGAAGCGTTTTCCAGAAAAGACTGCTCTGGGAAGTTGAACAAGGTGGTTTTTGGGCATTGAACTTGTTGAAATGTTTTGGCTATTTGATCATCGGCAAAGAGTAGACCGCTTTGAAAGCGTGCTAGAAAAGGTTCAAGCCAACGGAACATCCAGGAGAGAAAATAACGGATAATCTTTGGTACGTCATCCTTTATTTCTATAAAATCAGCTGTCGATTCAAGAACATCATAGATGACCGGACGTCCGCTAAGAAGATGGATAACAGGGGAAATAAAGAGAAGTTCTGGATCTTCGAATTGATAAATAGAGGCTTTGGTTGATAATGCGAGGCGGATTACTTTCCCCCATAGAAACGGGCGGAGTACTCGCCGGAGGCGTGGCAATGGGATGATCTCGATATCCTGGAATGTCTCTTGCTGGTTGTGTACGGCGATCAAAGCAACCTGATAACCAGCTTTTTTCAAGCTGATTGCTTCTCGATAGAAGATACGGTTATCCAGGGCAATATGTACGGTAGATATAATACAAACCCTGTTATTGCTATAGTTTTGTATACTCATCGAGTAGTTTTTTCCCCTCCTTTTGCCAATTGTAATTATCAGCGGCTTTACAAGCATTTTTTTGCAGTTGGTTGTAGTATGTAGAATCTGATAGCACTCTTTGGATTGCGGTGGCAATTGCATGTGGATCATTAGAATCACAGACTTCGCCGGTTTCTGTCTCGCGGATAATTCGTCCAATTTCTGGTAAATCTGATGCTATTATTGGAATGCCTGCATGCATGTATTCAAAAAGTTTGTTTGGGATGGAAAAACGATGATTAAGGCAGGTATCTTGGGTTAGCACTATTCCCAAATCGGAAGAGGAAGTATAAGATGGCAGATCTGCCAGTGGGACCTTACCCGGAAAGTGTAAGCGCTGCCACTCGCCGGAGCGTACTCGGTCGCGAAAGGTATCAAGCGCTGTTCCATCACCCAGCACAACCCCGGAAACGTTCTCAACCAACTGGACCGCAGTACAGAATGATTCAATACCGCGCCCGACAGTTACTCTTCCTTGATAGAGTAAGATTTTATGGGTTTCGGTGATGTTGAGCTCCTCACGCAACCGGTTAGAGTACGGGATTTTGATCTTTTCGGGACAATTCAGGATCACTTGAGGAAGTGGAATATTGTATAGTCGAGCAAGTTCGTTCCTGATAGATGGACTAACAGTGAGAACGATATGAGCTCGACGAATGAATAACCGTTCAGGCCAGGACCATATATATCTATATAATCCAGTGACATACCCGCCACCAAAGTCACGACCAGTTTCAAGTTCATGAGCATCATATACCAGTTTTACATGATTGCGTTTAACCGCAAACCATGCAGCAGGCAGTGTGTTTGCATCATTCGCATGATAAATTTGAGCAGGTTGACGACCAGCTAGACGCCAAACTTGCAGGGCAAACTCCAGATATTTTATCGGTGGAGACAATAATCTGTTCTGCCAGGAGCGGGAACGAAGCCGCAAACGAATCACTCTGTAACCATTCTGATACTCGCTTTCCGCTATACCAGATTGCCAAAGTGCAAGCACAGTAACTTTGTGTCCCGCCATGGCCAAGGTTGAAGCTTCCTTGTGCACCCGGGCATCATTGGTGAAATTGTTCAAGACGAGCAGTGTGATATTCATTGAGTTAATATCAACAAGGAATTTATGATCCTATTCTTTCCTCAAGGTGCAATTCATGGATTATATTTTCGAGTGCTCCATTACGAAAGTAATATGCCCCGATTTCTTGGGGGACTGGACGGTCGTAGGCGATAATTTGGTTCATCTCAGCGGCTGTTCTTACAAGAAAAGTATAACCTGGAGCTTTTTCCATTAATGGAAGCATGCGTTCATAATTGGTAAAAGGTAAAATGATGGTGGGCTTTCCCAAGCCGAGCGCATCGTAATGACAAGTGGAGTGGATACTGACGTGGTAATCTGCTTTGGATAACAACTCGAATGTGGATGGTGGCGTATGTCCGGAGATTATACGAATATTAGGATAATCTTTGAAGGCAATTTCATAAGGTTGTCGGTCGGATTCCCTTGGATGAAGTTTAATATCTATTTCGATAGGTTGAGCTGAGCTCTTGATAAATTCAATAAGAAAAGAAATCAGATGATCAACATCCATGGCTTGGGTAGTAACTACAATTTTTCTGCTTGTTAAGAAGCGATTGCTTCTGATATATTGATTAGTGTCTTTATGAGTACGATATTGGTCCAGATGGAGACTTCCGACAACACATATTTCTTCATTCCAAAAGCCATTCATAGATAATTCATCTCGCCAATAATCTCCATAAACAAAGACTTGGTCTGGAATTGGCATATGTTTTTTATAATTAGATGCGGTCGCTGTCCAGGAGTAACCGGGATGATGACGATCGATGATTCCATGCTGGAATTCAATTACTCTAATGTTTAATTCTTTTGCAGCAGCCACAATGGCATGATTCGTATATGCAGTCTGTAATAATAGGATATGTGGTTTGATCCTGCGTAATAACGTGCGATACAGATTTTTTCTCCAATAATATGATAATAAGGCTTTACGAATATACATGCGTTCTAAATTCGATATTTGCAAAACATCTTTAATTAAAGAATATAAATTATCTGCTAAAAGAATAATCGGTTTAGGTTGAATTAGCTTGGAAAGAGTGCTTGCAACTAGGTAAATTCCACTGGTTGTCATCTGACTGGGGTACAAAGCAGAATAACTGTGGTCCAGGTAGAATTTATTGTTAATATGCTCAATTTTAAAATAGGAGGGGATGTATCTAAGCAACCCATCGAAGATGATATCTTTGTATAGATCATTCTCAAGTTCAACACGGTTCGAAGATGCTACTAAGAGGAGAACTTTGGAATGTTTAGAGTGCAGGAAACATGACGCATCACGTATCGATTGATTAACTCGTTCTGATAAAGTCAGTCGTATATCCGTTGTATCAATAGTCAGATTTGAAGCAATGGCAGCTAAACTAAAGCGTAAAATTGGCCATGCACACCAACCACCGATTTTATAGCGTAATAAATCATGGTTGGTTTCTATATCTTGTATTTGTGCATTTGTTTCAAGTAGATTCATGTTAGTGCATGAGGAAATTAATCTTATAAAGGAAAATTATTTGCTTAGTAATTATAATAATGCCTAATTAACTAGAATCGTGTAATTATTTATTGATTATCTGTTTCGGTTTTCTATTGGTTTTCAGAGAGATTTCATTCCTGGAAAGATGATTTTGCGTAATTAATAAATTTTGGTAATTCTTTATGTTCAAGGATGATAATAATGCTCATATATACGACTCCGAAAACCAATGCCTTTACTGTGCCAGTCAACCAATAAGAACCGAGAATCCCCGGGATTTCTATTGCTAAACGTGCAAGTATCAAACCTAAAGTAAGTGCTAATGTCGGAGCACCAAATAGGCGTAAAACAGAAAACTGTACGTAGGCTCGTGCCTGCCAGAGTAAGATAACGACACCAGTTAGAATCATTAAATTTACTGCAATTGCGACACCTGATATACCCCACAAATTCCCAAAGGTATATAACCCAATAATCATTACACTTATTTGAACCAAGCGAGCCCAGAGCACTTTCTCGGGTTTACCTACAGCAATAAATAAGCTTGCAAGCGTTAATCGAATTGGATCAAGCATGGTGAATAGAAGCATCAGACGAAAGGCATTCAACATTGGTAGCCATTGATCACCAATCACGAGATGGATGAATTCTGGTGCAATCAATGCCAATAATCCAGCCATAAAGAAACCGACGCGGACTAAAAGAGCATTTGTTCGAAAGAAAGCCTTGGATAGTTGTTTCGGATTTCCTTTCAACTCAGCATAGGTTCCTGAAGCGACAGAATTAATTGGATTCGACAAAATTTTTCGTGGATAAGATGAAAATGTATAGGCACGTGAATAGTAACCCAACGCTGTTTTTCCTAAGAATTTACCTGTCCACAAGTTATCAATATAATCCAATGCCTGACCGACCAAACTTCCAAAAAAGGTGCGGTAACCAAACCCAAGTAAGTAGCGGGCTATTGTTGGCGACCAACCAAAACGAACTTTCCATGGTGGTCGGATAACAAGGTATCCAAGCAAGGCAACAATTGCTGCAATTATATCGGTAGAAATCAACCCCTGAATACCAAAGCCTTTCCAGGCGAGGATTAGGGCGGATATTGTTGATAAAACAATACTGAGAGTATCAACGATGGCAATACGGTTAAGTATGACATGACGGATTAGAAATGTACGGCTGGTTATTACAAGATTGTCTGCAAACTGGGTTACCAGGAATACCAATAATACCCATAGATTTTCCCGGGGGAAAATAAATGCACCAATTATTGCGATGGCAACTGCCCAAACAATATTGAAGATAAAAGAGATGGTGAAATGTACGCGTAACGGTATATCACCTTCACTTTCAGAGGAACGGTGTATAAGGGCACTGGACATTCCAAAATTAGGGATAGAACTTGTAATTAGCACAAAAGAAGCTGCAAAAGAATAAATACCAAAAACTTCGGGGGCAATCAAACGGGCAAGTAATATGGATCGTACAAGTTGGATTATGGTATTTATCCCACTTGCACCGAGTGTATAAAACGACGAACGGATACTACGGTGTGCAATACTCATCCTTCAGCCTGATTGTTTATTAGAGCTGATAGGACCTTATGAGCCGCTTGTCCATCACCATATAAATTAGTTTTAGACAAACCAACCAAATTAAGCTCTTTAGTTGCATCAACAATTCGCTTGTCATCTGTGCCGACCAAATGGTTCCACCCGAACTCAACTGTCTCCACCCATTCTGTTTCAGAACGGAGAGTAAGGCAAGGCACTTGAAAAAAATAGGCTTCCTTTTGCATACCACCTGAATCGGTTAGGATAATTCTGGCATTCTTTTCTAATATCAACATATCCAGATATCCTACTGGATTAATCACTCTGACGTTATCGGGGATCGTAAAATGTGCTGAATTCACAGCATGTAATGTTCTGGGATGAATGGCGAATATGATAATATCATCCACTTTCTGAAAAGCAGATAATATTGAAGATAAAACCTCAGGATAATCGGTATTATATGCCCTGTGGATAGTGGCTAGTAAATAATCTTTTGGTTTCAACCCTAATGTTGATAATATAGTAGACCTTTGCTCAGCAACTTTGCTATAAGTAAGCACTGCATCGTACATTGTGTCTCCCACAAGGTGGACACCTTTTTGAATACCCTCTCGAGCAAGGTTATCTACTGCGGCTTGAGTAGGGCAAAATAGCAAATCGGCACAATGATCGGTCAGCACACGATTGTGCTCTTCTGGCATCTGACGGTTGAAGGATCTCAATCCAGCTTCTATATGAGCTAGTTTAATATTAAGTTTGGCTGCTACTAATGCTCCCGCTAAAGTAGTATTTGTGTCTCCATAAACCAGGACTACGTCAGGATTTTGAGTTATAAGGACCGATTCAATTCCCATCATCATTTGACCAGTTTGCTGGGCATGCGATCCAGAACCTATCCCTAGATTAATCGATGGTGCAATTAATCCTAATTCTTCAAAAAATACCTGAGACATATCGTAATCATAATGCTGTCCAGTATGGATTTTATATTCCAAATAGCCGGCTTCAACAATTGCTTTGCTCACCAGAGCAGATTTAATGAACTGGGGACGGGCGCCTATTACTGATGCAATTTTCATATTATTGGTAATTACTCATGTGAATTGTGAAATTCAACAATTACATTAACTACACGAGATAACATCTCTTCGGTTAGTTCAGGGTAAATTGGCAGCGAAAGTGTCTCCTTTGCCGCCTTTTCACTTTGGGGAAAATCACCCTCCTTATGACCTAAATCATGAAAACAGTCTTGTAAATGCAAAGGGATGGGGTAATGCATTTCACAACCAATCTGTCTGGCTTTCAGGAATGAAGCAAGCTCAGCTCGATATTTTGTCCGGATCATGAATAAATGGTATATGTGGCGACCAAATCCTGCCTCGTCTGGAAGTACAATACCTCGCTCGACTTCTAGCTGATCAAGAGAAATTGAAATCTCAGATTTATTAAATAACATTCTATATGTAGCAGCATTCTTACGCCTGGCTTCAGTCCAATTCTCAAGATAGTTGAACTTTACTTTAAGTATTGCAGCTTGAAGTGCATCCATCCTAAAATTTCCGCCTACCACAAGATTATGATATTTTGGTCGTTGACCATGATTCCTTAGTAAGACTACTTTATCAGCAAGATCTACATCGTTTGTGGTCACCAATCCACTATCGCCGTATCCACCAAGATTTTTTGAGGGGAAAAAGCTGAAACAGCCCATGTGACCGATCGAACCCGTACGCAATCCTTTGTAATCTGATCCTATTGCCTGACAGGCATCCTCGATTACATAAAGTCCATAGCGCTTGGCAAGGTCCATAATTGGGTCCATATCCGCAGACTGACCAGCAATATGTACCGGAATGATCGCCTTGGTGCGTGGTGTGACTGCGTGTTCGATCTTTTCAGAGTGTATATTAAAGCTAGACGGATCAATATCCACGTATACAGGTACGGCACCCAAACGGACGATGGAACCCGCAGTGGCAAAAAATGAGTAGGGGGTGGTGATGACTTCGTCGCCAGGCTTGATGCCGATTGCCATTAATGAGACCAGAAGTGCATCAGTACCCGATGAAACACCAAATGCATATTTACATTGACAATATTCAGCCAATAACTTTTCTAATGCATCAACTTCAGCACCTAGGATAAATTGCTGGCTATCTAAAACACGTTCTATTGCTGATAGAATTTCAATCTTAATTGTAGAATATTGAGCTTTAAGGTCAAGCATGGGTATGGGTATTGAATTCATACGAGTGATGGGAGTGGTTTATCTTCAGACCAATCTAAACATCTAATAATCTGTGGTTCGATCTCCTTATAGCGCCATCCTGACCCTGGACATACCATAATTTCATTTTCATCAGGGTCGGGTAACCGATAACCATGACGACTCATCCATCCATTTAAGACACCTGGAACCCCGAGTATAAGACCATAATCAGGTACATCTTTGCGTACCAGACAACCAGCTCCAATAAAGGCATAGCGGCCAATTGTAATACCACAAATTATCGTTGCATTAGCGCCTATTGTCGCTCCCTGACGAACAAGAGTGTGCTCATACTCATTACGCCGGACAATTTGTGAGCGGGGGTTGATGACATTGGTAAATACACAGGATGGACCACAAAACACATCATCTTCAAGCACTACACCTTCATAGACAGAGACATTGTTTTGAATTTTTACATTATTTCCAATTAACACATTTTTTGCCACCATCACATTTTGTCCAAGCCTACAGTTCTGACCAATCCGTGCGCCAGGCATAATGTGACAAAAATGCCATATTTTTGTTCCTTCACCGATTGTGAAGGGTTCATCGATGATTGCACTGGGGTGTACGTAATAATTTATCAACGAGAGCCTTTCAAAAAAGGATGCGCATAATCATCAGCTAAGGATACTTGTGTTGTTCGGATTTGGTGAACCAATTCAATTGACGGACGTGCATCATCAATACTGTATCCACTTCCAGACAAAGTATGCTGATATACACGTGTATGAAGATCGTTAAAACCTTCGGTGAATTCTAATTCCTGACCATCTATATTAATCGATCGATAAGTGCTGCGCAACCCAGGTGTGACAGGAAAAGGTAAATCATTTTGATCAACGGAAAGGAACCAACGAACCCGGGCATGTTCCAATTCCAAAAAACCGCTCATTCGTTGAGGATCTGAATGATGTATACGCACATCACCTGCTTTTCCAAAAAGCCACATTAATAGATCAAATAAATGGATGCCGATGTTCGTTGCAATCCCACCAGATTTTTCAGGAGAGCCTTTCCAGGAGGTATGATACCAGGCACCACGTGCGGTTACGTAAGTAAGGATGACATCATGTTGACTGGTTTGATTCGACGATTGTAATGATTGGTGTAGCTCCACTAACCTTGGATGCAATCGAAGCTGAAGGACGGTATAGATTTTTCCTTGGTATTCATTTTCAATTTCCTGAAGTGCTTTTAAGTTCCATGGGTTGATCACCAACGGTTTCTCGCAAATCACATTAGCATGCACACGTAATGCCAGGCGGCAATGAGCATCATGTAGATAGTTCGGGGAACAGATACTTACATAATTTACTCGCTCAGTTTCTGGACCATGGCGAAGCTTTTCCAGATGCCGATCAAAACGTTCGATTTCTTTAAAATAACGTACATCGAATGCGTATTGGTCAAGTAAGCCAACAGAATCGTTTGGATCAACTGCAGCTACAAGGTGGTTACCAGTATCCTGGATAGCTTTCAGGTGTCGAGGTGCAATATAGCCAGCTACTCCAATAATTGCAAAATTTTGTGGCATCCACTTCTCCTGACTAATTATATTAGATATTCTATGAATTGTATCCAATTCTATCTGTTCAAAAAAACGTAGTCAATGCTTATCTTGCACGCCTAGTAAAATTGTGATATTGTAATCAGAATTCTTTATTATAGGTGACAATCATGGCAACAAAAATTAGCCGGTATTGTCTTGGGATTATGGAAGCTGCCTGGCTAGCAGCGGTTTGTATCATTCCAATTTTCTTCAATATTTATTCAAGCCGGATCTTTGAACCAGATAAAATAACAATATTACGGTCATTAGCGTTAGTATCTCTTGCCGCCTGGATAGTAAAGCTTATCGAAGAAGGAGGGATTGAATGGAAAAAAGAGTCTCAGGATAGATCCTTTTTTAAGTATCTATGGCAATACCCGATGATTCCACCTGTCATCGGGTTGGTTGTCGTTTATTTATTAGCGACCATATTTTCTGTAACGCCATCTATTAGTTTTTTTGGCTCATACCAACGCTTGCAAGGGACATATACCACCTTTTCATATCTAATCTTATTCGTTTCGATAGTTACAAACCTACGTTCGCGTACTCAGATCACTCGGTTAGTAACTACTGTAATTCTGACAAGTCTACCAGTTGCGTTATATGGGGTGTTACAACATTATAAAATAGATCCAATTCCTTGGGGTGGTAACGTATCTACTCGTATCGCTTCAAACATGGGAAATTCAATTTTTGTGGCAGCTTTTTTAATCATGGTCTTTCCATTGACATTAGGTAGAATTATTGAGGTTTTCCGTGAAATAATCGCTGTAAATGATCAGGAAGGTCTATCCAGCATTAATACTACCAAACAAATAATTAATGCAACAATTTATATATTTATCGCTGTGCTGGAATTAATAGCAATATTTTGGAGTCAAAGCCGAGGTCCCTTGCTTGGTTTAATGGCTGGTGTATATTTCATGGTACTACTTTTGTCCATATATTGGCGGAAACGTTGGCTAACAATCACTATCATTGGTTTCGCGATTCTCGGAGCAGCATTTTTGTTTGTTTTCAATATACCCAATGGTCCACTTGAAGCATTAAGGTCATCACCGGCAATTGGTAGATATGGAAAACTACTGGATCCAGAGAGTAATAGTGCGCTTGTTCGACAATATATCTGGGAGGGAACCGTCAAACTCGTAAGTGTCCACGAGCCAGTGAAATTCCCCGATGGGAGTTCTGATCCCTTTAACTTTCTCAGGCCCATAATCGGCTACGGTCCTGAGGCAATGTATGTTGCGTATAACCAATTTTATCAACCCGAATTAGGTCAAGTTGAAAAAAGGAATGCCTCACCAGACCGAGCGCATAACGAGACGTGGGATTCAATTGTCATAACGGGTTTTGTAGGCTTGTTAGTTTATCTATCCATATTTAGCTCAGTATTTTATTATGGCATAAAGTGGTTAGGGTTGATTAATACATCTCGGAATAAGATATTCTTCTTTATATGCCTTATTGGTGGTGGGGTAATCGGAGCAATAAGTATAATTGTGCTAAAGGGGATTGAATTTCTCGGAGTTGGATTACCTTTTGGAATGATAATAGGCATGGTCTTATATCTTACGGTATATGGATTATTTTCGCTCTCCAAACCCGGAGAGTTCCAGAAGGATAATCCTTACTCATTATTACTGATTTTCCTGTTCGCTGCAATTGTTGGGCATTTCGTGGAAATCAACTTTGGGATAGCCATTGTCGCAACGCGAACTTTATTTTGGACCTATTCCGGAATATTGTTGGTTATTGGTTATATTCTCCCTAAGATCAATGTGGTAGATACTCAAAAAGAATCAGAGGACAAGACTAAAGAGACAATAAGTATTTATACAGAAAAGACAAAAGAACGGCATAACTCGAGAAAGCAGCGTCGTAAAGTTAGTCGAAATTCGAACCTTTCACACGGCGGTCTACAAGATTGGATCAAATATTCTCTAATAAGTGGCGTAATAATCGGATTAATAATTGCCACATTAGGGTATGACTATATAACCAACTCAGGGCATTCGACTTCATCGCTGAGGATTATCCTAAATTCAATTACTCAACTGGCGAATAAGGATAATGCTTCATCCTTGGGCATACTGGCGATTATCGTAACTACAGTGATTGCTGGTGTATTCTTATTCTCAACAGAAAGCAACAAGCACCAAGCTTATATCAAATGGTTCCAGTCATTAGGATGGATAACTATTGCATCACTTTTCATTGGATTTCTATTTTGGACATTGCATGCAATCAGCCTGGCAATACTTGGTGGTGTTTCACCAACGAATATGGATGAGTTAATCACCCAAGTGAATAGTATTGGGTCATTGTTGACTAAATACTATATATATATATTTCTTATCATTATTTTATTAGCATTTCTCTTGCCAGATGAATGGCCAAGTCGATCTAATTCTCACGCTCCATTAAGCGTAATTATCGGGTTTAGTTTACTTACCGCAATTATCATATTAACAAATTTTACCAATTTACAAGTTATAAAAGCTGATATTACTTTTAAAATGACAGAACCTTTTACTAAAAACAATCAATGGCAGGTAGCCACTAATTTATACAAACGGGCATTGGATCTTGCGCCAAAAGAAGACCATTATTATCTGTTCCTCGGTCGTAGTTATTTGGAGCAGGCAAAAAGCACTGATTCAACCACTGACCAGGATATTCTCATAAAGCAAGCTGAAGAGGACTTAAAGGTTGCTCAATCGATTAACCCTCTAAACACTGATCACACTGCGAATTTAGCTCGATTGTATAGCTGGTGGGCTGGAAAAGCTACGAATCCGAAGGATCGAGCTGAACGAGCTCAAAAGGCATCCGACTATTACAAAAATGCAGTCACCCTTAGCCCGAACAACTCCACCTTGTGGGATGAATGGGCAGTACTATCTATGCAAGTGATTGGTCAATCCCAGGACACATTAGACAGGCTACAACATGCACTTGAATTAGATCCTAGTTATAGTTTCACTCAAGGATTGCTTGGGGACTATTATCTAAGGCTAGCAAACTCTATGGAGGATATGGTCTCAAAAGAACAAGCTTTACAAACAGCTGCTGGATATTACAGGACTGCTGCAGAAGTAGCAAAGAAAACTGATCCGACATCCAAAGCCAGTTATCTAGTTTCATTGGCTAACGTTTATGTTGTGGTGGCGGGTTTGGACCCGCAGAATGTTGACCGGGAACAATTACAACAAGCGATAAATGTTTTACTAGAATCAATGGGTGCCGGAATAGGTATTAAAGATTTATGGAAGGTCCAAGAAGCAGCTGCCAAATTATATATGCAGATTGGCGATAAAACGCTGGCTCAATATTATGCAAACCAGGCTTTGAGTGGTGCACCTAGTTCAGCGACCAGTAGAATCCAAGAATTAATTACCCAAACTCTTAACTTGCCATGATTGTTGGAATCTTCATATCAATTAAAGGCTGATTTGTCTATCAACTTATTACTACCATTTGTAATATCCTTCATAGCGAGTCTGGTGCTAATGCCTGTAGTCCGTTCGATAAGTTTTCGAACCCATCAGGTCGTAATGCCCCGATCAGACAGGTGGCACCGAAACCCTACCCCTACCCTTGGTGGAGTAGGGATTATTGTTGCTTTTAGCGGCACATTATTTGCGTTATACCTGATCAAGGATGCTCGAGACTTGTTCTTGGATCGATGGAGTATTATCGCTGGAATTATGATTATGTTTTCCATAGGTTTATATGATGATATAAAGCATGTCAATCCACCAACGAAGCTGGCATTTCAAATTTTAGCAGCTACTTTAGTTATATTTTTTGGTAACTATACGATAAATTTCTTTCGTTGGCCGATAGCTAATATCCTCCTAACTTTTCTATGGTTAGTTGGTATAACGAATGCGTTTAATTTGCTCGATAATATGGATGGCTTGGCTGGTGGTGTGGCATTAATTGCATCGGGATTTCTATCGGTATTTTTTTATACAACTGGTTATCCTGATTTACTAATCATATCACTGGCACTTGCGGGCAGCATTTCGGGCTTTTTGATATTTAACTTTCCACCGGCTAAAATCTTTATGGGAGATAGTGGTAGCATGCTTTTAGGGTTTGCACTTGCAGCATTAGCAATTTCCAGAAGGACGCAGGCTTCTAATATTTTTGCCATAGTCGGTGTTCCTATATTAATATTTCTTTTGCCGATCTTAGACACTGGACTTGTAGCGATTACACGCATACTTAGGGGGCAGTCTCCAGCAACCGGAGGTACCGATCACACTTCACACCGCCTGGTAGCATTTGGCTTGTCTGAACGCCAGGCAGTACTTGTGCTTTATGGGATAGCGGTGATTTCTGGATTAGCATCAATTGGTCTTGAAGCATTGGATTATGACCTCAGCCTGGTACTTATTCCAATCCTAATTTGTACACTTTCCCTATTCGTAGCCTATTTAGCCAGGATGAAAGTAGTAACAACAGAGAAGAACAATGAATCTGGTTTTACGCGATGGATTGTAAATCTTACATTTAAACGCAGGATATTCGAGATAATATTTGACCTATTGCTTATTGGGGTGAGTTACTATCTAGCATTTTGGACGCACTCTGGGTTAAATATGACCACGAGTAGTATGAACCTATTCTTGCTCTCTTGGCCGATTGCTCTAGGGATTACCTATGGATCTTTTTTTCTTTTCGGAGTTTACCGTGGTGTATGGCGGTATATTGGGATCAATGACTTGATACGTTATATAGGTGCTTCTATATTATCTGGAAGCCTATCCTGGGTGGCGATCAAAATGGTTTTTCCTAACCAGCACTTTCCTGGAGAAGTATTTATTCTATTTACTACCTTTCTCATCATTAGTCTTGCGGGATCCCGTTCTTCTTTCCTGATCCTGGATCGGTTGTATAGCAAACAATTCAGTGGAGTGGGGAAACAAAACATTTTATTATATGGCGCTGAAGATGCTGGAGAGATCGCACTCAGGTGGATTCTCCGAAATCCAGCCATTGGTTATAATGTTGTTGGTTTTGTTGAAGAGGATAGATTAAAATGGGGCAGCAATATTCATGGTGTTAAAATCCTTGGTAATGTGGACAATCTAGGGCAATTCATTCGCGAAAAACAAGTTAATGGGGTGATTGCGACAAATGAGATATTATTGGCTTCACCGGCTGGAGAAAAGTTAAAAACTACCTGTCAAGCCAATAATGTGTGGTTGAGAGTATTGCGTTTTGAATTTGAACTGATTGATTGATGGAATTCATTAGGCAAAAGTCTTATCAGATTCGCGTTAATCAATCAAGTATGTACAAAATATGAGTGGGTGGCATTCGCCACCCACTCATATTTTACGTTATGGTCCAATCAATTAATGTTTTTGAGTGATTGGCAGGTAGAAGTAGTAGAAAGCTGGCAAGATCACGGTATCTACTGTTGCCGTGTTATCCTCCGGATTAGGATCAACATTATCCGAAGAGACTACAGCTGTGTTTCCAGCGATACCATCGGAAGCAGCTGTGACAGTAATGGTGATGGTAACACTATCACCCATAGCGAGATCACCGATCAAGCAGGTAACCACGCCTTCAAGCTCGGTGCAACCCCCACTGGCAGACTTGAACATTACCAGGTCTGGTAGCGTATCCACCAGCATGACACCAGTAGCAATATCTGGGCCATCGTTGGCGAGAACCAGAGTGTAAGTGAACACATCACCCACTTTTACTACATCAGCGCTGACGGTTTTGACTACTGACAGGTCGGATTCAAAAGGAATCACTGTTAGCGTAGCAGGTAGAGTGATCTCCGGCTGGTCAGGGTCGTCGCTGGTGATTACTACGCTTGTAGTGTATACACCTGGTGTGAGACCCATAGAGTCGAAGAATACGACTACTTGCGTTTCAGTATTCGGTGAGACGGTACCAGACTCAGGATTTTCGTTGAGCCAGGTGGCACCATCGGTAACCGCCCAGGTTAGATTCCAATTCCCAATATTCCCGATGTACATGTTCAACGCGTCTACTTCACCTGGATGGAGAGTCGTTTCAAACGGAGGTGCATTAAGCGTGATATCCGGAGCATTCACGGACAACGTAACCGGGACATTAAACACTGGTGTGTCTGGGTCATTGCTGGTGATATCCAATCCACCATGATATACCAAAACATCCAGACCAGTCGAGTCGAAGGTGACGTTGATGACCGCGCATTCTCCAGGCAGGACAGTTCCAGATGTGGGGGTTTCACTCAACCAGGGGATATCTGCGTTAACTACCTCACCCGTGACATTCATCACGAGGTGCATACCCGGGAACCCGATATCTGCAGTGTCTGTTGGCTCGGCCACACCGCAGTCAACAGCTGCAAGATAAGTTAATCCAGTCTGACCGAGGTTATTGGAACCCACAAACAAGAGGTTTCCATCCAATTGACCATTCGGAGTGAAGAATTCCACTACCAGTGTCGAACCCGCCAGTGCTACACCGTTGACCGGCATATTAATTATCGTAAGAGCCTGATCGGTAACTACAACTGGAGCACTACCGATGAGCGTCAGGTTTGCCCAGAGCAGTGGCCCCTCAAGAGTATACAGGTTAACCGTCGCAGGCTGATTGCCACCACCTCCGGCAACAGCTGTCTCTATCCCGATCTCGACATTAGTGATTGTGAAATCAGAGTTTATCCCAAAGTCAGATAGAGTGAAAACACGCAGATAGCTGTTATCTGTATGACCGCCCCCTCCATTGCAAGAGACCGAGTTTCCCGACATGATTTCCTGACTCACAGAATGCGTGATCGTAACTGCATCGAGAGCTTTATTCAGGCGAATCGGTGAACCCATAGGCTGAACTTTCGTATTCTGGTTGGTTGAATAGCTCAGATCACCGATGGTTATGCTATGAATGCTTTCAACCGGAGTAGTTTTTACAGGTTTGAGCAGATTAGCTGGTATCTCGCTTACTGTCCAGTCCAGAGGAGCATCGCCCACATTGCAGACATTAAGGTCCTGGGTTTCCTGCGAATTGGGGAGTAATGTGGAAATCAGGAAGTTAGGATTAACCGAGATATCCGGCGGCGCAAGTAGTACATTCAGCGTCACATCCACGGGGACGACTGGCTCTTCGGGATCATTGCTGTTGACATCCAATTCACCAGTATACGTGCCTAGAGTGAGACCAGTGGAGTCAAAGCTAACCTCGACGAAGATGCAGGCGGACGGATTTACGGTACCAGAGGTTGGAATTTCACTTAACCACGGGATATTGGATGGAGGTGTTATACCACCAGTTAACCAAAGGATAGCGTTGTGCAGAACATCAGGCATCTGGCCTGTCCACACGTAGCTTAACCCAACGTATCCGTTTATAGATACCGCAGTTTGATTATCCTTTACAGCCACGAAAAGCTCATTGTTTGCCCAGCGTGCTACTTCGCTCGATCCTGGTGTAAGGTAGGTTCCAGTCTCTAGGTAATACTCGCATACATCAGTGATACCAGTCATGATTGGGTGGGCGGGGTCAAAACTTCCAAGGCAGAAGACGGAACTGGAGGCAAAGCCAGTTCCCCACATGGCAACATAATTCTCGTCTACAAACCGACCGGCAAGTGCATAACCAGCATAGGGTATCATGGAGAAATTGAGGTTGATCACCTTACCGCCCGTGTCAACATAGTCTGCCAATACATCCCCTAATGCAGTTGCATCTAAGTATGCATAATTGGACCAGGTAACGACCACATCATAAGCCTGGAGTTCAGCCAAAGTCGGTGTGGCAGATCTGACATCGTACAGGTCCACGGAGCTCAGGTCACCGTAAGCCTGCAGCATCACCTGGATCGGGCTGTAGCCGTCATTGTCACCATCTGCGTTCAAGAGTAATACATTGGCAGGATTGCCACCACCAATGACTTCACCTTCAATGATAAAAGGCATTCCTTGTTGGGTTGCTGTACCGGTATCGAGAGCAGGTGCCCATGCACCTGTGTATTGAATTGCATTACCAGTCGTGGTCTGACCAAGAATAGTGCTGGGTGGAGCCCATGGTCCTGAGTAAGAGACATTACCATCGGTCATCCAGTCTATCCAATAGGTACCTGGAGGTAAAGTGGTTCCAGCACTAACAACATCTGCAAAAATGTAACGGTTGTTTGCGCAAGGACTAGTACCGGTGTCCCGCTGCATATTGGGGTTGGTTGAGCTTAGCAAGCGATTGGTAGTCAGATCTCCAAATACGACACTGCTTCCCGGATCGTCAGGAGGACCATCCCAGATTTGATAATAGACACCTGCGATGGGTGCTGGGCTTGTGGGTGCTCCAGTTTGATAAGCGAAGAGGGTAAATTGATCAATCTGCCAGCCCCCGGGATCGGTAATAGTGAAGTCGTCCGCCATACGATAACCCAAACTGAATTGATGACCAAAACCAAGAGTATTCATTATAAGATCTGTCTGGAGTCGGCTGGCATCCATACCGCTACAGTCAGCAGGGTAAGTAACCAGTGGGCCATTATCCCAAAGGAGAGCATCAGGGTTACCAAAATCGGAACTACCTGCAGAACCATGCAATCCAGTTCCCACCTGCGTGACAACACCTTCGAATGGGGTAACATTTTCGCTTTGGGTGTTATTGACATCAGCTTTTGAAGGTAATGTAACCATTGGATGATTGGATAGGTTCTTAAGCGTCGGTACTTCCGTAAGCGACCAATCCAAGGGAGCATCACCAACGTTACAAATTTGTAATTGTTGAGTGGTTACTGTATCAGGTGCCTGCTCTGCTTGAAGCGATATTGGAGTGACTTCGATGTCAGGAACTGCGCACAACGGGCAGAATACAGCATGCTCCACATAGTCTGGAGAAGATCCGCCATAGCCATCAACGGACCAAACGCTGACATCGTTTACACCAACCACATTGTCCATGCGTGTATTGAGCAGGTTATCCAGGAGTGTCCAAACCCAGTTGGCACCATCAAAGTGACCTTGTACGACATCAGTTGTTGGGGTAAAGCCACCTGATGACCCACCAACCTGGTAGTAATCACCACCGAAGAAATCGCCTTCGACTCGATAGCGCGGGAAACCTGTGTTTCCTGCAAAGTGCCAGGAGTTATCAGCATCATCCCAATAACGGGCTTCGTCGGTTACGGTGGCAAAGGCATTGATTGCACCCCCGATATACCAGAACTGGTCACCGGTTGGTGCGTGCAGGATACCATCCGCGGCTCCAAATGGATCAGTTGGTAAAACTGCCATCTGGGCATTTTCTGCATTCCATGCACCCGGTGCTCCCTGGCTCAGATCATAGCATTGGGTAGCTTGGATCAGGGCACTGCTAGCATTGACGCCACCTCCGATGCATAGATACTTGACGCTATCAATCGTACCCACCCAGGAGTTGTGGAAGTCACGCGCACTGGTAAAGCTTCCCAATGATACAAATGCATTGGCAATAGGGTCATACCTGTATGACTCGGTGTACGTGCCACCGCCTGGTGTATTGCCACCACCGGTCACATAGCACTGGTTCGTCTCTGAGTCGTACGCCCAGTCAGGTGCCCAGCGGTCGGCAGGGGTGTTGGCGGCGTCTGGTTGGAACCAAGTGTTGGTTGAAAGGTTATAACCCCAGAAACCAAATATGCTTGATGTATCGCCAAACAAGTATGTTACCCATTCGCCGGTTGCATTACGTGCCGTACAGCCATCGCGAGGATAGCCAGTGCCTGCCCAGCTGGGTGCAGAGGCTGGAACGGTTTCCCAACTTGGCACATCGCTGATCGTCTTGGTGATGATGGAGGTATCTGCATAACCATTGCCCGCAGCATCAATCGATGCAACGATTGTATCGAAGTTACACACATTCGGCTCCAGAATCACATCGAAGGGCACTGTTACACCATTGGGCACGGGGATTGGGTCCGGACCTGTGAGGGTAGCCATGCCTGCCGGTGCGTTGTAGGTCATGTCAAAAACACCATCAGCGCCGGTATTGTTGAACAGTGAGAACGTATGCACCTGTGGCAAACCATTGCAGCCTGAGGCATTGAGTTCCGCAGGGTTTAAAAATACACCCGGTTCTAAGGCGCAGGCTGGGATCGCTGCCTGAGGATTTACCGCCTCATCACAGGTATCCTGACCAGCCGGTGTGTAGTTGTCGTTACTGCATGGATGGTGAGGTACGGAATTATAGCCATCACCAGCCCAGTACCATGACTCAAGAGCATCTGGAGCACCGGTCCCTGCGACCACTTCAAAGCAATAGTAGGCAATGCAGTGGTCAGTATACGCATCGTAACGACCGTGTGCGATGTTCACTTCATATGGTGCAGTCTGGAACGACCAGCCAAAAGTACCCCATGTACCACCTCCTGTACAAAAGGGTGCTGGTGTGTCAAGAACATAGACATTATTCACTGTCCAATCTGTAGGGAATTTCTCCCACAAATTATAGACATATTCCCAGTCATTAGTGAAATTTTCAGCACGAAAGCAGAATGTCTGAGTGTTTCCTGGAATAAAGCAGGAATCCCCACCAACAGAAGGATCGAAGGCTACAAAAGAGCCAGAAAGGGAGTTGACTCCAGCTTTTTCTTCTGGGGGAAGGCCCGTAAACGCAACTTGCTCTGGTGGATTTGGCTTTTGGGCACTATCAGCAGCCAGCGCGATTCCAACGAATGCCACCGAGAGTAGCATGACCACTAGCAACATAAATAAACGTGTCTTATTCATGAAAATAATCCTCCTGAAATATTCGATAGAGTAAGTGCAATCGTAGTAGTGAACGGTTGAATGATCGAAAGCATTAGCGAGAAATTCGAAATGTCTCCTCCTTTCCAGATTAAAATAATCCGGTGCAAATCCAAAATCCCCCGACATTGGGAATTGCAGTGTGAATGATATATTATTCTATCGTCTATTATTGATGCTCTGCCAAGGCCATTCAAAATTACCATTATTATGCATTAATGTCAAGTGAGAAGGGCATGAATTTACCATGAGATGTAACTTTACAAATATCTCATGAAATGAATAATATATTTGCCTAAGCAATTATATTATTTTACGAACTCACTAGCTAGCTGACC
>Ga0315276_10000068_pt1 | contig 77277 bp, 93 predicted proteins | sample YL17G05_0_MG_FD_204542 | JGI IMG/M metagenome (GOLD analysis project Ga0315276, IMG submission 204542) | Sediment microbial communities from Yellowstone Lake, YNP, Wyoming, USA - YL17G05_0 | ecosystem: Environmental > Aquatic > Freshwater > Lake > Sediment | place: USA: Wyoming | collected...
AACATTTGGAATGATTATATGGGCTCTTTGAATTTCAAAAACAAACAAAGATTAGAGAGAAATATCACAAAACATATAGGATTTATTATGATTTATAAACTCATAGGGCTGGCTAACGAAGATTTTAATTTTATAAAAGGTAAAAATAAAGAAAGGTTGATCAATATTTCTAAGAAGATTATCTTGGATGATCGCATTGAAAAAGTATACTATTTATTTAAAATGGCATAGCTGCCACTTCTAGTACGGCACGCTAGAGAAATCATTCCGTCTTAAGAGTGAAAAGCATTTATCTAAGCAGTATTTGATGTGGGAGGGTGTGAATTATGAATGTGTATTCACTTAAAGAGTGCTTGGCAATCCATAGGTATGCCTGGGAGTGTGATATTTGTCAAAAGTAAAGCATAATAAGATTGCATTAGATAGGTTGGAAGACTGTTAAAAAGTCAGGGAGCTCAGTTCACTCTCGGGTCCTAAAAATTCTTCTATACCAGGGCATATTTCTTTCAGTTCCTAGGTCAACTCTTAGATTAGTCACCACGGTTTGAAGCGAAGTAATCATGCCTTCATATTCTCCTCTTAATTTTTCTTCAAGAGCAGCTTCTTTTTCTGTTAAAGACTGTCGCTGTCTTGCGAGTATTTCCGCTTCAGTGTAATATTTACCTGCTGCTGCCATTGCTCCTTTAATAGATAGAGAATAGTCGAAGGCTTTTTGGTTGAATGTAAGCCCGCCTTTTCTTTCTGTTAGCTCTCTCATAATAAAGGCGGTATTTATTCCCTCGAAAAAATTCCTGAAGCTATCTGCTGGGTCTGCAGATCCAGTTTCATTGTGCCCTCTTTCATGAGTATAAACTCTGATAGTTTCACGAGCATCTGATAATGCTGATCTTCTCAAATACAGTTCTCCTTTTTTTCCAGCCCAAAATCCTGGAATTCCGGGGTCTCTGCCTGTTGAATCTTTTATTTTGTCGTATATCTCTATCTTGACAGGTGATTTTAATCCTAGAATGCTGTCTATATCCGGGATTAGTGCAAGATTTGCCTGCTCTTCGGGTGTTAATGAATGGTCGTCCACTTTGTTAGTATCATAATTCTCAAATGCAATATGCCTTGCTGTTCTGACTCCTGCTTTCTTTAGTGTTGAAGCTACTTTTTTGTCCAGATAAGCTATACTATATCCTGCATGTTCAGCTTCATAGTTTGATGGCGGATCTTCGGAATCTAAGACTGTCCTGCTCCCAAAGACTTTTTCAAAAGATTGTTTCCAAAGTTCTTTAGCATGATCACCCAAATTCAAGTTTCTGAATTCTGCATATTCTACTGAGCCATCTTTTGCAGCTTCCAATATTCTATCTATGACTGCCGGATTTGTATTTGTTTCAAGTAAATTTTGAATACTGCCTTTTAATGTATCATAATTCACAAAATTTCTGTCAGGAGCAACATCCCTTGTTTGCAAATCATAGCTAAACAATGTCCTGAATTGCCATGAATCATTATCAGCTATGAAGAAACCTTTAACGAAAACGGCTTTCCTATCAGTGCCTGTTATGATTCTCCCATCCTTTCCTTCATGCAATACATTGATCTGCTTATTAAAATATAGAACATAATCCCCTATTGAATTAAAAATTTCTAAAAGCCCTCTTGATGGATTATAGACAGTTGTTGCTGAGCCTCCAGTTATATCAGCACCTTCAACGGTTTTGTAACCGAGCCTTTCAACAGCATTTCCATCGATGTCTGTTTTGTGGCTTATGGGCATTGCTATCCAGTCTCTTGACCTGAATTTTACAGGAATTTTTTCTCTTAAACAAGCAGCGGAAAGCATTTTTAGGCCTTCACCAAATTGGCCGACAGCATCTTGAGATTTACTGCTGTGCAGCACAAGCAAATTTTCCAAAGAATATCCTCTTCCATCATCCATGACTCTTACAGCTTCAGGGTGATCATAAGGTTTTGCTTTTTCAGACCATTCTTTTACTGTTTTTCCTTCGTTGTTTGTTATGGATATAAGGTATTCTATCCTGATGCTGTTGCCTCCCGAATCTTCTGGCATGTGGTTAGCGATAGCATCTAATACAATCCTGAGGTTGTCCCAGCTTTCAGCCCTGTAGTCTAAAGTGAGTGATGTTAGTTTGACGTCCTTCCTTATCCTGTTCAGGTCAAATGATTCTGAAAGATAAATGAAATTGTCTCCGCTCTCCATAGAATCAACGTCTTTTTTCACTCCTAGCTGCCCAAGAATCCTTTGAAGCGTATCGTTCTTTATTTGAACCACTCTATTTCCAAGGCTTTCGACAATAGGTTTTAGATTAGGCTGTGTTTGCAGCACTGCGTTATCGCCATACATCTCCCTGAATGCTGTTTGCCATGTTTCTTTATCAAATTTTTCGTGGCAAGTTCTTAAAACATAAAGCTCATGGCTTGTTTCGAATTTGTCAGGATTCTCTTGGACGACCCTTAAAAGATGCTTAATCGGTTCGGTCCTATCCAAGCTAAGCCAGATTTTCTGTAATTTATCAATCAATCTTGATTCGTTGATGTCGTCTCTGTCCCTGTTTGGCACAACATTCAGGTCATAACCGAATAAGAGCCTGTCTTTGAACAATGAGCTGATATAAACTCCTTTTACAAATACATCCCCTTCAGTATCGATGATCGCTCCTTTTTCAGACTCAAAGAGCGGAGTAAACCCCTCCCTAAGCAACAATACCTTATTATCCAATTGTTTAACATAATCAATAAAGCCTTGGGGTGGATTCCAAAAGATTGACTGGGAACCTTTAACCTTCTCTGCTGGTTTCACATCATAGGCTAATTGTTGGATTCTTTCTCCTTCAATATCTAAGTATACTGGAACAGGTTTTGCAACCCAATCACGAGACCTTAGTTCCATGTCGATGCCTTCTCGAATCGCTGCTGCAGAAAGCATTTTTAGGCCTTCACCAAAATAACCAACCGCATCAGAATTTCCTTTCTTTGTACTGTGGAATATGCCCAATAATTTGTTTGAATAGCCTGCTCCATCATCAGAAAACCTTATTGCTTTTATGTTGTCATTTTGATAATCTGTCCTGGAAACCCATTTATCATCAACAAGAAAATCAATGTTTAGTTTTGAGCCTTTGGAATCGTCAGGAAGATGATTCTGGATGCCATCTAAGGCTATACGCTCAATACCCCATTTATCTGCTTCATATCCTAGCGTGATTGAAGTGGAAACAAGGCCGGCATTCCCTATTATATATTCCAGATGAGCCTTTTTTCTTCCAATCCCGAGAAGAGTCAGAATCTTCATTTTTTTCCTCTTATGAATTGTGTTATGGCATATTCGATAAGATGGCTTTTATTTCTGAATAGGCCTTCATCTAAAATGCTGTCGAGTTGTTTGATTGTCTGTTCTTCCATTGAAATTGATAGTTTTGATTTCATGCTACTTGGTAGCATGATCTGCTACTATTTAAATCTTTTGTTTTATGACTACTATTAAGTAACAAATTATGTTTTGTGTGGTGGAATTATCTGTCGCGAAGGACGCCGGCATGGTGGGAATCAGAAGAGTTCAGAAAAAAAGTTTTTTTTAATTTGAGTATATTTTAGCTCGCTCTCTTATTGAAACTAATCTTTGTTAATTTCGTTGCTAGTTACGAAGTTCTGGCGACCTGCGCCAGCAGAGTCAGCAAATGGTGAACTAGTGGAAAGGGCAAGAGAGTAAAATCGCAAAGTTTATATGCTACTCGACAGTTATTACAATAAAATGAAAGACCCGATAAAAGAAATATCTGATTTATGCTCTGACAAGCAAGGCAGAATACCTTACACACCTTCAGAAATAATAGGAACAATATATGTACCGCTCAAATATTTGTATAAAGTGCAGAAAGGGCAAAAAAAACTAATTGTTAAAATAGCAAAAGAAAAGATAAAGAAAGAGATGAAGAGTTCCGATATCCAACCAACAAAAAGAACAAGAATAAGAGAAGATTTGATTGCTGCCGCTATGTATGCTCAGTGCACTTTGGACTCCCATTTTAACGCAACAATAAATATTTTAGAGCGTTATGCAACAAAAGAATACCTTTCTGATGAACGTTATGCAATCATAGACATAGTATTGCGGAGTATAGGAAAAAGTAGCCAGTCCAACTCATTTGTTAATGAACCAAGCTATTACACAGATCCATCAGGAGGTAAATCTAACTTTCTATTAATTCTAAATTCAGTACTGAATTCCAAATCAAAAAAAGACAATAAAGAGTTATTATTGGGCTATTTAGGCATAGACAATGAAAATAAACTTGAAGAAGTCGGGCTTAAATTCAAGAAGGGGGTTTGGTATCCTGCGGGATTTACAGAGTTCGAATTGACATATCAGCCATCAGAACATTTCGATCAGAACAGAATTTCTCTTAAAAAAGCTAAAAGAATAATACGAGGAGAATCATCATTAAAGGAACTAGAAAGCGAAGTAAATCTGCAATTCTTAGAAAAAGATGATGAAACAAAATTAGTCAGAGACACTTTAAACGCATATGCTTCTGCAAAAAAAGGTTCTTTTTATGTCATGATTTTAAAACAAATAGAACATATAGAAGATAAAGCAAAAAAGCTCCGTGTAGATGTTTCAAACGAAGTGGAAGCAATTAAACACGAGATAGCTGCAAATATCCACAAAGATCCGAATTCTTTTGTGCATATGGAGAATAAGGAAAAGAAAACTTTTTATGGTTCTCTTTTTAAAAAAAGTTGGATTTGCCATATCATGCACTAAGTGCGGCAGTTAGTGATCTGGCCGTGAACAATATTACTCCCGAAAACACTCAATCAAAGGAATTTGAGAGACTGTTCTTGTCTTTGTTTAATAAATGGATGTAAAATAATTTTTGTCCTTAATTATTTTACTTGAGATGGTATGATTATAGGTCGATCGCATAAGCAGATTAGGCTGTATTTAGGAATATACTGGGGGATATGAGCTGTAATCGAGAAAAAAGACCTATGAATGATTATATTTCAAAAGATTTAGATTAGGGGCATTCTATCTATGGAGCGGGCTTTTATGAACCAGATTAGTGGGTGTTAGCTTGCGTTAAGATATTTACTCGCAAGTAGTTACTAAACGAAAGATTTATATGTGAAAAAAAATTTCCACTTAACATGTTCGCTAATCAAATAGGAAAATTAACACAACCACTTGAAAACATTGTGATTGAAGAAAAACTACGAGATGATTCTCTTAAAGAAATTAACATAGTCATAGCAATGAAAGATTTACCATCTACAACTCCAATTGCAAAGCGAATTGGAGAAATCCTAAAAGAATCACATGGCGCACTCTATGTTGACAGTCCTGCCATTATTGGCGCAACTAGATTTGACGCATTTAAATTTCAAGTGCCATTCGAAACATATTTGGAGAGAGTTACTAAGGCAAAACCCGGAGAAGCTTTCTCTGTGGGTTATGAATGGTTATTATCTAATTTTATGTGTGTTGCTAGTAATTACAGCGAAATAAAAGAGGGAAATTCGCCTGCTTTTTACATATTACTTACAGATGGGGTGGCCGAAAGATTGTGTGAAATTGGCAAATATAAAGGAAAGCATCCGATGGCTGCAGACCTTAGCATATCTAATCAAGGAGTAATGGGCTATAAAATAATTGGTTTTAAAAATGTAGATGAGAATAATCAGCAGACGGTTAAAGATGTTGTTGAAGTGGTAAGTGGATATAATGCAAATAGTGGAATCCTAACATTGAATCAAGTTGCAGTATTAAATGAAGCACTAATGGAAGTTGAATACCATACAAATAGAATTTTAAGTGAGCCTCGAGTTAGGCATCCAGGAACAGTTATTCCTTTATTTCCAGATAGAACTTAAAGCCAAAGCTCCCTTATACAAATTAAAAAAGTTTTCTGAGTAATATTGAACCTAATGATGTTAGTTTTCCCTTGCCTTGCGAAGACCCCTCTAAAAATGGAACATTTTGCAGAGTGGGGCTGAGCAGAGCTGCAAGGGTTCGAATCTCCGCAGAAACGAGAAAGTATGACGGAGAGAAAAAGTTTTTTAGAGCACGAAGTGTTTTTCATTAAAATTGTAAAGGGCTTGAATAATCTTTACTATATAATGACAAAATTAACGAAATATTTATATAGGTGTTATATTTGTCTTATTATATCAAAATTATAGAGGAATAAAATGAGGTATATATATCGTTCAAGTTTAGGCGAAAAAGCAGGAGTTGGAGCTGTAGTCGGTGTAGTTGCAGGAGGTATAGGAGCAACTGTGGCAACATTCTGGGGAGGTTACGAACTAGGTAGTGTTATTAATGATGCTTTACATTTAACAAATACTGTTGGTAGGGGTGCATTAGACTTAGTTGTAATGTCAGTAGTTGCCGGTCCTGCATATTCTGCTGGAATATATTGTGGAATGATTGCTGGTGGAGCAATTGGCGCAGCAAGCCACCCGGTAATAGAGCGAGTTAAAGACCTTGGAGCACTTATTTCAAGAGGATACAAAAGAATTGCTGGAAAGGAAAACGATAAACCAAACGATATGTATCTGCGATAGATTATTTGTCAAGCCGACCCTTTTTCTAAAATAAAAAAACTTTTACCCAAGTAATATTTCACCTAAGAATCTTCTATTCTCCTTCGTCCGAACCGAGCCTCGAACTGAGCGGAGCGTAGTTCAGAGTTGCGAGTTTGAGACCTGGTGAGGCGCGAGCACCGCAGTCCGTAGACGAGGAGCGGAGACGAGTCGAGTTCCTGCCAATTAGAATTAAGAATTAGGAGTTTGAACTTTGTATTTTAGATTAATATCCACATTAGCTGAAAAATTAAGATTCTTATTCCTGATGAAAAAAATTGTATCTAGCGGAACGACACATGTGTCGGAACAATCATATTTAAGAGTATTTTCACTCGAGCAAGGAGTGTATATGCTTACACTTCCACCATTTTTTGCAGATTCTAGATCTGCGGAAGGGATGGCATAAATATTTATTGGCTTATCACTGACAAATTCACAGATGATTTTTTTCTGTCCATTACTGTTTTCTTTGAAATTTGAGTAGATAATCTGAGATCCATTCTCTGGGATGGAAATTTTCTGTGCGCTCCAATCAGTATAACCTAAAGATTTTATGCCTTCACCTAAATCTTTTGCACTTTCAGCGAGTACGTCTTTTGTTTCCTTTATAGTTCCTCTTTCTATTATGCTTATTTTACCGCCACCGCAACCGGTCACAAGTAAGATTGATAATAACAAAAGTGCAATAATTGTTTTTTTCATAGATTTAGGGTATGGATTCGATTATTTATAGTTTTCTATTGGCAGGAACTCGATTTCACCTAAGATTCTATAGATGAATTCCTCTGTTTTCTTTGTTTTTAGCCCGCGCTTTGCGCGGTTTGTTGATTTCGAAACATGTTTTCTTGTCTTCGCAAGACGATAGCATCCGAAAATACTACTGGACATCGTGAAGGGTTTTCGTGCTTGACTGGACATATTGGCGCAGAGCTTATTAAATGCGTTTGTCTTATTATCCTGATGCTGGAAGTCAAAAAGCATTTTGTGAAGAGATGGGAAGTGTCAATAATTGAGCTGGAGAATCACATCGGCAAGAAGTACAAGGTCACAAGGAGGCTTCCTGAAATGAGCGTAGCAGAGACTGTTGTTTTCATGACTAAGAAGCAGGCGAAGAAGCAGTTTGATGAATGGCTAAAGTAGCTCTTTCACCTCATCCATCCGCTCTTTAAGCACAGATACAAGCTCAGGCTGATTATGATGATAAATGTCAGGTATGTTCAAGGAGATTATCCTTTTCTGGAGGTAAAGCTCAGGGAATCGCTTAGAGATATCTCTTCTCTGCTCATCTTCCATCACCAATATTATATCAGCCCAGCAAACCTCTTCCTCAGACAAAGGCTTCTTGTTATACAATCCTGCGGAGCGAGTCATGAACTTATTACTGAACAATTCCTTAGCAGTCCTGCTCCTATTAAGGTTCTGGTTGCAGACGAACAAGACATTCATAAGGAGGTATTAAGGCTTTGAATAATATAAATATTGCTAAAAAAAACGCGACCGGCTTTATCGTCATCAACGGCTCAGTCCTTGATTATGAATTATATTGTAGGAGCATGATGCTTTTGAAGCATTATGTTCGATTAAAGGTTGGTGAGCTTCTGGAAGGTGAAGGATTCGTTGAAGAGCAGGGCAGCACTTTAAGATGGTATCTTAAGGAGAAAGACCTTGAGCTAACATTATCTTTTAGTAAGAAGCATAATCCTTTGTTCATCTGAAAGCTAGAACCCAATGATTTATTAGTTGCTATTTCCTGATTTGATATCAGAGACCCTTATCTTATAATCAGACCTGGGAGTCCATTCAATATCGCTTTTCAGCAGGTAGACTGATTTCTCGCTGTAAAGAGGAACCCAAGCCACATCATCATTGGCTATCCTGAAGGCTTCCTGCATCAGCTTCAAACGCTTGTTGAAGTCCATGGTGTAAATACTCTCCTTAGCCAATGAATCTACGCTAGGATTAGAGTAATAACCAGGATTATAGGACCCCACGCTCTTAGACTCATCAACGCTTCTTATGATGTAATCAAATATTTCTCCCCCATCCCCTGATACCGTGATCCATGAAAGTATGAAGAAGGAAGTGTTCCTGCCAGCGATCTTCATCACCCCTTCATCCCAAGGAAGAAGGTTGACCTTCACATCGATGTTTATTCCTGCCAGCATGCGAGCCACTTCGTTGCAAGCCTGCTCATTATTAGTGTATCTTGGGCAATCAAGCACTGTCTTAAAGCCTTTCTCATAGCCTGCTTCGCGCATCAACTCCTTGGCAGCACTTAAGTCATAGGGAAATCTTTTAATGCTAGGATCATAGCCGAAGATGTAAGGCACCAGGAACTGTGTTGCCTGCTCAGCATAGCCGTGGACTATATCATTTATGAGGCTATCCGAGTCAATGGCCTGATAAACTGCTTTTCGCACCCTCACATCAGAAAACGGATTCTTGCCAAAAGAGGGATCGAACGTGTTGTTGGCTCGGAAGTCAAAGCTCAGGTAGGTGATGGAAGGAACTGAGAAAGTCACCAGCTTGACTTCTTTGTTGTTAAGGATATCATCAGATATTATGCTGATGGGCACATCGGTGGCAAAATCTATTTGCCCTGCAAGAAGAGCATTGCCTCTCTCAAGATCGTCCTTTATGACCTTAAAAATGACGTTCTTGATCAAAGGCTTCTTTTCCCAGTAATCATCAAAGCTTTTCAGAGTCACATGGTCATCATTAACATGCTCGACGAACTGGTAAGGGCCAGTCCCGACCGGAATATATTTCTCACCTACGCCTGCAGACTCCAATTGTTTTTTTGAAACGATATATATGTCTGTGAGCTTGTTAAGGAGAATAGGCAAAGGCTCAAAAGTCTTGATATCTACGGTGTATTTATCAACAACAGAAACTTCCTTCACCGAAGTCAGCAAGTCCCTCAAAACGCTCTTAGTGTCATTCTTTATGAAATCAACAGTATACTTTACATCTTCAGCAGTCATTTCTTCTCCGCTATGAAACTTCACGCCTTTCCTGAGATGGAACCTCCATGTGAGCTGGTCTGGGTTCTCCCATGACTCTGCAAGGGCAGGGGTTATCTTGAAGTTCTCATCAAATTCCACAAGGCTGTTGAATATGTTAGAGTTTATGCAAAGGGTGATTATCTCATAGTTCTCCATGAAAGGATGAAACCCCAATGTGTCTGATTTTACACCCACAAGCAGTATGTCCCGCTCAAAGCCATTCTTTTCTTTATTAGCCTCTTTCACGTTCGCAGGATTGCCTTGGCTGCAGCCAGTAAGCAAAAACACAGAAAGTACCAGCAAGGAGACAACAACTATTAAGGATATTATGTTGCTAATCGGGTCGGTTGTATAACGAGAACATTTTCTAAAATATTTCATATTTACACCTCTTTTATTATATATTGGAGGTTGTATTATAAAAATTTAACTTTATTAAAGAATTCATCTAGCGCCATTCTACCTCAACATCATCAGTCCTTTCATAGGGCCTGATCTCTGATCCTTCAATAGCAGTCTTCATGCCTGCCTTGTGCATCTCCAGTCCGCAGATGGCTATCATGGCAGCATTGTCAATGAAGAACTGATTCTCTAACACAAAACATTCTGCCCCTCGCTCCCGGCACATGATCCTGCACATCTCCTGGAGCCTCTTGTTGCAAGCAACCCCTCCCCCTAGCAGCAGCTGGCTCTTGCCTGTATGGGCCATGGCTCTCTCAGCCACCTCTACAAGCATGGCAAATGTTGTTTCCTGCACTGAGAAGCAAAGGTCTTCTTTTGAGAAAACACCTTTTCTCATCTTCTCCCTTAAGTTGGTCTCCATCCCTCCAAGAGCTATATCCATGCCCTTCACAGAATATGGCAGTTTGATGTAATGCTTTCCTTCCTTTGCTAAAATCTCAATCTTAGGTCCTGCTGGAAAACCAAGCCCTAATTCCCGGCCGAAGCTGTCAAGGAAGTTGCCAATTCCAAGGTCAAGAGTTTCTCCGAAAACACGATATTTCCCTGCATCATAGGCAATCACCTGGGTATTAGCTCCAGAGGCGTATAGAAGCACAGGGTCATTGGCTTTTGTCAAGAACCTTCCTATCTCAAGATGAGCTATGCAATGATTGACTCCTATCAAAGGCTTCTTAAGAAGCAATGACAGGCTCCTGGCAAATCCTACCCCTATCCTTAAGCAATGACCTATTCCAGGCCCCTGGCTGAAAGCGATAAGATCAACATCCTCTATCTTGATGCCTGCCTTTTCAAGCGCTGCCTTGAGTGTATCTTCAAGAACATCTATGTGGTGCTCTGCAACCTTTACAGGGATCATCCCTCCTTCGCCACCCTCTGTCTTGAAGGCATTTATCACGTTAGAAAGCACTTTCTTGTCTTCATCCCTGACAATGCTTACCCCGAATGTGTGAGCAGTGCTCTCGATGCCAAGGCATATCATCAACTTACCCCGTTCATTCTATGAGGACTGGCTCAGTCACGTTAACCACTATGCCGCCTCCAAGATCCTTGAGCGTGGTTACATAATTCACTCCCTTGAATTCCCTGGGCGCCTTGAAGACGAATATCTTTGCATTGTCACCCTTGAGGTATAAGTCTACTCCTTTCTCCACATAGTGGAATACTTTGTAGATGGTGAGCTGGAAATCAATATAGTCAGGAGTGTCCAGCAGGCGATATAGCGTGTTCTTATCAACATTCATTGTTGTGTTGCCGTTCATATACCTACCGAACTGCCATCTTAGGATTACCTGGGTTAATGTATCATTTTCGACATGGTATGTTATTGCGGTCTCGCTAGAGTTTATGCCTATCTTCTTGCTGTACTCAAGGTTCCTGTAGCTCTTGTCAGCTGAGGCATACATCACATCAGGTATTCCTACTGCTTTTATTATCTGTTCGTAGGAGTCTCCCAGCTTCAATCCCAGGAAGCTTATCTCTGAGCTGTTGAAGCTGCCGTTTGATAATGTGAATATATCATCCTCCAGTATCTCGTACTTGGCGTCAGGCCTGTCAATAGGGGTATAGTTGAACTCCTTGAAAACAACTTCGACACTATTTGTAAGGTTCTCTATCTGCTGGTTAAGGCTCTCATTGAAGAGCGGCTGAGTGGTATTTGTCTGTGCCGGCCGCTGATTGTTGCAGCCTGTCAGTATGACAGCTATAAAAAGTGTCAGTATAATATTCACAATAATGTTCTTATTCATTGATATCACCTTGCTATTAAGAGAATGTCTTGGTTTTAAAAAGCTTATGTTGGTTTCCTCTAGGGTTGAAGCTATGCCCAAGAAAAAAGCTGATTTTTTCCGAAAAGTATTTATAAAAGATTATCTTTACTTTCTGCAATGGGAACTGAAAAGGAGCCTGAGTACAATGAATTCTTCCTATCAGAAGATGAGGAGGAAGAGCTCGAGGAAGAATTATACGACGACTGGTTCTGAAAACCCTGTATTCTTGTGATTACTCAGAAATAGAAAGTTAGATTTATCTTCTGATTATCTCCTAATGCTGCAGTTCTGAGGAAGAGCCCTGATTATGAAGTCAAGCTCTCCGCCAATTTCTTTCCGTATCTTCTTGGCCACATCGCTGAGCTTGTCATCTCCCTGGGTTATCTCCAAGAACTTAGGGCAGTGTTTTTTCACAGCAGAGAGCGGAGCTCCCATGATCCGACCATCCTCAAGCGCTCCGATCGCATAATCCATCTTCGGATAATATGTTGTGACGCTTCCCTGGATGAAGAAAGCTCCTTTTGCTAGGAACTCTCCCTTGTTAGGGGTCTTTGTCACCTGCTCAGGCCTTGCTGAGAAGACAGAGAGAGTGGCCATTCCTTTCTTCCATCCTCTTGAAAAGACAGCAGTGAATATGGAAGCTTCTTCAATGGTGCTGTCAGGGATATCTCCTTGATTTCCTTCACGCTTTATGACCATGAACGGGCTTCCAGCCATGTCTGTGTGAAACACCAAGTCATCCTTCTCTGTGTGCTTCTTGATGATTATCTCGTTGGTCGTGGCATCCCTTCCACCTATGACTAGGAACCCGTCAGATGAGATGAACCACCTGAACTTCTCATACCACTCCTGCTTAGCCTTCTTCCTAGAGACTACTTGCTTCTTCTCCTCTGCATCGTTGATGGCCTTTAACTTTTCAGAATAGATTGATATTATCTTCTTAACCCCATCAATCTTCTTCTTCTCCTTCTTGGCCTTCTCAAAATACTCAGATGCATTCTCCTCTACGCTCTTCCTGATGTCAAGGGTTACTCTCATAGAACACAATAATCCGCTTGAGTATTAAAAGCTTTTCTCAGAAGTTCAGACAGAGCAGCCCTGGAGGTCGTTCACATCAATAATAGGCTTCTCGCAGCTGACCACCTTGTCATTCTTGCTGATGCTCGGGATCAGGCCTACATAGGTCTTTCCGCTCTTGACAAAAGGCACTTCCTTATCGATTCTCTCACCAGTGGCCATCTTAGAATTCTTCAACTCAACATCGTTCTTTATGTTGTCGTCAACGACCCTGATAGTGACCGCCTCTACAGGAGCGCCTGAGTTTTGGACATTCAGCTTGATTATGTTCTGGACATAGCAGATGGGACTCACAAGGGTCATCTTAATCCCTGAGCAATCAGGCCCTGAACTCTCGCCAAGGCTGCTGCTCCAGTTCATGATCATGGCGCCAAGAGCGACTGCAAAAGCTATTAGCAGAACAGTGGCTATCAGTGGAGACATTCCCTTCTTTGAACTATTGAACAATCTCACACCCAAAACCTCTTTTTCACGCATCTTATGATAATATTGTTGAAGAATATTTAAATACTTTTCCATTGCGCCAGGGCTTCTTCCTCGACAAAATGAAGCTCTCCAGGGACTATCAGGCAGTGCAATGGGCCTCCAAAATCATCCTTCAGCAGATCCTTTGCCTTGCCAGCGATGATCATGGGTTCAGGGCTTCCAAGCCTCGCCACTCCGATGCACAGTGTATTTTTTGTGAAGACATTTCCTTTTCTCTTCTTCTCAACCATTAGCAAATATTCTATGGCCTGGTTTACTGTCATGAACTTATTCTCATGAGCCCAGATGTCCAACAGCACTAGCGTGTGCATCTTGCTCTTCTTGTTTTGCTTTATCACAAGATAAGGGGTCTCCACATTATCATTGAGAAAAGGGATTGATGTTGTCTTACCGAACTTGTAGAGCTCGAGTCCTACTATGCCTATTGCGTTCATTACAGAAGCGTTATGTATTGCCATGACTTTGATGCCATGCTCCTTTGCTCTCAGGTAAAGGTCTGTGTGCGTCGTAGCACCGAACACGTCTCCTATTACGAGAAAAGCCACATCAGATGATTTCGCATTGTTAAGGATGCTGTCAGAATGCTTCTCCACTAGCTCTCGGTCCGCCAGCAATATCTTCTTGCCGTAGAACTCCTCGAGCCTCTTGACAGGAACCCCTAGCTTTGAGGTGTAATTCTCAAGGAACACCTCCTTGCACTTCCTCACAGCCTCCAATCCTTTGACAGTTATATCTTTCTCATCCCAGAGGCCTATGCCGATCATATAAAGCGCCATAAGAAGGCAGGATGTTTGGTTTTCTTTTAAAGTTAATTGTTAAGGATCAGAACCATCCGAGGAAGGCGCTGTTCGATTAGCCCAAAAGAAGACAGGACCTACTATGAAATGGTTAAATATGAAAAGATTTATATATTTTATTGGATTTCACAGGCCCTTATGACAAAACCGCTGTACCAGCTAGTTAAAGAAATTGAAGATTCTAATGCTACTTTTAGCAAGTTGAAGATTTCTAGCGGGGTTGATGTGGCTGGAGTGCAGAAAGACTTGTTTAAGGCCTATGAAAATAATCCCATACTTAAAGATGCTATTGACGGAAGGCAATCCATCAAGGAAAGCCTCCTGGAGCTGGGGGAGAAGAACAAAGGCATCTGGAAGATCATGCCCTGGAGAAAAGACTCGATGCATAATAAAAGATTGAGCCAGATGGAGCAATTGGTTGGCGACCTCAACCATTTAAGGACGAGAGGAATTTTTTACCCTGATAACCTTATTACTGCAGGAACAGAAGCTGCAGGAGTGGTGAGTTTAGGGCTTGTAGCGTATACTTTAGTGCTATCAAATTCGCCTACTATCAACGAATTCCCGTTTACAGCTTATCATGCGCTAAAAGACATTAAAGAATCTTTTCTTTCATGCAATCTAATCAGTTTTTTTGGATTTGGGTTTGTTATCCCTCTTATGTCAGAATATCACAGGTTCACAGCCTTGCCATTGATTGAAGCAAAATATCTTGATAATAAAGTCAACAAATTCTATAAATAAGCATCAGTAAGATGATTTTCACATTTCTTTTATAAGAATATAGAAACAGATTTGCCTAGTTCCTGTCAAGGCTCTGCATCAGAAGGATGTCCTCTGTCGTGAGCTTCTTCTTCTCTCTTATCTTCCTGTCGACTTCCTGCTTCTTCTCCATCAAGGTCTTCTTCTCGCTCTCCCTGACAGTCTCCTCGAACTCGACCTTGTTCTCCTCTAGCTGGGATTTTATGTTCCTGAGCTGCTCAAGCTTTGCCTTGAGCTCATCGTTCACTGTCCCGAACTCCTTCTTGAACTCATCGAATTTCTCCATGAGCCCCTGCTCTCCGCTCCTGATCTCATCTATGCTCTTGTACTTCTCTATGAGCTCCTCATGATGAGCCTGGCTCTTCGCTGCCTCCTCCTGTATCTCCCTGTGGACTGCATTGGCCTTCTTCTTAAGATCATCAATCTGCTTTGACTTGGTCTTTATCTCCTTGCTCTTCTCCACCAGGACCTTTCCCTCATCGTATTTCTTCTTAAGGTCCTTTATGGTCTTCATGATCTTCTGCTCCTTGTCAAAGCTCATGGGCTCTGTCTGGATCTTGAACTCCAGGGCATCCATGCTCTTCTTTATCATCGTAGGATCTTCCTTTATGCCGAGCTTCTTCTGGACAGCTTCATAATCATCCTTGAGCTTCTTGATCTCAGCCACATCCCTGTTGATCTCGTTGTTGAGCTCATCCCTCTGCTTCTTCTTCTCCTTCACTTCATTGGTGAGAGAGTTCCTTTTCTCCTTTGAGTTATGGAGCTCAGAAATCTTTGACTTTATCTGCCCGCTGATAGAATCCTTCTTAGAAAACAATGATTCTTTCTGCTTGTTTATTCCTGTCAGCTTCTTGCGTAGCTCGATGACTTCCTTCTCAGTCTTCCTCAGCTCCTCGAGCATTTCCTTGACTTCATTCTCGCTTAGCATTCTGCAATTCACGCTGACATTAAATCCTAAAAAAAACAAAATTAATAGGTTATTTAGCCGAACAAGGCGCCGAGACCGGCTGCGGCCTCATCTGCTGATGGCTTGGCTTCCTCTTCCTTCTTCTCCTTCTTAGCCTCACCGTGCGCTGCTAGTGCTGCCGCGACTGGAGCTGCCACAGCTGCTGTCTTGATGGCCTCATCTATGTTGACGCCCTCGAGAGCTGCTACCAATGCCTTGATCCTTGACTCATCAGGATGGACACCTGCTGCTTCCAAGACCTTCTTCACTGCGCCATCGGTGACCTTGTGGCCTGCTTTATGCAAAAGCATTGCTGCGTATACGTACTCCATCTTCTTTTCCTCCGCGTTTATTAAATCATCATGAGAAATTCTGCGAATTTCTCATTCCAAAAACCGCACTCTTATAGGTGGTTTTTGTTATCTGGGCTTGCTATGCAAACCCCACATTATGAGCATTAAATTATTTAATTCATATTTTGAATCAAAGATTGGCTGCTTCCTTGATCGAGAGCATCTCTGCCTCTGCCTGGACCAGCTGCTCCTTGATGGTTTCACTAGTGATTATCTTGGCCTCTTTTGCGAGCGCGTATGCCTCGCGATGGGCCTTTGACAGCAGGGCATTGGTTGTGTCGGCATTGATTATTGCAGTGAACACTGCAAGGTTGAATGCTTCTGCAGCCGCTGTATGTATGCTTGCCTTGAATGCGTCTTCGTCTATGTCCAGCACCTTGCTGGTCAAGACCTCTCCTTTCTCGAACACTGCTGTGAGCGACAGGCCAATCTCCATTGGTTCAATACCTAGCCTTGTAAGAAGACCTGCTAGCTTGTCATTGACAGTATCCCCTTCATTTGCCACTACTCGGTCTTCTTTTATGACTACCTTTCCGCCCTCGATACCTGCCTTGATCTTGAATCCTCCAAGCTCTCCGATTACCGGGCCTGGAGCGAAGTTAGTGGCGCCTGCATGCACAACAATTTCATTAGGTGCTTTCTGGCCGCCCTTGATGGCTGCCTTTGACCTGTTCTTCTTGAGAAGTTTGAACAATGAGAAAGGATTTTGCTCTGTCAACAGCAATGCAGGCATGCCTTTCAGATGAGGCTCAAGGATCTTGATATTCTCCTTCTTGCTGTGCTCCAAAGCTATCTTGAGGATTCTCTTCTTGGTCATTACCAGCACGACCTTTCCTCTAAGTTGGGATCTCATGTTGGCCAATTGCTTGGCCGGGAGGTTCTCCATGTTCACTATTCCGACGATAGGATAGTTGTCTATGAGCTGAGCAATCTCACGCACGAGCTTCTGCTTTGACTCTTTCACATCAGCCCTTCCCTTCTTCTTGTGTTCTCCTTCCTTGTGTTTTGTGTTGGTCATGAAAAAACCCTTGAATGTGATTGTATCTATTTGTCCAGCTTGACTGGCTTGCCCATCGTGAGCTTGAGGTAAACCACCTTAATGTTGTTCCTCTCGCTAGGTAGGTGATGGATTATCTGATCATAGATGTAGATTATGTTGTCAGCGACCTTCTCCTCGTCCATGCTCTCAGTCCCTACTCTCAGCTGGATGACAGGGACTTTCTTTGCGCTCACTTTCAGGGTCTTCTGGAGTTTTTCGACCAGAGCCTTGATGTTAGCTCCTTTTGGCGGCACAACGCAGCCTGCCTTTGGGTTGGGCATCTTTCCCCTCACCCCAAGGTATCGTCCGAAAGTGGCTGCCACCTTGGTCATTATGGTCACCTGTGCGATGAAGAAATCATACTGCTCTGCAAGGGCCTTTGCCTTCTGCTTGGTGTACTTCGCGAAATCATCAGGTATTATTACCATGTCGCAGCCTGCCTTTGCCTCGTCCATGAGTTCTGCTGCCATAAAGGCGCATACCTTCATCTTCCTGCCTGTGTCGTGTTGCAATGTGATGAAGAAATCCACCTGCTGCTCAGGCTTCTTCATGTCAAGATCCTTAAGGCCCACTATCAGGTCCACTGCCTGGCTGAACTTCCTCTTGGGAGAGTCCTTCTTCAGCTTCTCAATGGCCTCGAGCACTGATTTCTTATCCATGGTTGATCACACTTAATTATTGTCAAATTACTGCCCTTCTACGCAAGGTAGTGAGACGAAGTAGGTTGTTCGTCGGGCAAAATAGTTATTATTGTATTGGATAAAGACGCGATTTATAAAGCTTTCCAAAAAGCAGGAAGCATACCTGCTTTTCTCGGCCTTCCTATCGTCCTGTGCTGCCGAAGCCGCCAACATCCCTAGAAGTAGAAGATAATTCCTCCTCGACAACATCCGCTCTTTCAACGCGCTTAACCATCATCTGAGCAACGCGGTCATTACGGCTAACAACAAAATCCTCGCTGCCAAGATTAATAATTATGATACCGACCTCCCCGCGATAATCAGAATCAATAAGCCCCGGCGAATTAACGATGCTAATCCCGTGCTTCAAAGCCAAACCGCTCCTAGGAGTGATCTCAGCGCAGAAACCAGGAGGCAGCTCCATGCAAAAGCCGGTAGGAACCAGCTTCCTCTCGCCAGGCCTAACAACCACCTGCTCCTTGACAGCAGCATGAAGGTCAAAAGCAGCAGAATTAACAGTCTGATAATTAGGAAGAGGAATATCATCACAACCAGCCAAACGCTTAATCTTAACCTTAACCACAAAGAAAAAGATTTCAAAGGGTTTTATAAAATTATTGGAAATCATCCAAAAGACGATTCATATAGAGAAATGTTTTGTCAGAAAGAAGATTTCTCCCAGAGGATTTTGAATTGGTTCCTGTAAGAAGCCGCTACTTCCTTATTGGTTATAAGTATCAGATGAGGAGGATCTCCCCATAAGAAGATAGCTACCTTGTTTTCGTAGACTTCAAAAGCAGTGTTGCCTATTGTTTTTGAAGGTAAAAATTTATAGGTGGTGGTTTTGGCTTCTTTAATCCTTTTAGAATCTTTTTTCACAATAACTTTCTCAGTTATTCTATACTCATTTAGTTTTGCAAAGTATTGTTTTAAATGAACAATGTAATGAGGGTCTAATTGCTGTAAAGTTTCATCATCCATCCCATAGATCAGTACTTCCTCGTTTTTTTTCAACGTTAAGGTTATGTCTTTCAAGAGAGTCTTGTAAACATACTTTCCCTTGTGCACCTCCACCTTAATGTCTTCAAGGTTGTCAGCCTTTAGTTTTTCTAGTTCTGGAATAACTCTTTGTATCACTTCAAGTTTCTGCTTCATTAATTCTTCAAGTTTTCTCGGCTCAATAGCGGAGTATTGTTTTTTGTCTTTTTTTATGACTTCCGTGACTAATTGTTTTTCCATCATCCTGTTAAGAGCATCATAAATGTATGACCTGGAAAAACCCGTTCTCTCTGCCAATTCCTGGGGTGTGCTGGTGTTTTGCTTTAGCAGGGCTAAATAGATCATTGTTTCATTCTCTGTCAGCCCTATTTCTTTTAGTTCTTTTTGCATGAATAAAGGTAGCGCAAACAAATATTTAAATATTTCGTTACTCAAACTACGACAAAAATATTTATTCTGAATCAAAACCACTGGCCATATGGAAAAATTGCTCATCAGCATAATCAAAGAGATGGAAGATGAAGTCAGATCACACTACAACGAAGAACAAAAAGAATATAATAACTTACCGGAAGCTGTAAAACTACAAAGAAGAAGAAATTTCAAAAAAGAAAAGGAAAAAGCAATGAGAGAATATGTAGTAAAGCTCATAAAAGAAGATTATCAAGAACAGATCATGTTCTTAAAAGAGGAATCAACCATCCTAAGCGAATACGTAAAACCAATAATCAAAGAACTCATAGAAGACAGCAACCCAAAAAAACCAGTCATAAGGGAATTAAGCCAAAAAAACAAAAAACGAATTAAAAACATAGAATCACTAATAGATACAAACATCAAAACAGAGTATAATGGAACAATAAACCTACAAGAACCAGGAATAATCAAGAGAAAACCAATTGAAGAAATAAAAAGACTCGGAATGCTAGCATTTGGAACATACTGCACGACATCATATCTCGCCATGCTAACATACAATCACTTCGGAATCCAGAAAACAGGAAAGAAAATTGCTCTCGACATAATAATGGGGTTGTTATATGTTCCCACAGGTGTAGGCCTGATGTGGTACTCAATACACAAAATAAAAAGCCAGGAGGAAGAAAAAGAAAAACTGCCCGAAACAATAAGACAAAACATCGCCGAACAAGCAAAATATCTCGATGAAAAAATTCAAATATACAACGATTCTTTAAGAACAGGCTTTGAAAGTCTTAGTTAACTTTAAAATTCTAAAGAAGAAATAACCAAACTACGCCACGGCTCGGATTTGAACCGAGAATTCCTTACGGAACCAGCTCTCAAGGCTGGCGCACTACCAGATTATGCGACCGTGGCATGAGTTTTAACGAATGGCGCGGTTGCACCCAAAAATCATCATATGATTTTTGCTGTGCGACCGTGGCATCTGAAATAATATTTATTCTCTAGAAGAAGATGATTGTTTTTAAATCTTGTTTTTTACTAGTTCACTATTTATTATACAGTGTACCTGAACATGTTGAGATAAGCCCTTATCTCCTCCATTAAGTCCCTGACGTCCTTTGTGACCGCAGTCTCATACTGGTCAGTGTATCCTTTATAGATGAACTTGTCAATCAATGACCTGAAGAAGAAATACACTCCTCTTCCTTCCCACCTATTCTCGTAGTCGGTTATAAGAGTGGCATCGAATGTGAAATTAGCATCTCCCTTCAATAGCTTCTGCTTGACTCCTTTGATTTCTACCTCGACATCCTTGAGGCGCTCGAACACAGCCCAAACTCTGATCTCAAGCCTGTAATAATCAGTTATCTTCCTGTAGGGAAGCAGCTCAAAGACGACTTTCTTTCCATCTTCATATACTTCCTGGTAGTTCTTGTTCTCAAACGGTTCATATCTGTGCTCTGCTAAGAATGTGTTTATGGTCCTGAACAATCCCTTCAGATCGAACATGCCCTTAAAATTCAGGGTCTTATCCTGGAATACTATTTTCCTTTCTGCCATGCTTTATCACTTATCTATGTTCTCATTCTGCGTCTATGTTTAAAAACCTTTTTATCCTGGCGGCGAAATCGTGCATGTCGTGCTCCAGCGGGTCTGCGTGCTTCACCTCAAGCTCGTTCTTGAAAACAGTCTTGATTAGGAATCCGAATAGCTTAGGGTATTTCTTGAACCTGTCCTGCCAATCTACCAGGACCTTTCCACTGATATTGATGTCCATCCTTCCCTGCATCCTCTTGACAGATTGCCCGTCGATCACGACCTTGACTTCCTTTGACTCCCATAGATGATACTTAATATCAATTCGGTACTTTATGAACTCTGAGACCCTCCTATCGGCATAGATCTCAATCTCAATCTCGTTTCCAAGGGCGGTGTCGATCTTATCCTTATACCTGGTCTCATGGAACTCCATCTGCCTGCTGCTGATGAGCCAATCAGATATAAGCTTGTAGACGCCCTCAAAATCAAACAGCCCCTTAGCCCTTATCTTTATGCTGGCGCCCTTTGTGATCGCAGTGATTTCATACATATACCTGGTTTTGATTTACAGGATATTTAAAGGTTGCGAAAAAGAAGATAATAACAATAAGATTTGAGCCAGAATCAATAAAGAATCATGTTAATAAATTAATGAATGGGCTGCTCATAGGTCTCATAGTGATTCCTGGGCCTTGCCAGAATAACTCCTTGTTAATTAGAGAGAGTTGGACTTATTAGTGGCTGCGTGCTGAACGCCTTGTTGCCTTGGCGCGTACACACCAGCTCTATCAACCCCATGTTCTATGGGCGTCCATGAGCGTCTCTTTTCGAGGATGGTTTCATACTTAGATGCTTTCAGTATTTACCCACCAAAGCGTAGCTGCCCGGCCTACCCTGTCGGATAACCGGTCGACCAGAGGCTTCGAATCCTCGTTCCTCTCGTACTAGGGGATCCTTCCTCTCAGACACTCAACACTCCCAGTAGATATCAAACAAACTGCCTCGCAGCGTTCTGAACCCAGCTCACATCCCTTTTGATAGGTGAACACCCTCACCCTTGGCAGCTTCTGCACTGCCAGGATAGGAAGAGCCGACAGCTATGTAGCAAACCGCGCCGTCGATAGGAGCTCTCGGGCGCGACAACTCTGTTATCCCCGGAGTAACTTTTCGGTCATAGCCGCCCCCCATTCAAGGAGGTACGGCGGTTCGCTAGGCCCAACTTTCGTTTCTGGAAATCATCTTATTAGAATTCCAGTCAGGCTGGCTTTTACCCTTGCATTCAACATCGGATTTCTGACCCGACTGAGCCAACCTTAGGGCACCGATGATATCTTTTCATCGGTGTGCCACCCCAGCCAAACTGTCCACCTGCTGGTGTCCCCGCATTCGCAGGTAAAGCAGCGCAAAATCAGATGAGTAGTGTTACATTGACGTCTAAACCTACACTTGCATGCAGGCCTCAAGCGACTCCTACTTACTCTATACATCCAGCCTCGCGTTGCAGCAACAGGCTACAGTAAAGTTTCACGGGGTCTTCGCTTCCCACTGGGAGTCTCTGGTCTTTGCACCAGAATGAGATTTTCAGAGGGTTCCGGTTGGGGACAGTGTCGATCTCGTTACGCCATTCATGCAGGCCGTCAATCAAACGGCAAGGCATTTCGCTACCTTAAGAGAGTTATAGTTACTCCCGCCGTTTACCTGTCCTTCGCTCCCTTGAAAAGGAGATTCAGATACAGGCACTGGGCAGACGTCGCCGATTATTCTAGCCCTTTCGGGTTTGCAATCAGCTAAGTTTTTGTTAAACAGTCGGACCGACTTTGTTATTGAACCTTACTATCGCAATCTTACAACCACGATAGTAGGGACCCCTTAGACCTAAGGCTTGGGGCTAAATTGCCGAGTTCCCTCAACCAGATTGTCCCTTCACACCTTGGGCTTCTCACCCAGGGGCACCAGTGCCGGTGCTGGGTATAGACATAGACGATCTTTCAATGTTCCTTTTTCAAGGGCTCCAGGTATCAACCGAACACTACTTAAGTAATGCTGTTCTAGGATTTGCTCAAGTTCTCAGTATTGCACTACTCCCTTGACCTGATCCTATTAACAATCCCGACGGGGATTGTCGGCCTAACCCGAAACGTCAGAAACAAAGCTTGCGTTGCCGCGCATACGTCCATGGTACAGGAATATTAACCTGTTTCCCTTTCCTCGACCCGCTCAAGTTATGAGCTGAGTTAGGATTAACTTACCCTTGGCTGATTTTCATTGCCAAGGAACCCTTGCCCTTTCGGTGGTACAGATTCTCACTGTACTTAGTTCTTACTATTGCCAGGATTCTCGTTAGTGAAAGGTCCACTCCTCCTCGCGAAGAAGCTTCTAGCCTAACACTACGCCCGCCTATCGCAATCCTTGCGGATGCCAGTGGTATCGGTGATTGTTTAGCCCCGTCCATTTTCAGTACCCACAACCTCGAAGAGTAAGCTGTTACGCACTTTTTAAAGGATGGCTGCTTCTAAGCCAACCTCCTCCCTGTTTTTGGTTGTGGACAACCTTCACCCTTTCACACTTAACCAATGCTTTGGGACCTTAACCACTGTCTGGGTTGTTCCCCTCTCGCATATCACCTTTACGACGATACGCCGTCTCCTGAGGTCTACAGCGGTTGAGAATTTTGAGTTGGACAGAAAGCCGACCCCTTTCGAGGCCTAAGCTCTCGATCCGTCGCTTTACCTCTCAAGCTACCTCGCTCAGGGCTTGACTGCGGCCAAATTCGGCGGGAACCAGCTATTGCCGAGCTCGATTGGCTTTTTACCCCTACACCCAGGTTAGAAGAACACTTGCACGTAGAACCTCTGCAGGCCTCCACCCATCAAGGATGGGCTTCACCTTACCCAGGCTTAGATCGCTCGGCTTCGGGTCAAATCTAAGTGACTTGAGGCACTTTCACACCTCGCCCCTCGTAAACTGCGGGCTTGTTGCTTTCGCTTTGGATGCCCAATGAAAATTGGTTATCCTCGCCACTTAGAAAAACTCCCTGGCCCGTTATTCGTAACGGACGATACACAACCTTAATTGCGTATCTGTCTATACCTATTAGGTTTCAAGATCTATTTAACTCTCTGTTAAGAGTTCTTTTCAGCTTTCCCTCGCGGTACTAGTACGCTATCGGACTCAAGAACGTGTTTAGGGTTGGGAGTTGATGCCTCCCGGCTTCACACCTAATATCCAATAAGTGTTACTCAAGATACTGCCACACCCTTCTATGTTCCCTTACGGGGCTGTCACCCTTTGTCGCGCCTCGTTCCAGAGGACTTCAGGTCCATAAAGTCGGGTTTAAAAGGCAGTCTTACAAATCCACATCCCTACTCATCTTACGATGAGCGGTTCAGATTGCCCTGGTCTGTTTTCGCTCTCTGCTAATAACAGAATCCTTTGTTTAGTTTCTCTTCCTGCGGGTACTGAGACGTTTCAGTTCTCCGCGTTCGCTAGCATTTCTGCTTCTAAGGCGAAGTCGCATTCGGAAATCACTGGTTCAACCCCCGCGTGCGGGTCGCCAATGCGTTTCGTGGCTTGCCACGTCCTTCGTCGCCGTCTTGAGCCAAGCTATCCACCTAATAGGGTCTTTTCTCTCTAAAAACTATTGACAATAGTTCAAGAATTTTTTATATATTCTGGTTCGTCAGCTCGCTTACGCGAGCTGATCCAAAGACTCACTATGATTCCTATGAACAGCCCTCATTAAAAATGAGTTATGAAGTGGTCGCGACGCACAAAGGCAATCGCTCCTCATTTTCTCCTGCTCTGCACCCGGCATTTTTAAGTTGCCGAGCTGAAAATGAATTTTGTGAATATGAACTTTTTACTTTTTGATATGGACTCTGCGGGATTCGCACCCGCGGCCCCCACCTTGCAAGGGTGGTGCTCTACTGCTGAGCTAAGAGCCCATCTGGAGCGTAAGCGACAGATGGCTCAAAATCGCGGAGCGATTTTGATTGCCGTCCGGAGCGTAATTACCGAGGCGTATCCCGTGGAATTCAATCATTATATGATTATGAAAAAATGGTAGGAGAAAAACGCTCGTCTATAAAATTATGTTTTTTAAAAATTATAGGAGGTGATCCCACCGCAGGTTCCCCTACGGTGACCTTGTGACGACTTAACCCACCTCACTGAGATTAGGTTCAGCGCGACCAATAAGTCGAGTTTCACCTAAACCCTGCTCGGTTGGTTTGACGGGCGGTGTGTGCAAGGAGCAGGGACATATTCACCGGACTATAATAAAATCCGATTACTAGGGATTCCAGCGTCACGAGGCTGGGTTACAAGCCTCGATCTGTACTAGGATAGGGTTTAGAGGCTTAGCTCCTCCTTTCGGAGTGGCATCCCATTGTCCCTATCATTGTTGCGCGCGTGTAGCCTAGACCATTCGGAGCATACAGACCTACCGTGGCCTGCACCTTCCTCCCTGTTTCCAGGGCAGTCTCCTCAAAGAGCTCGATCCTGCCGTAGCAGTCGTTAGCAATAGAGGATACAGGTCTCGCTCGTTGCCAGACTTAACTGGACACTTCACAGCACGAGCTGGCGACGGCCATGCACTACCTCTCGGCTTGTCAGGTAATGTCTTCAGCATGACCTTCATTCTGCCGTCGGGCCTAGTGAGGTTCTCTGCGTTGAGTTAGATTGAACCGCACGCCGCACCCCTTGTGGTGCTCCCCCGCCAATTCCTTAAAGTTTCAGCCTTGCGACCGTACTTCCCTGGTGGTGAGCTTAACATCTTCATTTCGACACTGCGCATCCACGTGGGATGCGCAATACCTTGCTCACAGCGTTTACGGCTAGGACTACTCGGGTATCTAATCCGTTTTGCTCCCCTAGCTTTCGTTCCTCACAGTCAGAACCGTTCTGGTCAGATGCCTTCGCCATTGGTAGTCCTCCCTGGATTAACCCATTTTACCGGTACCCAAGGAATACTTCTGACCTCTCCCGGTCTCGAGTCCTGCAGTGTCTTTTGCACGCCGACAAGTTAAGCCTGCCGATTTCACAAAAGATTGACAAGACCTGCTACGAACGCTTTAGACCCAATAATCGTGATTCCCACTTGGGGCGCTGGGGTTACCGCGGCGGCTGGCACCAGTCTTGCCCACCCCTTATTCGCCAAGCTATTTACACTTAGCAAAAGCCCAACATTGTTGAGCACTTGGGATTCCCCTTTCACACTTGCGTGCATTGAAGAGGTTTCGCGCCTGCTGCACCCCGTAGGGCTGGGACCAGTATCTCAGTGTCCCTCTCCGGGCTACCACTCTCATGGCCCGTACGGATCATCGGTTTGGTGGTCCATTACACCGCCAACAGCCTAATCCGCCGCCGGCCCATCCTAAGGCACGAGTTTAGGGAAAATTCCGTTCCAGGACAAATTCCATATCAGGTGTTACCCTCACTTTCGCGAGGTTATCCCTGACCTTAGGGCAGGTTACCGACGTGTTACTGAGCCTTGTGCCTCCATTGCTGGAAGACTTGCATGGCTTAGTCGAATCCCAATAGCAGCAATCTCCCGCAGGATCAACGGGTATTGTTTAATAGAATCCTTTCGATTATCTTAGGTGCTAAACTGAAACTTTTTTTAGCTGAATTGCTTTTGTCTAATTTTTTTAGACGGGTTCGTTATTTTCTCCTACCACATACTTGAATGGTTAATTCAAGCATGAATATGATATTACTTCTCTATGCTGCGTTTCCTCACCCTGACAATCTTCTCAGGATGCGATTTTCAGCATTGGCGCTGATCTTCTTGTAGAGAATCAGTGTTTTAGATCCTCGCCTTTGAAGTTGATAGCTTTGAGACCTAGAGGTTATTTATAAGGTTTTCGGTTGGGTTAGGTTCATATTGGTGCAGAATGAGGGGCTTCCGGCAGTTATAATCGAGCGCGCCATTATCAGATGATCATCCTATGGAGGCGCGGAAGATGTGATGACCGCCAGGTTATGGAAGAGCAGTTATTCACTTCACAAAGTAATCTTTGACAGCGCTGACCACGTCAGATGCTCCTCTCACGCTGAAATTATATCCTTTTGAGGTCTCAAGTCTTGACGAATGCCATCCGCTGGCGCAAAGCTTAAAGGATTTATTCAATTCCTTGTTGTATTTATCATTCAGGTTTCTCAATGCGGCCCTTTGGAAAAGTTTTGCTTTTCTGACGCGCTCATCCAAGGCATCCTCATCCTTGTTGTAAAGCTCATGAACAACCTTGCGAATGACCTTCTCGGAGAGGAAAAGATCAAGACACATGCTTTTATGGACAACATTTTCCAGATTAAATCCTCCCTGTTCAAAATCAAAAAACCTTACTCTCTCATCATAATAATCGTCCTCGTAAGGCTTTATGAGCTTATGGTCGAAGTCCTTGAATTTATTGACGAATCTTCTGAACGCAGAATCACTGATATTGGTGCTGAAGCCATCCTCTTCCTTAATCTTGATAAGGAATGCATTTATAAGATAAGCAGCTCCTGAAGTGATCATGCCTATGTTGCCATTATGCACAGGGTTGGACTTATCTCTCATGCTGAATGAAGGGCTGACGTACTTATCAATATAACCGGCCATCAGAAGGAAGATTGCTTACCGCTATAAAAATATTTCTATTTGACAATAGTCACACTACGGAAGCTGAACGCGAGGCAGCATCCAAAACAGGCAATGACCTGCTGCAAGAAGAACTATCATAGGCGCGTAGAACAATCCTATAAACAACTAACAAATCAAGAATAAAGCTTACTGCTTAGCCTTCCTTCTTCTCTTCTCTTTCTTCATTCGCTTGCGCTGCCACTTCCAGCGCATCTGCTTTTTTTTCTTCCAACGACGGCTACTTCTCTTCATTGTTCTCTAGAGGATTGCAGGGGTTTTATAAATGTTGCGGAATCGGCGGCTGCGAAGCATTCACTTATAGAATGATTTTATCAGCGTGACAAGGTCAGGGGAGTCTATGACGCTGAAGTTGATGTTGATCTTATCAGGGTTGGCAGGCACCACTGCGCCCGACTTTGACATGATGGCTGGTTTGCTAGAGAATAAATGCCAGCCAAAACCAACAGGCTCTTTATGCATTCTTAAAACATTTTTGACGTACTGCTTATCAGTTCTTGAAAGGTATATTCTGTGCTTTAGAGAATCATTCATCCTCTTATTCATATCAAAATAATCACGATCCTTATTTTTCAATGCGGTTATTATTCTCGTTAATTTACCATAATCAAAATACTCTTTCAAGACAGGATCCTCTGATACTGCGTTAATCACAGGCTTCAACCCAACACCATCCCAGAAGACTGAGAATTGGCGAATAAAAAAACCGATGCCATTGTCAGACTTGAACTTTGACTCCGCATAGGATACAGAAAACGATCTTTCTGGGAGATAATGCCTCAGATCCGCGAACTCATCCTTGCTGATGTAATTGCTATAACCCTGCCAACCCCTCATCCGGAAAAACATCTTATCAACCTGGCTGCCGATCCTGTTCTTAATGGCAGAGACCAAGCCGCTACTGATGACAGGCAATTCAACATAATTATTAACAGATACACCGCTCATGAGTAGTGGCAAAACAGAACTAATATAAAAGATTTTCCAATCAAAGAGAAGAAAAAATATGAAATACCCTGGACGGGCGCATTGGACAAGTTCAAAAATAAGACTTTACGCAAAGGATTTTATCGCAACAGAGTTCAAACTAATTTAAATATGGAATACGGCCGCTTGTTCGAAATAACTTTTTTCAAGCAATCTACTCTCTGTGCAAGCCATATGAAGTGCGTTTGTTTTTGGTTTTGGGAAATGACAATAAATCACATCTTTCTTAAGTTTCTTAACTATGTGTTCGATAGCTGGAACGAAGTCAGCATCACTGCTCATTAGAAATGCCACATCATACTTATTTTCTAAAGCGTCTAAAAGCATGGTAATGGCTAACCGAACATCAACCCCCTTTTCGCTATATCTGGTGCAGGTCAGTAAATCAATATTTTTCATGCAGCCGGGGCACTGGATTACGTTTGCTTCTTGAGGGCCACATTGAGGGCAATTAACATTTATTTTCTTGTAGAACCGTTTTCTCAAGCTTCCCAAATATATTTTAATCAATGGATTAATTCTGAGTTTAGCAAAGAAAGTTTGTTGTCCCACATAACCATTTGGATTGTCCTGTTGTGAGACAGGGGCATTAAAATAACATATTTTTTTAATAACCTCCTCGGGTTTGCACATTAATGAAGCAAGTTCGAAGTAATCAACAGGTATTTTTCCATAATTGTCTTTCAGATGATTATAGAAATTACTACCGTCCACATAAACAAAGACTCTTAACTTATCCATCCAAGTTAGATGCTTGAATACATATATAAATCTTATTAGAATAAAGGCCTTTCGTTACTGAGCGTGAGCCCAGTAAAGAAAGGGAGATTATTAAGGAATAGGCTTCGTTTAAAAGTATATAAATCTTTCGAAATTTTATTACTAAATATAACTTATGATGATCTTATATGTTTTTGCCATTATTCTCTTATTACGATAAATGAAAGAACCTTTGTAGGCCGGCGAATAATGTCTCTGTGCCAACGAGTAATATAAGAAATAAGAAGGCCACAATTAATAATATGAAGATTATTCCTATGACTGTCGCTGTTGCATACTCATCAAACATTTCTTGAAAAAATTCTTGAAGAAGGGACTTCATTGTTATCTTAGGGTACATTTAAAATTAAAAATCTTGTCGTTTTTTGTGCCTAAATACGTCTTTTTTGGCATTTAGAAAGCCCTCTTTAGCGTTTACTTAACAGTTCGCTTTTTATCTTCTTTACCTAAGGAATGATACCCTAAATTGGAAAATAAAAAAATGCCCCGGACGGGACTGCCTTTTTTTTCCATATTGAGAGAGTAAACACAAATTATTCATAATCAGAACAAGAATCATTCAACCCACCAAATACACAGAACGAAATGTTATACGTAAATTCCCTTTGTTCAATACAACCCTTACAATCGCATTCTAAACTCACAACCTGTTCCCCAAGTGGAACAAACTCAGAGCGACATTTAGAAACATCATCGATACAAGGAAGATACGCAACATGTAAAACGACCGACTCAGAAGAACCCCCAGGGATATTAGCAAAATTATCAGATGGAGTGATATATCCAAACAATTCACCACTACCCATCTCAACAGAACAAAAAACATGTTTTGTATCAGATCTACCAATATTATGAAATTCAAGATCAATTTCGGCCCAGCGTCTATTGACTGGGAAAGAATCACCAACACTCCTGGAGTCAGCAATATGCCAAGACAACAATATCAAATCATTGGGATTCGGAACAATCTGAATCTTAGGCTCATAAGGTGAACTAGAAGAATTCAGTATCTCTGTCTGAGCGTCCAATATCTCAGTCTGTCTCTCAGATAGAACCAACTGTTTATTAGACAAAAAAAGTGTCCCCCCACATGCGATAATAGCAACAAGAACGGTAAAAACACCAATATACAACTGAATCCAACCAATCCTACTCTGTTTTTCCGATATTAAAGATTGTCGCTGAGAAATATCCCGCAAAGATCTGTTGATATTAAAATCTTCCTTTTTAATAGCAAGATCCTCTCTCTTGATACTCAAATCTTGCTCATCAGCAACCTTTTTCCTTAATCTGTCCAAAAAGACAGGAAAAGATTTCAAACCACCTTCACCGTGCTGATTCGATTCACGAAGAAGCTTTAAAGTATCTTTCTCACTAACATGGTCAGATAATCCGGCAGGCACTCTAAGAATCTTTTCAGGATTTTCTATCCAGTACGCAAGAATTATTATCTTATCTTCATCCCTCATACGACGAGGAAAGAGACCTTGATTTTTAAATATGATTATATTTTCTTGTCTACAATTCTAATTATATCATTTTCTTCTATAAAATCATAATTTGCCTTTATTTCTTGCTCCAGGAGATCGAACAATTCAGTCGACATCTTCAATCATCTCCGCAAGAATCTCCTCTGGAATCAATTTTCCCCAAACAAACTCATTAGCTAACCCGCAATCAGGACACTTATAATCATATTTTTTCAATTCATGAATGCAGAGACCAAGGCCACATCCCAAACAGTAGAAGAGATCACCATCATCCGAACAAGTCTGTTCGGAGCCAACAGCTTCAGCTTTATCGAACTTTAAGGATCTAACCATTGTCATTTCTCCTTCTTTACGGCGCTTTTCGAGAAGGCGGTTTTGCACCTTTGACAAACATAGCCTCTTTTCAGAGTATCTGAAGGCAAATAGGTAAAAAGTACTGATTTTCCACAGCCATTCGGACACCAATAAGCACCCTTACTCATCTTCAATTTCCTCCTCTGTTTCATCTCCAGAATTATTCACGAAACTCTCAGGAGCACTGAACCAGCTAACGTGCTTTTTGCAATCAGGACAGACGCCATTAAGTTCATCAATCTCTTCTATGGAAAGCGCCTCTCCGCACTCTTCACAGCTCATATACTCAATTTTTTTCACAAGAGACCACCTTGATAATCCGACTCTGATAAAATCTTATCATCATTGGTTTCTTCTATGATATCATCAGACACCAAGATCACTCCTTTAATGCTGTTTTTTATGAATCCTCTTTTTCTAAGACCATTTACAAAGTTCTTTCCTAGCTTGTCAACGATAGCAATTTCGTTATTTTTTACATCTCTGAGATGGTATATGAAACTGAGATAGTTTTCTAAATCCAAGGCGTTGGCATCATTCCAGACGTCTCTTTTTCTAAGTCTTAAGCGTTTTGGAGTTTTGAACGAGGTAATTTTTATCTCTTTTTTTACTATTTCATTGTTTTTTCTGGTGATTATTATATGAGCCTGTGCTCTTGGCGTTATCTTTTCAACATCTACAAAACGCATCCTTCCGTAGTTAAAATTTATCCTTTCATTCTTCAAATCACAGATAGAATATTCAATCTTAGGAAGTTTCCCAAAACCTTTTAGGCGGTAGGCTTTTTTGCTTTTGAGGGCGTAATACATGAAAGGAACTAATTTAGAGTTTCTCGCTTCCATGGGCTTGTTAAGATATGAAAGGACGTAATTTAAACAGCCCTGGCGACTCTTTATCTGTTCGGCCTTTATTCGATAGCTACCATCCTTTGTTATCGTTTTCCATATCTCGCTAAGCCTGGACAGGCTCACATAGCCATCTATTCGTCCGGCTGTGAGATCTGGGAAAGGACTTTTTTTCATCTTTTCAATATCTACGCTTATTTGTGCTATTAAGTGATAGTGATAGTTAAAAAGGCCTGTTTTGCTATCCTTTATTTCAGGAACTAGAATGTATTTATCAAAGTTTAAACCATATCGACTTAACCGCTTAAAAAAAGCCTTTAAATGCTTATCAGCGTTCTCTATTTCTTCAAAGCCAATGTCTGTCTTTATCCTTGTACCGTGTCTAGTTCTCATTTCTTTAGCTTCTACACATAGTTTATTTAAGGGGAAGGTTCTCATGGTTATAGTCCAAAACCAGGTTCTAGAGCCATTTGCGGGACTTTTAGTGATGCCACATGGAGAAAATGAGTCATAGACATCTTTAACCTTCATTAATTGGGTTCTTGAGCTCCTAAAAGCCTGGAGGAATGGTAATTTTGAGTTATGCTGAAAATAATATTCGCCGTTGGTCATAAACATACCGTGCTTTCTGATTCCCTCGACTATCCCCTCACAGGGGATTCCGAAACGAGAACTAAATTCGTTAAATGCCTCAACAAGTTCTAACTTGTTAAAACCTCTTTTTTTCTCTGTCTTCGATGTTTCGCATAAGACAAGTAAAGAACTATTAGGATTATTACTATATACTCTATTAGCATATAGTCTATTAGATAAGCCAATACGGTCATAATAATCCTCTTTTTGCATTGGAACCTCAGTTTTGTACCTTCGTGAGCTCTTCTCTTGTGCTGAATACACAAGCGTATTTTTCATCAGAAAGCAGGCGGTTCATCGCTGTTACGCTTGTAATGTACCAAATTCCGCCAACTTGCATCTTAAGGCCTTTCTTAGATCCTGTTTTCTTAACGAATATCTTTTCCATCTTCATTGTCTCCAGAAGGCTGTTTCATAACAACCTTCTTTTTGCAATATTTTTGATTGAGTTTCTGTTCAAAATCGTGCTTTTTGCATATCTGGATCATAGTTCTAAGGACGCTGTCATAATTCTTTTCTAAGTCTCTCACCTTTCTAAATTGAAGCGCATAAATCACTTCCTTGCTCAAGACTTGCCTTAGGATGGCTTCTTCATTACTAATCATTTGGGAAACTTCCTTCTAAACTCCTTCTCTTTGGGGATTTTCGGAGCGCTCCGAAAAAATGATTTTATCTTATCTAGGAACGACGAACGGAATGGCTAACTCGCACGGCTACGAGTTAGCGAATAAGGCAAAAAAGTTTACTTGAACCTAACTGATACGCCCTTTTTCACATAGAGCAGATCAGATTTACCGCTCTTGCTCGGCACAATCTTAGCGGTGCCCAAAGGGAAAAGTCGAGCAACACGTTTTCCTTCTCCTCTATCGAAACAGGCCCTATAAGAGAAGCCCCTTTTACCACCTAAGCTACTTCCAAAGTTTGGCATATCGCATCACCTTCTTTCGTTTTAACATTATCAGCCTTTTCCGAGGTAGACATCATGAAGTCAGAAATATACCCCCTAAGCAAAGAGGACATACTCACACAGTCTCGCACACAACGAATCTTGAACGATCGGTAAACATCATCTTCCAAAGCAAAAGCCAATTTTTTCATGGTTAGTATACCTCAGGGGTACTTTAATTTAATTTCCGACTCGGTCGAAAGCCGATTTTTCATAACTTTATTGAGATTCTCACGAATATAAATCTTTTCAAAATTTAACATGATTTTGGGCATTCCAGAAAATACAGAAATACTCCTGAGGGGTAATATACCAAAAGATTTAAATACATCTTTACATATTAAACCATAAAGATGAAAAAGAAACCAATGATAAACCAGAGCAAGATTGTCGAATTTCTAGAGTTTTTCAGTCACAACATTCAGACATTACAGGCCGCAATAGATAAACGCATAGTCAGCAAAAAGACAGCATACAAGTTCAGAGATTATGCCTATGCTTCGGGGTTTTTAGAAATCACCCATAAGAAATTTGATACAGCCTTTGTAACATCTGAAAAAGGAGAAAAATTCATAGACGACTACAACGAAGCAGAATGGTTCTCAAAAAAGACTGATAAAATATACGATATGGAAGCAAGTGAAAAAGAGAAAGCCCTCTCAAAACTAGCCGAATATTGCAAAAAGAAGAAAAACAAAATAATAAATATCAGCGAGATATTCAAGCATTTTTCAGAAAAGGATAAAGGTATTATCATAACAAAAGCACTTCTACAAACGCCAAACATTCTATTAGGTTTAGAAGATAATAAAAATTCTATCCAAAAAGAACCAGAATTTGAAATATACATAAAGCTTATACCCCAAAAACCAAAAAAAGAATCATAACCAAGATTTACTTTCAACCTTCCTCAGCCTATGGCTTATCGGGGCGGTTTACAGAGGCTCAGACTCAGACTCACTTAATAGCATCGCTTTTCCGTCTTCGCCTATAGCTCCGATTTTCTAGGATGAAAAAGCTTCCCACGACCTCATACTTCAATCGTTCCAGCGTTTTTCCTCGGAAAATCTCAAAGGCCAAGAAAAATCAAATTATCATTAGCCACGAAACATATTCTGAAAGAACAAGCCAACACCATTAAAAATCAGAGAAGTAATAAAGAGAGCAATCAAGATAACAATTATCAATATCGGAATAATCGACCAAGGATGATCCGAAACAAAATCTCTCAAGTCCATCCAACTCAAGTTAACTACTAAATATTTAAGCTTTGCGCTGTTATCATCAATAACTCTCTCGCATAGGAAATATCCTCAAGCTTTCCCCGAAGGGGCTAAACCGTCCTCAGGATATAAACCGCTATCTAACAGAGATCTCAAAATATCAATTTTTTTAAGTCTATATTCGCATTCACATTTTACGCAAGTACTTATGTCGGTATCGACAAAACAAAGAGCAAGGTCTCCGTCGCTTATATAAGCCTCTTGATTGCCACATTTTGGGCATTCGACAATAAAATCTGGCTCATCATATCTCGAGTAAACCTTTATTATTTTACCATACATTTTAAATCACCTCACAATCTAGTTTTCAATAAACTAGACTTGCTTGGTTTAAAAGTTTTATAGGAGTTTTGTAGGCCTAATTTCTCATAAATCGCCTTAACCATGGAATGAATTTCTAAATCTTGAGAGAGAGCTCTTTCTCTCATATAGGTCGAGAGGTTCATTCCGCTTAAAAGAGCCAGGCGACTAATCTCGGCTCTTTGATTCATAGTTACCCTGATTCTGATATCTCCTATTGTAGACATTATTTTTTCAACCTTTCAAGATATTTTTTCCCTGAAGGAGTTCCTTCCTTTATCTGATCGAGAATCTCTTTAATAGCGGCTTTCCTGAAGATATTAAACTCTTTTTCAAGACCATCAAGACGTTCCTTTAACAGCTCATTCTCCTCTTTAATCTTGACTATTTCATTACTGTAGATTTTTTTAGCCCCTGCCTTTTGATATGCTCCTGAACGCCTGATATAGAGCTGAAGTTCTTTGCTGTTATACTGCCATCCATATCGTTCGGCAATCATATTCATATTGCCTTCATAGACCCTACTGTAATACGTCGCGCTACTGTGCCTAAAATTATGAGGGCTAATATCCTTTCCAAGAATCTTCTTAGACACGTTTTTTATGGTCTTGTTTATGGCATTATAACTTACATTGAAGATGATTTCATCATCCTTCAAAACCCGATAATAGGCACTATTCACAAATGCATTAATCTCTTCAGTAAATAGAGCTATAGGAATTTTTCGAGTAATCGTTTTGCTCACATTACATTTAATCCACCAACATTTTTTATTCTCTTCAAAGTCTTCCCAACTTATATCGTTCTTCTTAACACTCATAAGTTCCTGGATCCTAAAACCCGAATCAAACAATAGAAGAACGAGAACTCTATATTCAACTTTGATGAAGGCCTTAGAAAGCTTGAGAACATCCTCATAACTGAGAATCTCTTTTTCTTCAGGTCTTTCATCTTTACCTATCCGGGTTCTTATCCAAACGACCTCTTTGGGATAGACATCTTCGGCCTTGAACCATTTCCAGAATTGCTTAACGAATTTCTTGATGTCACTCTTGCTACTTCCGGAATAATGTTCGCCTTTTTCAGTCTTAAATTCGTCTCTATGAAGCCTTGTAACAAAGGCTTCCATATCCTCTCTGGAAACCTTCTCAAAAGGTTTATCCAGGCCACGATTGGCCACAGAAAACATATATTTGAGCTTGCTAATCCGCTTATGAGTGATTCCTTCATTGAGAAGATGATCCTCATATTTCAACCATAAAGGCTCATTCATAGAACACACTAAGAAGCACTCATATTTAAATTTTACGCCCCGAATAGGGAAAACTGGAAAATGCCCCGGACGGGATTCGAACCCGTGTCCTCGGATGTTTTCGGAACTGAACCCGTCCAATATCGGAATGATTCTCGATCCACGAAAATCCGAGATGATTGACCGGGCTACACCACCGGGGCGAAGCTGAAAAAATTTTAAATAATCTAGTATGGAATGGGACTTCGCAACAGCGAACGTCCCATACTAATGCTTTTAGCGGAAAAGCGAAGCTTTTCTGCTCCCAGAAATGCTTTGCATTTCTGTTACCAGATTTTGTTATGAAAATCTGTAATGGGCCCGCAGGGATTTGAACCCCGGACCCCCGGCTATCCTAATTCGTGTTGTTCGAAACACGGTCTTATAAGACCGGTGCTCCAGCCAGGCTAAGCTACGGGCCCTAACTCCTGTACGCCTGTGTTTATTATCGGTTTAAAAACTTTTTTGTTAAGAAGTCAAAAAACTACTCGTAACGCAAGGCGTCCACTGGCTTGAGCTTAGACCCTTGGTATGCAGGTATTATTCCTGCTAGCACTCCTATTATGACAGAGACTGATATGGCCATAATTATGGCGTCCACTGAGACAAAGGTGCCTCCTCTGAGCATTCCTGTCTCTCCCATCAGAGCAGGCAATGAGGCTGATAGTATCACTCCGAAGACGATACCTATTATTCCTCCCAGAGCTTCTCAGAATACCTTGATGAATTAATGAAGAAGGAATTCGTAAGGGAGATGCAGGATGATAAGGAAAGGAAATACCTGACATTGACAGACAAAGGATTCCTGTACCTTGAGAAATACAAGATGATACTCGGGTTCATAGATGAGTTTGAGCTGTGATAAGCCTTTCCTTGCCCGATTCTTTCCTACTGCCAGAAAAAACACGTTATTCTCTGAGAAAATTATATATACCTGCTTGATGTAATATTGCCATGAAATCAGCGAATGAAAGGAGCCTCCTGAAAGCCAACATCTGGAAGTATTACCTGTTCAATTTCCTTAATGAATTCACATTATTCCTGCCTTTCATCATATATTACTTCCAGCAGAAAGGATTCTCATTAGGGCAGATAGCGGTGCTGCAAAGCATCACAGCCATTACTGTGTTCATATTCGAGATCCCTTCAGGATACATCGCTGACAGAATCGGTAGGAAGAACTCCATCTTGATAAGCATGGCGTTCCAACTGGCAGGAGTGATAATATTATACTCTGCTTCAAGCTATCCTTTGCTTGCAGTAGCTTACCTGCTCAACGGCCTCTCATGGGCTTTTGTCTCAGGAGCAGACTCAGCCTTGCTGTACGACACACTGTTATTCCTAAGAAAGGAGAAGGAATACAAAAAGATAGAGGGAAAAGCAAAATTCTTCGGCGAGATTGCGATAGTGGCATCAGCAGTGATAGGATCGCTGATTGTTGTTTTCGGGATTAGGCAGACCATACTTTATACTATGATAGGATACGCCCTTGCGCTCTTCCTGGCTATGAGCCTTAAGGAGCCTCCGAGAGAAGAATCAGGAAAGAGAGAGCTGCAGAGGCTGGGAGCAGCAGACCTTCTTTCAATAATAAGGAAGTCTTTGCGCAATAAGAAATTGCTAGGTTTATTCTCATACTCATTCATTGTGCTGGGAGTGTCAAGCCTGATATTCATAACCTATCAGCCTTACTTCAAAGCTACAGGTCTGCCTCTCAGATATTACGGCTATGTGTTCGCAGCATTCTCTATAATGGCAGCAGCCACCTCGCTGAAAGCCCACATCATAGAGGAAAGAGTAGGTGTTCGCTGGTCACTGGTCCTAATGCCGCTGCTACTGGCAGCCTCGTTGATAGGAGGAAGTATCATATTCGCCCAGCTAGGATTCATGATATTCTTCCTTCGAGAGCTTGTGAGAGGATACGTCTTCCCTGTGATTGGAGACTACACGAACAAGCTAACATCATCAAGGGAAAGAGCCACGGTTCTCTCGATAGGAAGCATGTTCTCAAGAGCAGGATTCGTGATAATCTCAATAATATTTGGGTTCCTGAGCGACAGCCAAGGGCTTAGGAATACCCTGCTATGTTCGGGGTTTATCATGATTTTTTTCACAATCATAGTCCTGCTTCTTATCAGAAAGAATGATAGGCAAGCTAAATATGAACCACAAGCCTAGCTGCTGATTCTTGCCTTAGGCTCTTGAAAGCAAGGTTTGAAATGCTCGAAAATCCAATCCTGGGCGACTACAAAAAAGGAAAAATAGCGGGGCGTGCTAGCCTAGAGAATGAGGGTATGTGAATTATCCATAGTAAGTAATACATAAATGTTTCTATTATTATGTTATGCAAATGGAATGAAACCAGGCGACTATAAAATAATAAGATGACAAAACACAAATCCCCAAAGACTCGTAAGGTAAGATGCGCCGACCGTATCTGGGCTAGGTCAACTGATGCTGCCATGAACAATCAAATGCTGTTCCTTAGCGGAGATTCTCTTCTAAAATACTGCTTGTAGTCTTTCTCGTCTTTCCTTGTCCAATTGGCAGGCCAGCCTTCTTTTATCATTTTCATTTTCATTTTCAGAAGGCCTTTCTTCTCGATCTGCCTTACGCGCTCTTTTGTGACGTTCCATTTGAGAAACTTGCTTGTCTCTTCTAGACCTCTACCTTCTATGATTCTTTGAGTTATGACATCAAACTCTCTTGGCTTAAGCACTCGTTGCATGAGCGAGATAATTTTTTCATAAGCTTTGCTATTGATTGCTAGCTCTTCAGGCCCTTGGGTTGGGGCTGCTAAGAAATTCCCTATTTCAGCATCTCCGTCACCGATAGGGGTTGAGATTGAGATAGGGTTCAATGCTTGGTAGGTATCCTTGAGCTCCAATATCTTTTTCTTTGTCATGCCTGACCTGGCTGAGATATCATCAAGCGAAGGCACTTTTTCATAATTAGATGTGAGTTCGCGCATTGCCCGCTTGTATTTTCCTAGTTCCTCAATTATGTGTACAGGAATCCTTATCGTGGTGCCTGTGTTCTGTATGTGCCTATCAATATTCTGTTCGATCCAATAACCTGCATATGTCGAGAACTGGAAGCCTCGCTCGTGATCAAACCCGTCTATCGCTTTTATCAAGCCGAAGAATCCTTCCTGCACCAAGTCATTAAGCTTGACTGAGGGATCCTTCCACCTCTTTTTTTTAGCCAGAAACAGCACAAACCTCATGTTTGACATCGCGAACTTGTACTTAACCTGATCCAGGGATGCTATGCTATCCTCTATCGGCGCATCAGCGGCATATTCTTCAGCCAGAGCCGGGAGCTCTTTTCTTGCGTAATCCATAAGCCTCTTTTTGTACTCAGGCTTGAATTGGATATTGTTGAACGCGTCAGCTATCTCATTTGACTGGATGTTAGCATCAGTCTCAGACATTGCTTTTGTAATTCTGTGCTTTAGAGCGATGAGGGCGGAATACATGCTTCCAGTGTATGTATCATTCTGCCTTTGGTTTCGTCCATTGTACATGATCACGAAATCAGTGTATCTGTGAAACTCGCTTTCGGCAAGCTCTCCAGCTATCTTTTTCCTGAATTGCGCGTCTTTTTTCATCAAAGAATAAAACCGCTCCGAGTTTGTCTTCTCCTGCCAGAATTTGATAAGCCTAGAATAATATCTTGCACAAAATGTCAGCTTGTCAATACCTTCGCCGGTTCTCAGGTGGTTTTCTATGGCATCTCCTGAAGCGATAGTTTCAAGATCGAATCCTGTATTGTTAGAAATTATCATCTTGTCAAGTGTAAGATTATTTTTATCATATACGTCATCAATGTCGTTCTTATGAGAAAGCGCGATCCTGATGTCTTTCTTTATCTTTGACACAACTTGATTGTTATTGATTATCATCTTAATGATGCTTTTTCTCAGGCTTTGCAGTTCTGTATAAAGAGCAATCTCTTCATCCTCGCTTAACAGCTCATGTTCATACCACTTGACGGTGTCGATGGTGTCGCTGTCATAATCATCTTTTTCTTTGCTTTTCCTCTCTTTGACAGAAGGCACTGTGAATATGGCGTAGTCTTTAAGCATGGCATTATATGAGTCGCTATGGATTGCCCCGTTGTTATGCAACGCAGTCCTGTTAAGGTCAAGGATCATCGCATGGTAGAATTGCAGGACTGTCTCCTTTGAATAAGTCCTCTGGAAAGGATCAGCAGGATCCATGAACTCGCTTAGCAGTATTGAAGTTTCCTTGATATATCCTGAGGTGAGCAGGTCTGGTGCATGCTGCCGGATATGCTCTTTTTTTAGCCCTAGATGATCAATCAGGCCTCTTAGCGAGACCTGCCACTCCTTTCCGCGCATCTCAACAAGCAGGGTTTCATCCTCGTCACAGATGCTTTTGAGAGTCTCGATATTCAGATTGAATCTTTTGCTTAGCTCATCAAGGCCAAGCCTTTTGAAATAGCCCAGGTTGTCTTTTAGCACCGCCTCCATATTCTCAGCAGGCTCGCCTCCACGGGGTTTGTAGCGTATGTTCGCAAGAAGGTCAGGGAAGAATTCGCTGTCAGAGATGACGGTTCCCCAGAAAGATTCTCCGAGGAGGGATATGGCTTCTTGTTTTGATAGATACCTCTCTCGTTCATTAGGGGCTATTGGCCTGTATGTTCTTTCCATAGTCAGTAGATGTTATACCTTATGCGAAAGTCACTGTCTGTGCTTATCTTCTCTGCAAGGGCCCTGATTTCTTCAGGATCGTATCCGTTCACGCTTTTTCCAACCTCCGAAATGCCTACTTTGGAGCTTAGTTGATCCGGTTCATTTCTGCTTATTGACCTGAGAGTTCCTGCGTTTATCTGCTTGTTGATGGTGTTAGTAATGTATTCTATTGACTGCATCAATCCCCATACAGGGTCTTGCTTTTCAGGAGCTGCTCTCGCAGAAGAAAAGTCATTAAGGAACTCACTGACTGCGGTTGACTTGACAAGGAACACAGGCCTGGTTCCCTCTATTTTTTTTATGTACGCAGGAAGCCTCTCCTGCGAAGATATCTTCATTAGAAGCGAGTTTTCCTTCTCGACATAGAAGACGCCTGCCGCCTCTGCCTTGTATGCATTAGGCATTTCCCGCACGATCTCGCTCAAAGTCTTATAGCCATACAGGCTCCAGCATGCTTTTCTGATATCCGACCCTTTCCAAGGCCCCTCACCTGCTATCACGCCTGACTCGGCCAGCTTCTTGAAGACTATACTTGGCCTACCAGTAACATCAGGCAGGTCTACAAGATTATAAAGCCTAGAATCAATAATCATCATCTTATCCGGGTTCTTAGGGATGATCAAGCCCGCGACCCCGCTAAGGAGCTGGGCCAGGGTCTTTGATTTCTCATGCTTAAGCATCCTTGTGCTCAGCATGAACGTATGATCAAAATAACTATCTATGGCCCTTGAATGCTCAGGCATCTTCGCGTCATAATCGCTTTTGCTTATGGCAAGCACAGAAAACGTCAACAGCAGCTGCTCAAGCCTCGGGAGAATGGAGCTATCTGCGCTGTAGGTTATGAACTGGTCTTGGTTTATGCTGATGGTGTGAGTTCCTGGATCATACTTTGCAATCGCCCCTGCTTTTGATGAATCAGCGAGCTCTATCTTGAGACGCGCATTATTTCCTTTGCCGCTGTCCCTCAGCTTTGCTTTCTCAAAATATGAGTCTATCTTCCTAGATACTGACTTAAATATTGAATACACCTTCTTATTCTGCTTCTGCCTCTCCCCCCGCTCAAGGTCTGTCCTGATCTGGTTGACAATGGTCATGAGGTATTTCTTCAGTTCGACGAACTTAGGGTCATCGTAGATGATATTCTCACGGTCCAGCTGGATGGAATTCCTAAGCTCATCTACGTGTATCTGGCCAGTCATGTGCTTGCCAAGGGAAAGCTTCACTTTGTTGAGGTCTATTATATCGCCTGAGCCTATCTCCCTTCCATCAACATAAAGATGGATGCCTGGATTATCAATCTTTTCCTTGGAATAGAATATTTTTCCTGAGACTGGGCCGCATCTTGGCAGCGAAGTATTAATATCGTAAGATACTGAATTAATGATTTTGAACGGGCTTATCTTCCTGCCATTAAGCATCACTGTGAATGAGTCTGAGAGCAGAAGGCCGTATTGCATCCTTATCTTCTTCTCAAGGTGCGCAAGATCAAGGCCATCCCTCTTGTCAAACCTCATGGGGCCCATCTCCACGACTGTGCCCTGCAGGTCTGCAGAGCAGTCGCCCTTGTCTATATTCAGGTCGCCCCACTCGCCGTTGTTCACTATGGCGTCAAGCGCCCCGAAACGCCCTGATATTTTTTTCCCAAGATCGCTATTCGCGAGATGATCAGGAAAGGCTTCTCTTCTTTCGAGAAGAGATTCCAGGTGCTTGATCTGGTAAGCTTCCGACTTTGCAGTAAAATTCTCATCCTGCACGAGGATTTCCTGCAGGACCTCCCTGAGAAAAACCTCCTTGACAGAGTATTTGTTGCCGTCCCTGAATGTTGTTAGCGTATCTGCAAAGGCAAGGCTTCGTATGGCGCTTTTTGCCACCCCGAACCTTCCAAGCACTTTCCTGCCTGCTGCGGTCGTAGGATTGTTTTGCTTGGAGCTTGCACCGAACCTGTAGAAATCAATAAGGCCGGTGTGGTCCATGCCAAGGCCATTATCCTTGATTATCATGGAATCTGCCAAAGGATTATAATTGATCTCGACAAGAGTCGCGTCAGCATCATATGAATTAGCGATGAGTTCGCATATGGCCTGTGACTTGCTGTTGAAAAGGAGGGCGCTTATTATCTCCTTGAGATTGGGGCCGATCCCTTGCATTATCTTCGATCGTGGTTCAGTTGCTGCTTTCGATGGTGCTTCTGTTGTTGCTTTTCTCTCGGTCCCTGTCATCTTATCCCCTCGAAGTCGCTACTCCGGAATGGTATTTAAATCTTTTGGTCGTTTGGGGTGGGTTCCATGCCTTTGCTTTTAGGGCGATTCGTGCCGATCGGATGGGAGTCGACTCAACTCTTGCGAGCAGACAGTAAAACGATAGACTAAATCCGATTTTGTGGAATGTTCTAATTCTACCAACTAATCTAAAATTAGTTATACCTACAGAATGTCTAAATTGTTGTTTTTGGTGATTTATAATAATGCCATCTTAGACGCTAAATGTCAGTTCTACATTTTGGCGAAATTTCTCCGAAAAGCTTCTTCAATGCTTGGAAGCCAGAATTTTTCATAGGTTCGCTTATAAGCCGAATAAAAGAATTTTAACAAAGCAGTGTTCTCTTTTCTGTTAATGGCAGCCACTAATGAAGTTCGGTATGCCCTTGAAGATGAGCCCCGCACAAGCAGTGGCGGATAACCGGCATCCAAGAGCTGTTTAACCATTATCAAACGGCCAAGGCGGCTGTTGCCGTCAGAAAAGCCATGAACTGCCTGATAATCCTTATGAAACAGTGTTATTCTCTCAAAATCAAAAACCTTGTTCTTTGAAGAATAATATTCATTTATTGCTTTTTTATATTCTGATTGAATTTTTTCTGGGTCGGAAGTAATGGCAAGTTCGGTCATGTCGCCAAAAGTCACTTTGTTCTTGCGAAACTGCCCGGCAAAAGGAAATATTCCTCTATAAATCAGGCTATGCAATGCCTTGATTTGCTTTGGGTGGCGCAGTCGCATTTTACTAAGAAGATCGTGCGCTTGCTTCAATTGATGATAAAGTGGGATATCAAGTGCATTAATCTTTGAAACATCAATGTTTTTTCTTTCATCAAGGGCCTTTGCTATTTCATAGCTGATGGTTCCTCCTTCCATTTCCATGCTGTTGACAAGGAAAGTCCGCAAAAAAACATCCATGATTTTTGTTTGCTCTTCGTTTGGCAGTTTTTTGAAAAAAACCTGAAAAAGAAGCTTATCCCTTTCAAGGGTGTAGATTTGAGTCCCGTATCTGAAAAATTTTGAGAATTTTGTGTTTTTTTCTATGTATTGCGTACGCTCTTTTGCTACCTTGTCAATTATTTTCTTGTTAATATCTATGAATTCACCGACACTAAACTGCTTGCCCTTAGGAAGGTAAAAGGAAGCTTTTTGTACCTTTGCACCAGTCCTAAAACTATGCTCAAGATAAGAATACTCCTGCCCTTTAATGATTCTTTTATTAGTAAACATAGTTATACCTACAGAATGACCAAACTTAAATATAAATGTTTCGATTTGAAGCGATAGGCGCAGGGGGTCTGCTGAATAGGGCACTAATTTTGCAATGCTGCCAATCCTTTCGGAAAAACTATTTCTTACGTCACATTTATGATAAAAACGAAATATTTATATATTTGTGACGTATAACTTATTTTATGGCCAATATAAGAACAATAATATCAGGAAAAAAGAAATACTATTACCTGGAGCACACAGTGCGCGTCGGTAAAGATTTCAAGAACAAAAGGCTTTACCTAGGCAGCGTTCTACCAAAGAATATATTGGAACTGAAAGAAAAATTTCTATACGACTTATTTGAAGAGGTTTATGGCAAAGAATTGGATGAGATAAAAGAAACCTTCCGCAAGGAGTACAAAACATACCCTGAATCATACAAGGAGAAATATCTCGAATCCTTCATGATAAAATTCACGTACAACACAAACAAGATAGAAGGAGGAACATTAACACTAAAAGAAACCGCAGACTTGCTGCAGGAACAAATCACCCCGAGAAACAAAAGCACAAGAGATATTAAGGAAGCAGAAGCTCATAAGAGAGTATTCTATGAAATGCTCAAGTTTGATAAAAAGCTAAGCCTTGCCACAATAATTCACTGGCACAAGGAGCTGTTCAAGGAAGCAGATATAGAAATAGCAGGGATGATAAGAAAACATCCCGTGGCAATAGCCAGAAGCAAGACAGAACTGCCACTGCCAGAAGAACTAGATACTTTGCTCTATGAATTATTCCAATGGTATAATAAGACTTATGGAAAAATAAATCCTGCTTTTATGGCGGCCTTAGTGCACTTAAAGTTTGTCAGCATACACCCGTTCAGCGATGGAAACGGAAGAATATCAAGGCTGATGATGAACCAAACACTAAACAGCCAAGGATACCCGATGCTAAACATCGAATATGCTAATAGGAACGCATATTATACTGCGCTGGAAAGAAGCCAAACACTGAAAAAAGAACAAGTATTCGTGCAATACCTGATAAAAAGATACCTGAAGGAATACAGGAAAACACTCAAACAAGTGACCACAAAAAAGAAGAGATGATGAGCTGTGGACCCCCAGACTTGTGAAGTAAGATGCGCCGACCGGATTGCAGACGACCCGGGTCTGCTGACTAGCACACCTTTTCGATATACGAAAGCGGAGAATGCCTTATTTAATATGAGAATGTGATACTTTAAATTCTCGTATGGATTGACCGTTAGCAGTTATCTTACTTGATTTTGCTAAGCATCCTCGCGCTCAGATTATCATTCCAAAAATCAGCCCTGCGATTGTGGAGTATATTATCACTAACCCGACATATACCGCGGTCTTTCCTGTTCCAAGGACTTTTCTTATGACAAGCATGCTAGGCAGGCTTAGCGATGGTCCTGCAAGCAGTAATGCTAATGCCGGTCCCGCAGCCATCCCTTTAGCGATCAAAGCCTGGACAATTGGTATCTCAGTCATTGTTGAGAAATACATGAAAGCGCCGAAGATTGATGCTATCAGGTTGCCTAGGAAAGTATTCTGTCCCACAAGGCTTGTTATCAGTGTTTCCGGCAACAAAGGCATTATGAATCCTGCAATGAAAACACCTATGAAAAGCAGAGGCAGTATTGTCTTTGAGAAAGTCCAAGTCTCGCCAATCCATTTAGTGGTCAGCTCTTTTCCGAATTTCAGCCAGACAAGGACAACAACGGATAATGCCAACAATCCCATCAGGGAGTATTTCAGCATCTTATCGATCTGAAGCCCGTTCACGACAAGGACTCCGACCATCAGGATAAAAAAAGATGCTATCACCAGGTTCGAAAGCTTTAATTTGTCGCTTTCCTGCGATAGGAATGTTCCTTTCTCGACTTCCTCCCTAAAAATCAAGGCCATTGTTATCCCGACAATGATTGATATTGTTATTGCCGCGATTATCCTTGCAAGGCCTATCTCGTAGCCTAGGACGCTCATTGTCAGGAATATGGCTGCTATGTTTATTGCCGGCCCTGCGAAAAGGAATGTTATTGCAGGTCCTAATCCTGCTCCTCGTTTTCTTATCCCTGCAAATAACGGAAGGATTGTGCAGGAGCAGACCGCAAGAATAGCGCCCGACACTGATGCGATAGTGTAGGAAACCCATTTCTTTGCTCCAGCACCAAGATACTTCAATACCTTGTCCTTCTGTATGAATACAATGATTGCTCCTGCGATGAATAATGCAGGGATAAGGCAGGTCAATACGTGCTGTTTTGCGTAATCATTCAGCAAATTAACTCCACTGACAACTGAATTATTGAACCAAGCGCTGTTGTAAGGTATGAAATAAAATAATGCAAATACTGCCGCTATTATTGATAATGTAATCCAATCCTTCTTTTCCATAGTTTCACCATCCAAACAGGTAATTTCCTGTGTAATAAATCCCTATAATTATGAATATCACAGCAACTATCCTTCTTGCCCATCTCTCGAATGCCTGTATCTTGTTCATTATCTTCCCGAGTTTTGAGACGCTGTGGACCAGGATGAATGAGAGGATTATCACTGGAAGCCCTGTGGCGAAGGCAAAGACTGATGGAATGAGCAATCCGTCTCCTGCTTTCAATGCCAAGGGGATTAGCATTCCAAAGAACAGCACTCCGCTAAAAGGGCAGAATGCCAGTGCAAAGATTACTCCTAAGAGGAACGCTCCAAGAAATCCTTTCTTTGCAAGCTTCTCCTTCAGAGAGTCAAGTTTCGCATTTGACTTGAGAAAGTTCATCTTTATGATGTCAAGCATGATTATTCCTATTATTATCAGCAAAGGCCCGAGAATCCTCTCGCCGTACTTTTGCAGGAATAATGCTATTGACTGGACATTCACGCCAAACCACACAATCAATGAAGCTATCGAGACGTAAGTGAACATCCTGCCAAGAGTATAAAGAAGGCTTACGAGGATTGTGTGTTTGCTATTGTCTATTTTCTTGGAAGCATAAGCTATGGCTGTGATGTTCGTTGCTAAAGGGCATGGGCTTATTGCAGTCATCAACCCTATGAAGAATGCTGCCAGCAAAGGGATGCTGCTTGTGCCCATTGATTCCATAAACGCCATTATTGCCATTGTTAATTACCTCAGCTCTATGCTTTTACTTCTTTGACTTCAAAATTTTTACCAATAACCTTTTCCATCAAATATCCTATAAGTATGAAAAGCGGAAGCGATATCAGTGTTCTTATGATAGTGAATTTTATTCCCAGATAACCCATTTCTATTCCTAGCATAGGAATCTTCATGGATGAGAATGCGCCTAGATAAATGAATATGTTCTTTACTGAAGCGCCTTTTTTATGCAGGATGTAAGCGACAGGGAATGCTCCGTAAAGAGGGCCTGCCTGAAGCATAGCCAACAGGATGACCAGGAAAACGCCTTTCACCCCGGATTCTTTGCCTATGTGCTTTTCAAGCATCTCCTTTGGGAACCATACATCAAAAAGCCCTATTAATATGAATAGGAACGGTATGAATGAAACCATCTCTATGAAGAATTGGCTGAAATTTGAATAGATTACCGCGCCTGGCTTGAATCCTATGAAATATGAGACCACAGAGAAGATAACGAACAAAATAATCCACACATAATTCTTAAAGTGCTTGTTAATAACCAGTTTTTTGTTCACATCAGCCACCCGATAATGATTCCTATAATTATTGCTGCGATAAAATTAAACACATTCCTAAGTATTGCTGCTCTCTTACCAAAATACTTTATTTCAAGAGGCAAAGTCACCACTCCGACCATCATCAGCGTGGTCATGAAAACTGCGACCACTGAATAAGTCGCCCCCTGCTTTAGCAAAGTGGCTGCCAGAGGGTATGAGATAAACCCGGGTATGAGCGTTATTGAGCCGATGATTGCAGCAATCCCGAAACCCAGCCAGCCAGAATTAGCCCCGAGATATTTCACGATCAATGAATCAGGGATGAAAAACAGGACTACGCTGATAAGTATCAGTATGTTAAGGAAAGGATGAAGGATGTTGAAGAGCATCTTCCAGCCTTTCTTCAGACCGAGAACAGTCTTTTTTTTATCCAAGGCGAAGGATATGGCCAGGACTATCCCTGCGAACAATCCAAAAATCAATGTATTATTGAATGCTATCATCATCTCTCGCTTCAAAAAGTTATTTTGTCTTCAATCGTAATTCATTAAGCTCTTCTTTTGATTTTATTCACCCGCAAGCTTCTGGTCGATGACTCCTTTTAGATAGGTAGTATAATCCAGCTTATTATCTATCTTATACCAGACATTTGTGTTTTGTTCCGCGCTGAATGTTCCATCAGCGAAGTATGTTCCTATCCATAGCGATGATCCTGTCGCGCCATATTTCATCACAAGCTCCTTGTTCTCAGGCAGCTCACCGTTAATATGCCCAAAAACAATCTTTCCTGATTTTAATTCGTCAGCGAAATAAGTGTTGACTGTCTCCTCTGCCAAAGCACCGACGGTTATGCATGAATAGCACTGGCTGGTTCCGTGAAAGTGGAATATTTCTACCTTGGTGACATCCGTGTTTGCTTTGGCAGTTGTCGCAGCATTGTTGCTGGCTGCCGGTGACGCATTGCTATTGCAGCCCGAAGCGAAAATCATCATCGCTAACATCACAATCATTAATGTTTTTTCATAAGTTCTCATTTTTAATCCTCCCGTCATTTATTGCACAATTCTCCTGAATCACACAAATCTTTTTTTTCAATCTGGATAGCGGTATGCTTTATGCTAAACCTAGACTCAAGCATTTTATTTATCATACGCAGCATATTGTCCGTGTCGCTTTTCTTTTTAGACACACAAAGGTGGCATGACAGAAATGCCTCTTTTGAGTTTACAGCCCATATGTGCACTGAATGCACGCTTTTAACCCCTGTTGTTCCTAGGATGGCTTTGTAAACCTCCTCGAAATCTATTCCTTCAGGCACGCCTTGCATAAAGATATGGATTGTTTTCTTGATTATTCCAAAACCGCTCCAAAAAATCATCAATGCAATGAAAATGCTCACTAAGACATCAAGAACATACCAATGGGAAAAATATATTATGATTGCTGAAATGATTACTGCGACCGAAGATATGGCATCATAGAGCAAGTGCAGATATGCTGCTTTCATGTTAAGATTATCTTCTTTGCTCTTATTAAGAATCATTATGGAAAAGACATTCCCTAATAATCCGACAACTGCTATGCCTAGCATTATCCCTAATGAAATCGTTTCTTGCCTGTTCATTCTCTTGAACGCTTCGCTGATGATGAATATTCCAATAGCCCACAGAGAGAGCGCATTGATTAATGCGGTGAAAATTTCTGCTCTTTTGAGCCCAAATGAGTGTTTTTTTGTTGGTTTTTTCTCCGAGGCCTTTTCGCCGAAATAGCTCAGTATCAAGGAGACTGCATCAGAAAGATTGTGTCCTGCGTCTGCCAATAGCGCAAGGCTTCCAGACAGGATTCCGCCAAGATATTCTGCGGCAGTTATTATCAGATTCAAGACTACCGTCCAGCCTATCTTTTGGTAAGTATGATTATGCTTGTCCATTTATCCCAGCCACTTCTTTATTTCCTCAGGCGTCGATACCTTGCCATAAGCCTTGACCTCTCCATCAACCACTATAGCTGGCGTAGACATGACACCGTAACCGATAATCTTGTCAATCTCTGTGACCTTGACAACTTCTGCTTTCTTACCAGACTCTGCAAGCGCCTTCCTCACGTTTTCCTCAAGCATCTTGCACTTGGGGCATCCTGTTCCCAGTATCTCAATTTTCATTTTTGAATCCTCCTTCATAATCTGTCCTGAATCCCCAGTATGACCAGGTCTTCTGTTGCTTTGATTCCTCTTACCTCGTTCTTTTTGATGAATATGCTCTGGTTCTTTATGAGAGGGGACTGCCCGTTAGCATCTGTGAAGACTCCTTTCCCTTCAAGGACAGTCAGCAATACGCCGTAATCCTCTGGATGAGGCGGAATCTCAAGGCCTGCTTTCAGGCATATAAGAGCGGCATGAAAGCCTTTTGTGTTAAGGAAATGCTTTTTTACCGGCTTCTCATCTGATAAAACAATCTTCTCGTTTAGGTCATATGTTTTCATCTTTAACCTCTAAATCATTTTTTATTAGCCACTAATTTCATGCTTTCGATAGGGAATCCTTTGTATTGCCTCTCGCCAATCTCCTTATCCTCGGATAGAATCTTGACTTCAAATCCTGCCTCTTTCATCAGTTTTAAGTATTCTTTTTTTAGGATGGCGCCGCCAACACAGCTTGAAATCAGGTCTCCGTCGTTCCGGTCAATTTCAGACAATTCCTTCAATAAGACCATGTCAGAGACAAACATCTTTCCACCTTTCTTCAAGACCCTGTATGATTCATTGAAAACTTTATTTTTGTCCGGAGAAAGGTTGATCACGCAATTGCTGATGATGACATCAACCGAACTATTCTCAACAGGGAGATTCTCGATTTCTCCAAGCTTGAATTCGACATTCTTGTAATCATATTTTTTGGAATTTTCCCTTGCCTTCTTGATCATCTGAGGAGTCATGTCCACACCTATCACTTTGCCTGTTTTTCCGACTTTCTTTGCTGCAAGGAAGCAGTCAAATCCGGCTCCTGAGCCCAAATCAAGGACTGTCATGCCTTCTTTAATATCACCGAGCGCAGTCGGATTTCCGCATCCCAGGCCAAGATTTGCTTCTGAAAAAGGCTTAATCTCCTTGTCAGAATAGCCTATGGACTTTGCCAGGTCTTCATTTGATGATTGACTGCAATTGCATGAGCAACCACAACCGCTATCAGCTACTTTAGCATAGCTTTCTTTCACAATCTGTTTTATTTTTTCATTCTCCATGATAACAACCTCTTGGATTTATTGATGCTTGATCGCTTTTTCAGGGCATATTTTCTCGCAGCCTTTACACATATCAACGCAAGCTTCCTTGTCGCTGACAAAAGGCTTCCCGTCTTTTTCAGCATAAACCCCGTGCGGACAAAAATTTAGGCAGGTCATGCATCCAATGCATTTATTGTAGTCTATTATCGGATACCAATCTTTGGTCATTTCTGCCTCTCTTTTCTTGTCTTGTCTATGAGTTCGCTAATCAGTGCTTTCACTTCTTCTGTTGTCTTGTTCCTGACGTCTGCTCCGACAAGCTTAGAGCTGTCGAACCCTGCCGCAGCAAACGAGTCCTTGAACATCTTTGTCTGCATCACAGGATCGCAGCCTGCGACATAAAGGACATCCAGTTCCGTACCTTTCAACAGGTTCTTCAGGAATCGGTCTCCGTCGTCAGCGCAAAGCTGGGGATGAATGGCAGCGAACTCAACATTGAAGCTCTTCCTTACCATGTTTGTTATTTCATAGGCATTCTCCTTGTCAAAAGACGGACAGGTCCCTTGGCATACGCAAAACAAAAATCCTTCTTTCATCTTATTTCCCTCCGCACGAGCATCCTACCACAAAATCTTTTCTTTTTGATAGTTTCTCCAGATATTCCCTTGACGGGTGGGTGATTGCCTTTTCAGGACATACCTTCTGGCATCCTGTGCATCCCACAACGCAATTATTATGGTTGACTACTTCAGGCTTCCCGTCTTTCTCAGCATAAACTCCGTGGCCGCACTTATCCATGCAGGCCATGCATCCGACGCATTTCCTGTAATCAATTGTTGGAAACCATTGGATGTCTTCCCTGTTGATACCGAACCATTTTTCAGCAGTCATAGTTTTCACATCTTCTTGTCATTCAGGTAATTATAAACATAATACGCGGCAGTGACCCCTTGCGCCACTCCGATGATTGCCTGTTTCCATTCTGTGTTGGTCACGTCTCCGGCAGCGAAGAATCCTGGGATGCTGGTCTCGCCGCGCTGGTTAGTTATTATTTCTCCTTTCTCATTCAGCATCACTCCGAGCTGGCTAGCGAGCCCGCTGTTGGGGATGTGCCCTACGTATATGAACAGCCCTTGCGCCTGGAGCTCTTTTTTCCCTTTGTATTCTTCCTTTAGGACCAGCTTTTCTACTTTTTCTCCTCCTTCAATCGATATAATCTCATTATCATTGATGACTTCTATGAATTCTTTTCTTATCCTGTCATCCAAGGCCTTCTTGTTGTGGTCTTCTGGGTGAAGCTCTTTCTCGTTGTTTATGACAAAAACCTTTTTTGCGTGCTCTGAGACCAGGATGGCTTCCTTCACTGCGCCATTCCCACCACCAGCCACAGCCACTGTTTTTCCCTTGATGAAGGCAGCGTCGCATAATGCGCAATAGCCCACTCCTTTGCCAAAATACTCTTCTTCTCCAGGGATTCCAAGCTTTTTTACCTTTGCTCCGGTCGCAAGGATTATTGTCCTTGACTTAAAGGCTTTATTCCCTGATATAACCTTAAATAGGTCATCCTCTTTTTTTATATCATCTACTATGTCAATCAGCATGTCTGCATCATAATCCATCGCGTGGTTTTCTAGCAGGCTGGTAAGCTTTTCCCCCTCTATCGACACAAACCCAGGATAATTTTCAACAGCTCCGGTCAATGCAAGAGTGCCTCCGGGAACTTCGCCTATTATCAGCACTTTTAATCCTAGCCTTGAAGCATACATAGCTGCAGCATAGCCTGCCATCCCAGCCCCTATAATGATAGAATCATATGTCTTGCTCGAGTCAGGCGTGTGAGCATAGCTATGCCTGGGCTCGAATACAATACTTTCAGTTATTTTTTTTGTAGCCATCTTTTTCTTTACCTCAATAGTTGGGGTGCGAACAGCATTATAAGCCCCAATACTGCCATTATTGCTCCACCGACTAGCTTGCAATATTTTGCGTATTTCTCTCCCAAGCCGCTTCCAAGGGCGAAAGCTGCCATTCCAAATATTACTAAATCATCAAGCATGAAGAAGAAAACATAAAGCAAGATGTAAATGTAGTGCTGGATTGCTGACAATCCGCTGAGAGCAAGCACCTGAGTGAACACTGCAGGTATTGCTGATGAGCATACAAACTCCACTGAGTTAACAACAAAGGCCAAGCCTATTATTGACAAGATTATTGCGAATGTAAGAGGTGCTGACACTAATCGGTCTATTTTCTTCATGGTGCGCTCATGGCTCTCATCATCTCCTACCTTGCATGTCAGGCTATCCTCACTTTTTGTGGTGAAGTATTCCTTGAGGCTTAGCACTCCTCCGCCAACAGCTACCAACCCAATAATTATTGTCAGTATCCTCAAATAGCCTATTAATAAAAATATGTTAAGCCATGCAGTCATGAAAAGGAAATAAAGCACTCCTGAGGCTAGCAGAAAGCTTCCAATAATAATCCACACTCTTTTTCTATCCCTCACTCCTATAAGTATCCCGATTAGATAAACTAGGACCCACATGGCGCAAGGGTTAAACCCGTCAATAAGCCCGAGGATTACAGCCAAGGCAGGAAGCGAATATTTGGTGAGGTCTGTCCTGCCCAGCAATGGAAGCTCATAATCACCAAATCCTGTCTTTACTTCCTGGGTTGTCTCAGCCTGGTATTCTTCTCCTTTGCAGCTATTGATGCATGTGTCTATCGCAGATATTATCTGCTCTTTTGACTGCACACCCACCAACGGGTGCTTTCCAACAAATATTGTTGGGACTCCAAGCCCTGAAGTGTCAAGCCCTGCTTCTCCTGCCATCTTGTAGAATAATTGTGATCCCTCTTGTGAAGAAGCATCATGCTCGAAGAAGGCCACGTCTGTCCTTTCAGCCTTGACCTCATAATATACAGGCTTTTGCTCTGCGCAATGAGGACATGTCGGGAGGTAAAAGAAATGAATCTCTATTTTGCCTGTTGCCGCTGTTTGCTGGCTCTTCTCGCTTGTCAAGAAAAAAGCCATGCCTGCAAGGATCAACAAAGCTATGACTAAGCATATATTAAATTTGGATGAAAAAAATTTCTTAACTGATTCTGCGATGCTCATTCTATTTTCAAAGCCTCTTTAAGTTTTTTTAAGTTGTAGCCAACAATTATTTTTCCTTCAATATCAACTACAGGCACATTTTCCTGGCCGCTCATGGCCTTTAGCTCCTCTTTTTTCTTTTGGTCCTTTGAAACATCTACTTCATCGAATTTGATGTTGTTCCTCTCAAGGTATTTCTTGACAATAACGCAAAAAGGGCAGCCGGGAGCAGTGTATAATGTTGCTTTCAAAAATCTCACCTCATAAATTATTTATTTTTCTCAAACAACTTGAATATATCAGCCACTCTCTTGTCTTTTATTGAGTAAAGTATCATTTTTCCTTCTCTTCTGTGCTTGATAAGCTCCCATTTAGCTAGTTTTGCGAGGTGCATTGAACAGTTGGATTGTGTTCTTCCAATTTTCCCTGGAATCTTGCATGCGCACAGCTCGTCTTCGAGCAGGGCTTTCAGTATTCTGTGTTTGGTCTCTTCACCTAAAGCTTTGAATAGATAAAGGTCTAATTCCATATATCAATAACAATTGATATGTCATATATAAAGTTTTCTATTCATCTCGTAAAGAATAAAAAAAAGTTTATTCTGTTGTAACTATATTTCTATGGCATCCGCCTTTGAATCCTGCCGAATGTCTAGCGCATCCGCCAGAACCACCGCAACCGCCATTGGCAGTATGCATTGGACAGTTGGCTGCATTGTCACAAGCTCCATCATTGTTTGCATCTACAAAGCCACCTACTTGGTCTGCATATTGGCAACTGCCTGATTTTGCATTATCGCATATTCCGTCATTATCTGCATCTACAAATCCTGTTGCAGTAACTGCTGCTTTCGGCTCCTGGGCCAATGTAAATCCCATTATAGCAATCAAGCTAATAACAAGCACTGCACCAATTCCTATTCCAACTATTTTTCTATCCATTTTTTTACCTCCCATAACTTTTCACTTTATTTGTTTACATTTCCTATCTATGAAACCGTATATAAAGGTTTGCTGAAACCGATATTTTCGGTTTCAATGTTGTGAAACCCAGTTTCAATCCAAAGAAACCAATAAAAACATTTATATAGCCAAGACATTTATCGTATCGTTATGGAAATTAAAAAAAACAAATTATTGTTGCCGATTTCTTTAATTGCTGTTCTTGCAATAGTGTTAATTATTGCCTACAGTATTTTCCAGAATTTTACTAACCATTCGCCTGAAGGAGGAGGATTATGCCCTAGGATGGTTCCAAACTACCTATTGTGGTTGTCATTGATTCTAATGGTCATCATAATTGTCCCAGTCTCATATTATGTAATATCAAGAAGATTAGAAGAAAAAATGGAAAAAAATCTTAGTGCAATTACAAAAATGGTTGATCATAAAGCAAAATCTGATGTTAAAACAGAAAATTTACAAGCAAATAATAACGGAAGCATTTTGAAGCTTTTGAACTCGAACGAAAAGAAAGTTGTTGAGAAAATAATTGAAAATAAAGGAAATGCGCTCCAATCTGAAATTAGCCGAATGGAAGGGATGACTAAGTTGAAGGCGCATAGAGCTGTGAAAGAATTAGAACGAAAAGGAATAGTAAAGTTAGAGCAATATGGCAAAACCAATAAAGTTATTTTAGCAAAAGACATTAAAGAAATAATATTGAAATGATGTGCTGTTATTCTTAGGGCATTGCGAAATTAGAGCAGAGAAATATCGTAGAGAAAAAACCGTGCGGAAACACAAATCTTATAGTATTAAAAATGAAATGATAAAACAGTTGTTTCTGCCAATAGAATGCCTTGTTTGTCAGGACTTGAGCCAAAAGCTCTCGTTCGGGGGCGAGGATAATAATCTTCTCCCGTATCCTCAGACTAAAGTCCGAGGTTTTGCGGCTCTCACCTTTTTGGCGGTTCGCTGGAATTAGAACGCTCGCAATAAATTGCGGGGTTTCGTGGGAGCTAATGAGCTCTCACGCGTGAGAAATGCTTTTGCATTTCACTCGTAGACCTTGCGAGCGTTCTCATAAAATGGTGTTCGTAGAAAAATTTATATATTCCTAGAATAAAACATAACCAGGCAATGAAGCTTGCCTTCACATTTAGTGTGTGAAAACTACCATCTCTGATCGTGGTTGATGGCTTCTTCTAAGGATAAACAGAGGTGCTAAATGAGTAAAAAAAAGAAAGGGTGGCTCAATAGAAATATATTGGGAATGGGCCTTGCAAGCTTGTTCAGCGATATGAATCACGAGATGGCATCTTCTGTTCTGCCAATCTTTCTTTCAACTGTTCTTGGAGCTCCCGCATTCGCATTGGGGCTTATAGAAGGAGTCGCTGATGGAGTATCAACCCTTTTTGAAGTGTGGTCTGGTTGGTATAGCAATAAGATTGGAAAAAGAAAAGGGTTGGCTGCAATAGGATACCTCATCACAGCGATAAGCAAAGGAAGTTTTGCGTTGGCAACCAATTGGTGGCATATACTCATAGGAAGAACTGCCGGATGGATAGGATGGTCCATAAGATCCCCGACAAGAGATGCTCTTCTTTCTGAATCAACAAGCAAGAAAACTGTAGGTCGTGCATTCGCATTCCATAGGACTATGGATACTCTCGGCGCCATACTCGGTCCCCTTATTGCTTTTCTACTTCTTTCACATGTCCCTATCAGGACAATATTTCTGGTGTCGCTGGTTCCAGGAATATTCGCATTCATTTCAATTCTGACATTAGTTAAAGAAAAAAAGAAGAAATCAAATGATAAAAACATGCTGTTGAGCGTAAGGCATTTATCGCCAAAGTTTTTAAGATTTCTAATTCCAGTTGGATTGTTCGGGATATCTAATTTTGCTCCAACTCTATTGATATTAAGAGCCCAGGATTTGTTATCGCCTTCTTTAGGTGCAATCGGGGCTGGAGCTTTTGCAATAGGACTCTACACGTTTAGCAATGTTGTTTATGCAGTCGTCAGCTACCCGATAGGGGTATTATCTGATAAGTATGATAAGAAAACCATCCTTAGCATAGGATACTTCATATTCGGTCTGCTTTGTTTAGGGTTTATTTTCACAGGAGGTAGCATAATAATATTAGGATTGCTTTTCGCACTCATGGGTATTTATACTGCAATCATAGAATCATCTCAGCCAGCACTCGCATCGATGCTCATAAGTAGAAAACTGAGAGGAACCGGTTTTGGTGTTATGAGTGCAATTGACGGGATCGGAGATTTCCTTTCAAGCATCATAGTGGGCCTTCTCTGGGCCATCACATCTCCGGCCATAGGACTCGGGTTTGGAGGAGCCCTTGCAATCGCAGCGGCGGTCAGTATGTTCACGATTAATCTAAATGGAAAAAACGATAAATCAGATGTAATTTAATGAAAAAAGTATGAAGTCGGCACAGGCACCTTAAGATGACATTCCATCAAATAGCAAAAATAACCTTTGAAGCTGAAATTAAGACGCATCCTCAAGCCATCATGGAATATTTTGATTTTAAAGCCCCGAAATGGTTTGAAAATGGTTTGGTATATGTTAAAGATGATGGCTTGAGCAGATATACTTTAAAAAAAATAGATAATAAAGTATTTGTTTTAACAATAGAACAACTGGACTTGTTCGGCATAGAATTAGGGGAATGGAATGAAAAAGACCATCCTGAGAGAGAAAACATGATTAATGAAACCTTGCATGAGATTGAAAAAGAGTTTGGAACTGAGCTCAGTGTCGTGGATATTGTGAGGACTGTTTGTTAGATGATTATGTTATGTTTTAAAAAAATTAAGTAAGATATATAAATCCGTGTTGTTTAAAAGGGTATTGTAGGTGATGAAGTCCGCCATGGCCTCTGCCAAAACCGCCTCAGCTGATGACTTCTTGGTAGGTTTGAAAATGGAGTGGCAGCATTATAATCGGATTAAGGCAAGCATGTCCTACATTGAAGGTCTAATAAAAGAGATAGAGGAGGATGTTTCTGGCAAATCCGAGATTTATAAGTCCATCAAGAATGATTTGACACAAGATCAGATCAGGAAAGTAAAAGATGAGCTGAAGCAGATAAAGATACAGCTTGAAAAAGCTAAAAAGGATTTTAACTTGGATGATACTTCTTTTGCCCTTTCTCATATCATAAATGTGAATTGTAGCTTTATTTGGGAGACTATTGACAATTTATGGCCTGATAAATTGGAGAAATCCTCTGGAAAGATCAACTCCCGGCAAAAAAGGGAGAAACTGGATGCTATTTTGAAGCAGTTATTTGTGCACACAACCCAATTAATATCCCTGGTCAAAAAATGAAGCTCACTAAGCACAACAAGGAGTATTGCATCGCTCTGCTTATGCAGGGCGCGAGCCTTAAAGAGCTGCTCGGGATACTTAAGAGCATATGTGAGAGCCTGAACCTTAAGAATTTTAATCCTCAGTTAAGGCATTCCAGGCATTTCCAATTCACCTTCTTTGGGTTGATGGTCAAATCCAGATGCTTGCTTGAGATGATGCTTTTCAGGACTGATTTTCTCAGGAAGGAATTTGATGATTTCAAAGAGATTCATCGAGCGCTATCAAGGAATTATGATTTGATTGATTCCGCTTACACCCTTGTCAGGAAGAAAAAGATGGTTGAGGGCAAGAACAAGATAATCGAATGCGCAGAAGAATATAATAAGACATTTGAGAAGCTCAAGGCCTTGCTGGTCGAGATGGTTTGAAAATGAAGAAACGTTATTGTCATGAAATAGAAGATTGGGATTTGCCTAAGAAAAATGAGAGGAGCCTTTTTCTTGGCAAGATAGCTGAAACAAGGCACGAGGCATTCTTGGATGTTGATGAGTTGACCAAGCATATGATAATAGCCGGTTCTACTGGCGGAGGGAAGACTATGACCGCGCAGGTCCTGGTGGAAGAAGCGCTCCAAAAAGGGATATCTGTGATTGTCATCGATCCGACAGCTCAATGGACCGGGTTCATAAAACCTCTAAAGGATGAGGCCATAAAGAAAAGGTATGAGCTTTTCAAGATGGACAAAAGAGAGACCAGAGGATGGCCTACTGAGATAATAAAGGCGAACCTGAGCGAGGTTAATGAGAGATGGCTCCAAACAAACCCTGGAGAGCTGAAAGTTTTTGTCACAAGCCACCTTAAAGAAAAAGAGATTGATGTATTCATAACCAATATGGTTAATTCTATCTTCAAAAGGACTCCTTTAGAATCCCAGAAGCTCACGACTCTTCTTGTTTTTGAAGAAATTCATAGGATACTGCCAAGATATGGCGGTCAGGGAATTGGCTTAGTAGCATTGGAGCGAGCTGTCAGGGAGTTCAGGAAATGGGGTATAGGAGTCATCTTGATAAGCCAGGTGCTTGAAGATTTTGTCGGAGAGATAAGAGCTAACATAGGCACAGAATTTCAGCTAAGGACTGCCTACGAGGAAGATTTGGATAAGATTAAGCTCAAATACGGCGACCCTACTGTGAAAGCAGTCATAAGAGAGGAGACAGGCACGGCCATGCTTCACAACTCAGACTACAACATAGGAAAGCCCTTCTTTGTCAACATAAGGCCGCCTTACCATGACATCAGTAGATTATCAGAGCCAGAACTGGACAAGTATGAGCAATTAGCAAAGCGCATCAGCAGCATTCAATCGCAAGCTTCTTTGAAAGAAGATGAGCTGCTAAACCTTGAGCTTGCAAAAAAAGAACTTTTAAAAGGAAACTTTAGATTAGCAGAAACTTATGTTGAAGAAATTTCTCAAAGGAAAAGCTAGTATAGATTGCATTAAGACGGTTTAGCTTTTAACTATTGAACATTTTTAAATCTTTGCAGAGCCTGTGAAGAGCCAGAATTGTGACGAATTTGGCGTTTTTAGGGCCTTCATAGGCTTAATTTCTACCCGGAATATAATATTATATTCTTTTCTTGTATTGGCTCTTAAAGAAGGCAGGCAGGTCAGTTCTAACTAATATCTTTATATTTGGGAAGAGTGATTTATATTTTCTTTTCATGTTGCTATCTGTGAGAACGATGAACAAATTTTGCTTATACTTTAGCTTTGCTTCTATGAATTTCTCAATTAATCTTGCTTTGTGTTTTTTTAGGTTCTTTCCAGTTTCAATTTCCAGAGCAATAAGTTGCATCTTAGCATTTTGGAAGACTACATCGGGCAGTCTTGCTTTGTAAGTTAGCACTTCTTTTGTGAACTTCAACAATTCTTTTCTGATGTTTCTTACAAGGAATGTATGAATTAATGATTCTGGAGGTGCTGGCAAGATCCATACTTCTTCTTGTTTGATTTTTCCTATTGGAACAAAAGAGCACGCGACATAGCCTTGTCCTTTCAGGTATTCTTTGTCATAAAAATCTAGATCTCTGTCAAAGAACAAGCCTTTATCAGCATCTAGCTTGATTTTTACATCCATTTTACCAGATTCAAAATCAAATTCCTTATCACTCATAAAGAGCCTCCGATTATTATTATTATTATTATGAGAAATGATCAGCAAATTTCTGTATCATTAAAGCTTCAAGCTGTTTTATTCTTTCATCCATGTCTTTTTTCTGTGCGTTTAGCTGTTCTTCTAGCATTGATACCTTTTGCTGCTCCTTTTGAAGCTGCTGCTGAATCTCAGTTTTTGTCGTGTCTATCAGCATATCATCTTCAGTTATAGTATCTTTCATGCCCATGAATTCACTGTAGTAGTGGATCATTTCGCTTTTTTTCCAGCCGTATCTGTATTTCATTTGGTTTTCTGATTTGTAGATTGGTAGGTAGTGGCATACGCTGTTGTGCCTGAAGTCGTACAGTGTGACTCCTTTTGTTATGAGAGATTTGTATTTCTTTTGTTGAATACGATTACCGATGTGCAATGCCTCGTAAGCCATTCTGGCCACAGTTCTCTTCATTACGAGATATGCCTTGTGGAAAATAAAATCTTCTCTTTGAAGCTTTGACTGTTGAATGTATTGCCTTAGAATATCTGAGCATATCATGAGTTTTATCTTTCTTCCGAAAGTCTTTGAAGTTTCATCTCTGACATTAAGGAAGAAATATGTTGTGCCTGGAATTTCAGATAAGTCCATCAACCGTACATTCATGAGCTCGGTTGGAGATCTGATTCCGCTATCGAAAAGAAAGAAGACTAGAATCTTGTAATAAAATGATGGAGCTAAATCTGCCATTTTCTCAACATCTTTCAGTGTGAAATAGACCCATTTTGGCTTCTCGTCCTTCTTTGAATCTACCGCTTCAACAATGTTTGGCATGACTTTTCCATCTCGTTTGTAGACTCTCATGAGCCAGTACCAGAATGAAATGAAGGCTTTAGCATAGCTTCCAACATCAAGGAAAGGCCTGCCTAAGGCACTGAGAGTGACTCCGTTGCGCATATTGTTAAAATATGTGAGCACATCATCCTCAGAAAGTTCCAAAATGTTCTTTTTTGTGCTTGTCTCCATCATCTCCATGATCCTTCGAAGACGAACCCTTATGTTGCAGAGGTGGTTGTAGCTTCTCTGCCCTCTACGCGTGCCCTTGGGCAGGTTTTTACCAGCATAAAGGTCTAGGACGTACTTTGTGAGGTATTCGCTGGCCTGCGGAGAAATGCCCTGAAAACTAAAATAATCTAGCTTCTCGCTAAAGAAACCAATCTTGTTAAGCCAGGCCTCATGCTCACCCTTGTTATTGTAAGGGTCAACTTCCTGCTCACCCTTGTTGTTCGTGGTAACTATGCGCATCGTCACGCACTAAATGTCCGCCAGGATTTATAAAAGGAGTGGTGAAAACGTATATTTCTCGAGAGAAAACAGCCCAAGAACAGTCACATGCATAGTGACACCAAAACCGCAGGTGTCCTACTTTTGTGACCCGTAAAGTATTATGCGCCGACTGGGAGTCGAACCCAGACCCCCGCCTCTTTGCGAACAAAGCTCAAAAGCGAGCTTTTGTTGTGGCAAGGCGGGATTATAGCCACTAAACTATCGGCGCTTATTCGATACAGAACCAGGTCTGCTGGGGGGTTTATAAAGTTTATTTTTTATTCTTGCCCTTTGCTTTCTTCTTCGGCTTAGAAACTTTCTTCTTGACAACTCTCATCTTAGCAACTGCTTTAGGGGCAGCTGGCGCCTGTGGTATTGCGGTTTGCACATCCTCGAGGACTTTCGCTTCCACTTCCTGCTCTACTTTGTCTTCAACTTCCTTGGCGATCTTTTGCTCTTCCCTCTTTATGAACTCTTTTGTGCTGTTCTCTATCTGCTCCTGCTTGTCTTCAGGATAGACTTTTCTTGTGATGATTATCAGCTCATTCTTAAATATGAGGTCTGTCTGGCTTATGAACGCCAATAAAATTAGTCCTGTATATATGAACTGGAAGAAAATGCTCAGCTCATAGACGTCAAGGTTGAACAGCAGCTTCATGTCGTATATTTCAAGCATCATCAGGAGCATTGTGAAGCAAAGGTAGATTATGCTCGCCACGAATAGATAATCCCAAGGCCTTCTCTCCTTATGGCTCTTGGTCTTCTTAAGGAACAATAATGCGTAGATGACTATGAAGAGAGCTATGAATGAATTGGCCATGGTGAATATGCCAATTATCAAGTCCAAGAACATTGCCTTTCTCACCCTCTTTTATCTGATAATATACGCCGTGGTTTCAGGCGTTTATATACTTTTCGTAAAAAAATATTAAATGGGCCCGACCGGATTTTCGTAAGAACTGCGTTTTTTTGAGTAACACAATCCCTCATTTGAACCGGTGACCTTCGCTATTTCAAAAACACAAGCGTTTTTACGCTGCGCGTTTACGTCAAAGCGACGTCATAGCCACTAGACTACGGGCCCGAATGAATATTAATCTTCCTGAGCATTAAGTATCTCAACGATCTTGGCATAGGCAGGCCTTGTTATGAACACTCCGACGCTCACTCCCAGTATCGTCGTGAGCGCGAATCCCTTGAGCATCCCTGCTCCTGCAAACCATAGAGGTATCATTGCGACTACGATCGTGAAATATGCTGTCATTATTATGAAGAAGGCGCTCTTTAGCTTGTCCTTCCAGCTGGAGTATCTGGCCCTGGTCCCTCCTGACAATGTCTCATCAGCGATGACTATCTGGTCGTTGACTCCTGTTCCTATGGAGATTATTATTCCTGCGATGGCTGCGACATCAAGGTTCCATCCGATCAATGCGGCTATGCCTATCATTATGAGCAGCTCTGAGAGCATTATTATTACCATGGGCACGCTGACGATCAGCTTCCTATACCTGAGGAAGACCACAAGGACGACTGCGATCGTGGCCAATAACCCCATGAGCAGGGCGTTCCTTATGAAGGCCTCTCCTAGCACAGGGCTAATTGCGTCGCTCTTGACGATCTCAAGTTTCACAGGAAGGCTTCCTGTTATCAATATTGTCTGAAGCCTCTTCATGTTCTTCAATGTGTCTGTGACAGCTGCCTGCTCTGTCTGGCCTGTGCCACTGCCAGAGATGCTTATCTCAGTGACAGGGTTTCCTTTCAGCTCTGCCCCGATCCTCAAAGTATCAACTAGTTCATCATCAAGGTATAGCTCTATAGATTTTGAAAGGTAGTTCTGCTGATCCTCAATGATTACTTCAAGATCCTTTGTCAACTCTGCCTGCTTGTCGGCTGCTTCAGGGCTGACTGCTATGCTGAACCTGAACCTGCAAACCCAGCTGTTATCAGTTGTCTGGCCGCATCCCTGCTGGGTGTCTATTCCAGAGCATTCAGGGCTCCTGCAGACATAGGTGATATCTTTTCCTCCCTTGAATACAGTTTCATTGCCGATCTTTGACTCGAATTTTCCCTGGTTGGCCAGCAACGAGTTGACCTCTTCCTTGGTAGCGCCCGCGATTTCTACGATTATGAACTCATCTCCCTGGAGATCAGAGGCCGACCTAACAATTATGTCCGAAAGCCCAAAAACATTGAGCCTCTCCTTTATGTTATCAATTGTGAACTCAAAATCCTGCTGGCTTATCTTTTCCTTAGGCTTCAGGACCACTCTGCTTCCGCCGCTGAGATCAAGGCCCTTCCTGATATTGGTTGTTGGCGCGTCATATAGGCCAAGCCCTATGTCCTCTACGCCTATAATTTCTTTGATGATCTTCTGCTCTGTCACAGTCCTTGTGATGTTGACGGTCGCGTTAATGGTCTCGTTGAAGAAAGGCTCTGTCACAGTCCTTATCTCAGTCTCATTCAATACAGTAACTTTGTAGAGAGGCTTTGTTGTCAAGCGATAGAGGTTCTTGTTGGTCTTGATGGTGAAGCTCCTGTTGGGCTCAAGGTTATTCACAAAATCATAATAATCCTTTAGCTCAAGTATTGGCTTGTTGTTTATTGATTTTAGCACTTCCCTGCTCATGGGAGGGATGCTTGGAGTGGGGCTCTGGATGCCTGCTATGCTTGCAGAGCTGTTCTTGGCAACGCTCCTAATGGCCAATCCTTCTGCCCAAGGGTTTGGATGTATGGCTATTAGCGCAAGGACCAACACCACCAGGACTATTATCACCCTGATGTTTGTGAATATCTTCTTTATCTTCATCTATGCACCTTTGCCATCATATTTCATTATTGATTCTGATTATTATCAACCAGGAATTCATCAGTCTCGATTACCTCTGGATCAACTTCTTCTGCCTTAACAGCCAAAGGCTTTGCTTTTTTTCTCTCAAGGTAGTACCTGAGGATTGCTGTGTTCTGCAGCCAGGTGTTGATTATGTCAAATATGAGGCCGACAAGCATTATTATCATGATCTCCTTGATGGTCTGAGACTGGGTCACAAGCAATCCTATGACTACAGCCAGCAGAGTGGTTGTTGTCATCAGCAGGCCTGTCTTGGCTGCGCTCACAGTCCTGTCAAAGACTGATCCTTCCTTGCTCCTGAGAACCCTGGAAGTCAGAAGTATGTCTGTGTCTACGCTGTAACCTATTAGCATTAGGAAAGCTGCTATGCCTGCTGTGCTTATCTTCAATCCAAGGAAGTTGACAGCCACCATGGTCTCTATGATGTCTGCGAATGCACAGAGAACGACTGCTACGCTGGGCACAAAGGTCCTGAATGAAATGAAAACAACGATCGCCATGAAGACGAAAGCTATTATCATGGCCATCACCGTCTGCCTAAAGAACCCGCTTCCAAGGCTTGCGCCTGTGGTCTCAGAAGAGGCTGTCTGCTGGGCATCAGGGATCTTCTCAGAAAGCGCGACAAGTATCTCCTTCTCGGCGTCTATGTTGTCAGTGGCGATTATTATCGCTTTCTGCACCCCGAACTCATCAGCGCTCCTGACTTCTATATCGCTGCCAGGGAACTTAGCCTTCAGGATATTCTCAATGTCAGGGATCGGCACAGGCTCATGCACAGGGATGGTTATAACCACTCCTCCGCTGAGGCCGACTCCTTTGTTGATGAAATCTCCGGTTGTTGCTAGCTTGTAGCCCATGCCTGCGATGGCAATCAAGAAGATTATTACTGGTATAAGCCAAAGGAGTTTGTAATGCTTGTCGTAAATTCCTAGCAGTCCCTTGTGCTCGAATGATGAGGAAATCCTTTTCTCGTTCTCCTCAAGATCCTTTAGCTGCTGGAGCCTCTGGTCTTTCTGAAGCTTACGCCGCTGCTCTCTCCTTTCCCTTCTTGATAAACCCATAAACCCAAGCGGGTTAGTTTTTGATTAATAAATGTTTTGGTAGCCCACCGTCTGGAGCAGTCGGGCAGAAAAATATATATAGGAAGAGCGCAAGAGAGAAAAGAAGGATTGTTTTTTCATTAAAAAGAGGTTTATCTTGAGAAAGGCTCAGTCATCATTCGAGTACATAATGCTTGTTGGAGTGGTAATGCTCCTAATAGTCCCTGGCGCTATACTGTTCTATAATTATTCCAAGAGGTCTAATGAGGACCTGATGCGCGCTACCATCTACAGGATCGGCAGCGACCTGGCTGACAGCGTTCAGAAGGTATACTATGTCGGAGAATCCTCCTGGGAGACCTCTAGTTTCGTGGTGCCTGAGGGTGTCAGGAAGATCTATATTCAAGGAAGCTATGAGCTCGTGATCCAGTATGATTCATGGGGTTCGATCAGCGAAGCTGTCTTCTTCTCAGACATAAACATGACATCTCCTGATGATATAGTCACCAATCATTCAGGGCTCAACCTGATAAAGGTAACTTCTCAAGGCGGCTATGTGAGCCTCAACGAGACGCAATGATGCTAGCAAGAAGAAGAGGGCAGAGCAGCATAGAGTTCGTCATGATACTAGGAATGTTGTTCTTCATATTCATGGGAATATTTGCGGTCATTCAGGGAAGGATGAATTCAGTCGCCAGGGAGAGGTCTATGGTGATGCTTGAGCAGATAGGTAATGTTGTCCGCCAGGAGGTGACTCTTGCTAGCTCTGCGCGAGGGCAATATGTCAGAGAGTTCTACCTGCCTGAGCTCATAGGCGGCTATAATTATTCTGTATTGACCACTCAGACAGAGATAGCCGTAAGGCTTGATCTATCTGATTATGTGATATTCCTGAACCAGAACATAACAGGAACCATGAAAAAGGGCAAGAACGTCATCAGAAACATAGAAGGGAACATCACCCTGAACTAATTCTACTGACTTATGGAGCAGTATTCAACAATATTTATAAACGCCCTGCCAATCTGCATTCTTGCCAGGTAGATGGTCTTGGCGGGTGAGAAGATGAGCCTAAGCTACAACAAGAAAGTCATAAAGGAATTCCAGAGCCCCAGCAACATGGGAGAGATAAAGAACCCTGACGGTCATGGAAAGGTGGGAAACCCGAACTGCGGCGACATAATGGAAGTCTTCCTGAAAGTCAAGGACGACAGGATAGTTGATGTCAAGGCAAAGACCTTCGGCTGCGTAGCTGCCATTGCAACAACCTCGATGATGACCAAGCTGGTCAAGGGAAAGAGTGTTGATGAGGCAGAGAAGATAACAAAGGACGACATAGTAAAGGCATTAGGAGACCTTCCTCCGCTCAAATACCATTGCTCAATTCTAGGGATAGATGCCCTCAAAAGAGCCATCGAGGATTATAGGAAGAAAGGGAATAAGAAGTAAATGTATTAAAATTATCATCGAAAGAAACTAATCTGGTAGGTGTGTATTCTAAAGTTATGGATGAAAGAATAGTAACCTTTATATATCACCATTCCAAGAGTATTTTTCTGCAGAGGTTAATAATTATGGGTTTGTTCAGCAATTTTTTGAAGAAGTTCCTTGGGAGCTTTTTCAAAAAGAAGAATGATGTGAAGCTAGGCCTTTACGGCCCTCCAAACGGCGGCAAGACTACCTTAGCCAACAAGATATGCATGGACTGGATCGGTGAGGAGATGGGCAAGGTAAGCCCTATAGCTCACGAGACCAGGGAGATCCAGATAAAGGAGCAGGTGACCATAAAATCTAAGGGCAAGGAGCTTACTTTCAACCTTGTTGACACTCCAGGCATAGCCACCAAGATCGACTATGAGGACTTCATAAAGGTCGGCATGGAGGAGAAGGAGGCCAAGAACAGGGCCAAGGAGGCTACCAAGGGAGTTATCGATGCCATCAAGTGGCTTGATGAGATGGATGCTGTCGTCATAGTTCTTGACGCCACCAAGGATCCTTACTCTCAGGTCAACATAACAATCATAGGGAATCTTGAGGCAAGGAAGATTCCTGTGCTCATAGTGGCCAATAAGATGGACTTAAAGAAGGGTGATATCAAGAAAGTGCAGGCTGCTTTCCCGCAGTACGATGTGCTGGGTATCAGCGCCAAGACAGGAGAGCATGTTGAGCAATTCTATGAGGCTCTCTTCAAGATAACCAATAGGTGAGCATAAAAAGATTATAAAAAAGAGGTAGAGAGGTAAAGAAAAATGAGTTTGACGCTGCAATTCATCCCGTTCTCAGAGTTAGGTGTGTTAAGCTCTGAGAAGAAAATTCTCAAGCTCATCAAGGTAGTCCAGGAAGAAAAAATAATCCTCCTTGAGGGAAAGCTCAAGAGCAGCGAGAAGTCAGAGCTCATAAGGAAGACCATGGAGGAGATTAGCGAGAAGTTCAAGGGCATCGAGATAGAGGAGCTTGACATAGAGAACAAGGACCGTGCCATCTTCCAGAAGCTCAAGAACATGTTCATAAACCTATTGCTCGGCAACAGGCGCGGGCTCACAATAATAGGCCCTGCCAGCATCATAAAGGAGATAAAGAAGGATCCTGACAAGATACAGCTATTCACAGAGGAAGTGAAGAGGAAGAAGAAATAGAATTTTTTTTTTTTTACTTCGAAGGAATACCTCTCCCTTGGCATGATTGTTTCTTTTGTTTTTTCTGAGTACAACTTTTTACCTATTGCTAAATAGTTACTTTAACAAAACTTTTATTAATAAGCGATGAATTCTTTCTGAACTGGTGATGAAAATATGGAAAGCCTTGAAAGTACACTGAACGAAGGATATAGAGGAAAAATACAGCTAAACCATGGATGCATCAGTATGAGTGGTGATATTAATTCAAGAGAGATAGTGCGGCCCGAATATTATGATGATGAGAAAGCTGCTAGAAAAGCCCTTAAAGAACACCAGAAAAAGTATGAAGGCATAGGATTCGAAATTTTGTTCTCTATTATAAGTGGCTGGAATCCTCAGACAGGGAAATATGAAAAAATTATTAAGTAAGCTGCTGGCATGCATAAATGCATAAGAAAAGCCCTCTCCAGAATAAGCGACCGGCCTGAAAAGAAAAAGACATATAAACAGATGATGCTTCAATATCATCATGCCACACCAGTGCGTAAGATGCGGAAAACTGTACGAGGATGCCACGCATGACATGCTAAAGGGCTGTGAGTGCGGGGCAAAGATGTTCTACTTCATAAAGCCTGAGAAGTACGATAAGCTCAGGAAGCTGGCAGAGGAGAAGGCAAAGCTATCATCAGAGCAGCGAGAGGAGATAGAAGAGGATGTCTACGACATAATGGGTGATGAGATCGACAGGGACATTCCTGTTGTGCTTGACATCGAGAGCATAGAGGTGCTTCAGCCTGGAAAATATAATCTTGACCTTGTTAAGCTGTTCAAGAGCGGAGAGCCTTTGATCTACAAGCTTGAGGATGGCAAGTACTTTGTTGATATAATCGAGAGCTTCAAGCGCTTCAGGGACCATGAGAAGGAGTCTGGCGGGAAGAAGAGAAGAAGATAGTTATAGAGAAGTATTTTTTTTCTTAAAACAACAAATATTATAAAAAGAGCTCCATCTTTCAAGACCATGATGCTTGTTGATGTGCATTCGCACCCTGACTTTGATGAATACGCAGCAGATATAGAAGAATATCTTGAGCGCCAGAAGAATGCAGGAGTCAAAGCCATAGTTGATAACGGAGTGACTGCAAAGAGTAACAGGAGAGTTCTTGAGCTCGCCAGGAAGTACGACATAATAAGGCCATCCCTTGGTATCTATCCTGTCTGGGCAGTCGATATGAGCGAAGAGGATTTTGACAAGGAGCTTGAGTTCATATCAAAGCAGAAGATAGTGGCCATAGGCGAGGTTGGGCTTGATTATCTTAAAGGAGATGATAATCCTCACGGAGAGTTCCACAAGCATCGGATGAAGCAATGCTTTGAGCAGTTTATCAAATTGGCTGAGAATAAGAGGCTTCCCTTGATGGTTCATAGCAGGAGGGCTGAGCTTGACTGCATAGAGATGCTTGAGAGCAGCACCTTGAAGAATGAGAAGATCATAATGCACTGCTTCATGGGCCGTAAGCATCTTGTGAAGAGGATAATAAGCAACGGCTGGAGCCTAAGCATACCGTGCATCATCGGAAGATTGCAACAGCTGCAGGAGAATGTTATGATGGCGCCTATTAACCAGTTGCTGACAGAGACTGACGCCCCTTACATGAGCCCATTCGTTGAGACTAAGAGGAATGAGTCAATGTTTGTTGCTGAGACCTTGAAGAAGATTGCTGAGATAAAGAAGCTTGATGCTGAAGAGGTCTCGAAGATGGTGTTTGCCAATTATCAGAGGATTTTCCTATAGGGGGGTTGTTCTGCTTTTATTAACACACTGCAACATGTGACAATCAATTACCTGTTAGCGATACAATCCCATAAACTCATTAGAAAATATCTGAAAATTATTAGTGCAATAAACTTTTCAAAGAATAATTATCTTTCTAATTTCTTAACAACAAATAGCATTGATTCATAACATCCTGCAAAACCATGTCGAATTTCAAGAACTTCGAATCCTGCTTTTACTAGCATATATTTCATTTGTTCTTCTGAGATCCTTAATAATGGTGCACGAGATAATTTTGGTTTAAGATACACTTTTTTGCCGTTCCATTCAATTTTCTGTCCAGTAACATCTTTTTCGTTCAGTTTATATCGAATCTCATCCCATCTCGTATCTTTATTGCCTTTAGTGAGTATAAATGTGTCTTTCTGTATTTGTAATCCCTTTCCTATATTTATGTTATACGTTGGAATTTTGAATGGAGTGTTATGTGGTGGAAAATCTGTGAAGTCGACAAAAAATAGCCCCTTTTTCTTTAATGAGTTGGATATTCTCTTTAAAGTATCAATGCAGACCTTATGATTTGGGAGATAACGAAATGATTCCCAAAAACAACAGACCACATCATATCTTTCTTTAGCATTTAGCTTACTCATATCTCCAACGCTAAATTTTGCACGAATTTTCTTCGTTTTTGCTTTCGCAATCTCATCTTTAGAAATATCTGTAGCAGTTATAATGAACTTTTGTTTTGCAAGTTGTTTTGTAAAATTTCCAGTTCCACAAGCAAGTTCAAGAAGGTTGTGCGCTTTAGGATTATGTGATTTAATTAGCGTTATAATTTCTGTTGCTCTTTTTTCGTAAGTCTCATCAGACGCGATATTATCAAATGCTTCAATCATTAATTCTTGATAAAATTCATCCATACAACTATAATAAATTATTATGTTTATAAATTAAGCGATAGTTTGTTATTCTAATTTTTTCTTCTCGTTTTGTTTTGGAAGAAAATTTTCTTTTGAAATTACGCTCTTTCCAAGATTTTTCTCAAGGTCTTCTCTTGCCCGTTTAGCGATGTTTCCTCCGAGACTTGCTGATTCTTTGCATTCTTCAAAACCTTGTGAGTTCTTTTCTTTTGTAATATCAGTTGTCGCTTTTTCGCCAAACATTGTGAGAATTAGTTCCCAATCAGTCATGTGATCTCGAAGATTTTTGTTTTTCTTTTGTAGTTGCTTGAATTCTTTGTATTCGCCAACAGTCTTTCCAAAAGTGGCTTTGCTGATTTCATTTGTCAATATTGCAAATTCTTGCTCTGTTTTTATATCTCTATTCTTCCACTCATCAGTCAATTCTTGCCTTATGGCAATTCCTCGGAGTCTTTTATCAATCCAATCTTTAGGATATCCTTTCAGTTCATAGTATTCTTTGATTCTGTCTTGACCTAACTCAGGATTCTCAATCTCTTCGATTCGTTCATATCCAACCTGTGCAAGCCAAAGCTTGAATGGCTCAGCTTTTTTGGAAGGGATTGATTGGATTATTCGAAATACAGATTTAGTGTTGGCACAATCAGTTTCTCTAAGTTTACTATCTGGTGCTTCTAATTTCAACTGTACACAATTTGTGGACAGTTCAATTCCCATATCTGCTTCTCTTTTCTTTAACATAGACCAATAATTTCTCGGATTATCACTATCTGTTAAGATTTGAACTATATCTATGACTGAGAAATGCCATTCGCCATTATGTAAAATTCTTCTGATTTTCTTATCTTGAAATATGACAAGCCTATTTTTATCTTCCATTTATAAACAAAGAATATTATCTGGTTTATATAGTTCACGCAAAGATGTCCAGTGGCTTGTGGTAAAAAATAAAAAAATGCAGGCTAGTTACCCTGCTTTTTGAGTACCACGCCCTAAGTTTTCTCCTTAGGAAGCGTAACTTTAAACAGCTACAACAACGTTTTCTCTTCCGTCGTTATTCAGTCACTTCATCGCCTTGGGGCATAATAACGGATTTTAGAAAAAAAGTTATTATCACTGCTTAGTAACGAAACATTTATATATGGGCTTTGCTAATTGTTCTCAAAGGAGGTAGAAAAAATGAGTCTAATTCGTGCAACAAGAGGAACAAGAACAGATACACCAATCACTTTAGATGATGCAAAATATATGGCTTATGACCATGAAGATAGGAAGGAGCACTACCGAGAATTATTTGGCGGTGCTAAGCCTTATATAATAAATATCCTTCTTATTGGAGGCATGAATAGTTATGCTTTGAATACTGTTAAGAGCTACCTGTCTTCAAGCGGAGCAGCAGAAAAAGCATCTACTGGCGAGTTTGCCGCGGCCATTGTTGCTGGGGTATTGTCAGCCGCTCTTTTCGCAAAGACAATATATCGCGCTTGCAGAAAAGACGAGAAAAAGTCATACCAAAGATGATTTTTTTTTATTCTTATTATTTATGTGCTTTATTGCGCTTGCTCTAGATATCCCTTATTGTTTTGCAGAACTCATCGACCGATGGCCTCTGGTCGTATCTTGCGTCTAATGATCTGTGAATAAGGTCTGCCAGTTCTTTGTGATCTTTTAGTTGCCCTTTCAGGGTCTTTCTCTGCTTGAGGTATAAAGCTCCTGTGTTTCCTTGACTTATCAAGGTATAAATCTCTTTATGCTTCAAATGGGTGTCAGGCATGTTGGCTTTCTGGCCTGTGATCAACTGGAAGAACACCCTTGCTAGTGACTGTACTTCAGAGGCTTCTGAGATCCTAGGTATCTTCTTGCCAGTTGGCTCTGTGGTTCTTTCAGGCGTAATATAGAGTTTTGTTCCGTATCTGTGCTCTTGCCCTTCAGGAGCATCATATACTGTAGGCCTGATTATTGATATCTCAAAATCAACCAGTTTGACCATCATCCCTGCGTAATTAATTCCGCTTCCATCCTTGTTTATCATTATGTTTTCCGGCTTATAATCGGCGTATATTATCTTTTGTTCAGTCATGTATTGGAAAATATTAGTCAGTTCTTTTATTATCCTTATTTTTTCATTGGTTTCAAGGGTGTTGCTGCTTATGTAGTGGGTGAGGTTCGGTCCTGGTATGTATTCTAGGAAGATTCTTGCGGAGTATGCGGCTCCAAACACATCTTTGATTATCCCGCGGTCGTTTTCTGTGTTTGAGCTTGTTGTTCCAAAGCTTTTGACAATTCCTGGATGATTGAGCATTGAGATTATGCTATGCTCGTGTGTCGCTATGGGAGTGCAGTCGCAGTCCATTGAGAAATAGCTCTTGACAAAGTAATTGGGCTCCTTATGCATTTCTTTTGTTCTTTTGCCTTTTCTGACATGCTGCTCGCCATTGATGTAGGCTTTATGGTATTTGACCCTTATGGTGTGCTCTTCTCCTGATAGGTCATGTACTTTCATCTCTGATTTGCTGATTGTCGTTAGCAAAAGCTTCTCATTCATCGGCCCGATAATCTGCTTTTTTTGAAGCATACCTCCTTTTGGATGCAGGCAGATTTATAAATTTTTCGCTACTTAATAGTGATTATGTTCTGATTTGGTTTTTGGTTGCGTGCTAAAGGGCAATAACCATCTCTCTTCATATTTTTCGAAATATTTAAATAGTATATCTGAGATATACTAATTTATGGCAAGCCCCAGCAAGGAAGAAAACATCTTAAAATTAATCCTGGAAAACAGCCCTCTGAAAGAATGGCATTTTGAAGAGATAATAAAAAAAGCAACGGTCACAAAAGCCGTAGCAAATAAATGGCTGAAAAAGTATGTTGCAGAGAACCTGCTCATCCACATTAAAGAAAAAGGCAGGTTTCCGTATTTCACAGCTGGAAGCAACAATTTCATATATGCTTCCTTGAAAAGGGTCTATGCTTTAGAACAGCTACACAAAAGCGGGCTCATTCCAAAACTTTTATCTCTAAAAACCACAAAGACAATAATAATTTTTGGCAGCATCATAAAAGGCGACTGGTATAAAGATTCAGACATAGATATTTTTGTTTTCGGAGAACTTCCGGATTTTGATAAAAACATTTATGAACTTAAACTGCAAAAAAAAATAGAACTGCACATATTCCAAAATAAAAAAGAGATTCGCGAAGTCAAAACAGGGCTGATAAACAACATAATTAACGGCTATGTTGTAAAAGGAAGAATAGAAGATGTTGTAGGGATGGCATAAATGAAGATTATGATAGACAATTTAGATAAAACATACGAGTTATGCCTAAGCACCGGAAGCATAAAAGAAAAATTCCTGGATGTTGAGCTTATTAAATCATTGAAGATGGTCGCTGAGAGAGGAATTGCCTTCATAAACAGCAAAGCAAAAGACATTTCAAAAGACAGCGAAGACTGGACTTTTGTATTCAGGGATTATTATGAATCTTTAAGAGGATTAATCGAAGCATGCCTATTATTTGACGGAATCCAAGCAGACAACCACCAATGCAAAAATGCATATATATGCTTCAAGCATCCAGAGCTCGAGCTTGATTGGGGATTCTTAGAAACCATCAGGCTTAAAAGAAATGCCATAAATTACAGAGGGAAATTGTTGAAATATGAAGACTGGAAAGGCTTGAAAATGAATTTTGAATTGCACATCAGTGCATTGAAAAAAGAGATTGAAAATAGATTGAAGGAAAATATCAATTAATTCCTTCATGGCAAAGTTTATAACCGGATAAAAAAGGACTAAATGCAAATGGCTCAACCGATAAAAAAAACTCCGTACCACTCCTGGAGATCAGGAAGCCTGGCAGAAGGATGCAAATACTGTGTGAAAGGAGAGAAGCTAGTCCTGTTCGTCACAGGGCTCTGCCCTGCTCGCTGTGAATTCTGCCCAGTATCTGACAAGAAGCTCTACAAGGACGTAGTATACGCCAATGAAAGGCCTCTTAAGAATCCAAAAGAGCTAAAGGCAATCCTGGAGGAGGCAAAGGCTTGCAGCTCCCGGGGCGCCGGAATCACAGGAGGCGACCCGCTTGTCGTTATTGACAGAACAATAAGTTATATCAGGCTTCTAAAAAAAACCTTTGGGAAGAAGTTCCACATACACCTTTACACTCCACTGAACCTTGTGTCTGAAAAGAATCTCAAGCGCCTCTACAAGGCGGGGCTGGACGAGATAAGGCTCCATCTCAAAGTAGATGATGAAAAGCTATGGCCAAGGCTTGAGCTCGCAAGGAAATATGAATGGTCTGTTGGCGTTGAGATACCTGTGCTGCCAGGAAAAGAGCTTGAGAGCAGGAAGCTGATAGACTTTGTTAAGGGAAAAGCTGATTTCTTGAACTTGAACGAGCTGGAGCTATCAGACAATCATGCATGGAAGAGGATGAATGATGTGAAGTGCAAGGACAATGTTTCCTATGCCATAAAAGGAAGTGATGAGCTGGCGCAGAAACTATTAATATATTCTGCCAATAAAGGCATCAGGACCCACTACTGCACCTGCAAGCTGAAAGACAGTGTTCAACTGGCAAACAGGATAAAGAGGAGAGCCTTGAAAGTTCAGGAATGCTTTGACATCGTGACTGATGAAGGAATGCTCGTCAGAGGAGCGATCTACCTTCCTGAGCTAAGCCCTGGATTCGGCTACAGACGAAAGCTTGAGCAGATGAGCGATGCTGATAAAAGGAAAGCATTAAAAACTCTTATGATAATAAGAAAGAGGCTTATCAAGGAGCAAGGAGTACCTCAGACATTGTTGATGCTTGATGATAACAAGCTGAGACTGATAACAGGAGCAGGGGCTGTTGATCAGATAATGTCGCTTGAAGGCATAGGCTTCAGGCGGGCGATAGTGACAGAATACCCTACCTACGACGCCCTTGAGATTGATGTAGAATTTATATGAAAAGAAAGGTGAGGCATCATGCAAGTAACAGTTGACACAGAAAAAGATTCTCCGGAGAACATAAGGAAAGTGATAGCTCTGCTGCAAGGATTCGTGGAAAAGACAGAGAGCCAGGCGGCTTCTGTATTCAGCCCTGACCTGGCAACGTTCTCTTCTGCTGATTCTGAGCAGAAAAAAGAGGAAGAGCCTGTCGTGGAAGAGAAGAAGGACTTATTCGGGAACTTCCTCCATAGGAAATCATCAAAGAAGAAGAAAGATGATGATGACGATGGCTCCATCGGAATAAAGATAATCCCCTACTAGAATGAAAAGATACGAATACATAGACCACACAGCAGACCTTAAAGTAAAGGCTTACGGGAAAACCCTTGAAGAGGCTTTTGTCAACGCTGCCACAGGAGGGTTTGACTTCCTGACAGGAGAAGGAAAGGTCAAAGGGAAGATAGAGAAAAGGATAATTATTGAGTCAAAGAGGGAAGAGTCATTGTTGTACGATTTCATTGAGCAATTATTGTTCTTATTGGATACTGAGTGCTTCCTTTTCTGCGGAGCAAAAGACGCAAAGATCACCAGGAAGAAAGAAGGGCTCTTGTTTGAATGCGCCGCGCTAGGCGACAACTGCCGCAACTATACTACGCAAGGGGACATAAAGGCAATAACCTATTCTGAGATGAAGATAGAGAAGAC
>Ga0315276_10000070_pt1 | contig 76140 bp, 74 predicted proteins | sample YL17G05_0_MG_FD_204542 | JGI IMG/M metagenome (GOLD analysis project Ga0315276, IMG submission 204542) | Sediment microbial communities from Yellowstone Lake, YNP, Wyoming, USA - YL17G05_0 | ecosystem: Environmental > Aquatic > Freshwater > Lake > Sediment | place: USA: Wyoming | collected...
TTCCTTTTCCCCCGGTATGGTGTCCCTATATTACCACGTGTACTTGATCGGATTCGCAGAGCCACGTTTGCGGTATTCTTCGGGCACTCGTTTATCCACATACAGCGTTTTGAACTCGGATGGTGCCTCTTGCCCCTCAAAGCCGAGACGCCCGGGCGCATCCTCCCGCCCCGGGAAGTTCACCGCTGTCGCATCCAACCATTTATTTGCGGTGAAGGCGCCGATGATTAGACCCTGCCTGGTGGCGAGAATGACATCAGCTTGCTCGGCTTTTGACCTGCTGATCTTCCAAGCATAGCGGGTCGCTTCGTAAATCGAGGTTGCCTCGGTGGCGCTTCTGTTGACGCTGATCAGCAATGCCTTGTGCTTGAACACCGCTGGCTCGGCACAATAGCGTTGGACAATCTCCCTTGCGTGCATCACCCCGTAGTCATTGCTATGCATCCCGCCAACGTCATTCAAAACCTCTGGGTACGCATCGATGAGCGCCGCCTCGACCTCGAAGGCAGTCTTCTCATCCATTCCATGGCGATGAATCACGTGAGCGACCTCGAAACCAGCAAGACGTATTTCACGGATGCGTTTCATTTTGTTGGTGAGATCGTCGCCTTTTAGCTCTTGCTGTTCAGCCAGGATATGCGAGAACACGCGATTACCTTCGCCCTTCCCAACATAGAACGTTTCTCCATTTCTAGGGTCAATAAGTCTGTAAACGTAGGTCTTAAGCTGGAACGCTACGCCTGCCGGAAACGATTCAAGTTCTGTCTCTCTCATTCTAACCTCCATTTTCCATATTTATCCGCCGTAGGCGGATTAAACGATTGGCTATACAACCAAGCCTTTCGATTCCATAATCTTTCTCAAATTGTCTTTTTTGGCGTTATTCGCCTAACTGCCTTAAAATAAACGACTTATACGCCTTTTCGCCCGTTCACAATGCCGCATTGTAAGCCAACAATGCCACAATGTAAATTGCCTGTTTATCCTGTTCTCCTATCCAAAACTCTGTGCCTTTGTTGTTTAATTTCTTCCAAGATCATCCACAAGCAATGCCCATTGTGCCATCTTTGCGTATATGAATGCCAATTTTGCTGTTCTTAATAGAACACCCTCGCATTGTAACTCCTCCAATGCGCAACTGAGTGTTATCTTTACCCAGAACATAACCCGCTAAAGAATCATTCGAACACTTGATAAACGCTGCGTCCGAGGTGTAAAGTTCTGCATGTGTTTTAATGGCCGCTGCTTTTTCTCTCTTAATCTCAAAGACGGTTTTTCCATTTATTTCGCAAACAGTCATCTTATCTGGGTAGCGTAATGTAACCCCTGCTTTTTTGCCATCATCTGTTAAAAATAGCCGCGAACCTTTTACTTTTGCCAGATAAGTACCATCACTATGGTAAATTGGTATTTGAATTTCAAATCCAACATCGATCTCCCTCACAATTTCAATCAGAGGCGTTACATCATATTGTAAAATAATTGGGACATTGATAAATCGATTTGTTGCAAGTTCAATTTCCGGCGATTCCTGAAACACCAATACACTATCATTCTTTTTACTCATAAGAGTTCTCCTTATAATTCCCAATCTACAAAACCACCATCACCGTATTACCGGCCCAACCTTCGCCGGATTTATTTTGGGAAATCCGGGGTCAAGCAAACAGGCCGGCCCGGATGGTTTTTTCTCAAAATGTGAATTGGTTTATTTTATACCAATTAGCCGACAAAATGGCAATTATTTTATTGAATTGGCCCACGCAGCAATCTTTTGGGGATTTTGGCGAATAAACACCCCGAAGCAGGCTTCGGGGCTAAACGTGGATTCCCGCCCGTTCGACTGGATTCGACAAGCTCACCACGGGTGCGCTCAGGGCAGGCTTTCGCGGGAATGACCAAAAAAAGAGACCCGTTCGACTCGCTGCCGCTCGCTCAGGGTGACCCCGATAAACGCCATCGGAGTCAGATTGCCACTTCTGCCTTCGGCCTCCTCGCAATGACTGGGTCCCGGATAACGACCTTCCGGGATCTCCGCTACGCTTCGAGGGGCGGGGAAAAACAAAAATCCTCAGTAAACAAGCAAAAAAATAAAATAAAAAATAGCGGATAAGTGATTGTATTTACTTATCTTGCGAAAAAGCTGTAAAAAAAGCGGCGGGCGATTTCTTCAATTTCACAATTTCAAGACATTTATAGTGATAGAGAACGGCTTTCTGCGCAGAGAAAAACGCTGTTCAAGTTTTGTGAATGTGTGTTGTGTGAAACTTATTAACCATTTTTTTTCAGAAAGGAAAGGCAAAATGTCAAACGAGAAAGATGTTTCAAAAGAACTGACGGATGCAGTCAATAAGGTTTTGTCTCGCAGGGAAGCGGTGAAGAAGGCCGGGTCGATAGCTGCGGGAGCAGCGATTGCGTTTCTGGGGCTGAGTCTGCCGGGTGTCTCGCAACAGAAAGAAGCTAAGGCTTGCGGCACATGCTGTCAGGGCAGTTGTCAGGGTTGTACCGGTGGTTGTCAGGATGGCTGTTCGGGTGGTTGTTACGGCGAGTGCTCCGACATCTGTCAGACTAGCTGCACAGGTTCGTGCAAAGGAGGCTGCGAGGGGACCTGCATGGGTTGCACGGAAACCTGTTCGGACGACTGCACAGAAACATGCACCGGCTGTACGTCAAGCTGTGCAGATAACTGTGCAGAAAACTGCACAGGGACAGCAAGTGAGTAAATTTGGAATTGACGTCAATTAAATATGTGTTGTGTAAAACTTATTAACCAATTTTTTCAGAAAGGAAAGGCAAAATGTCAAACGAGAACAATGTTTCAAAAGAATTGACTGATGCGGTCAATAAGGTTTTGTCGCGTAGGGATGCGGTGAAGAAGGCCGGGTCGATAGCTGCGGGAGCAGCGCTGGCGTTTCTGGGGCTGAGTCTGCCGGGTGTCTCGCAACAGAAAGAAGCTAAGGCTTGCGGCACATGCTGTCAGGGTGGTTGTTTAAGTTGTACAGGTTCTTGTGATGGTTGTTCAGGTACTTGTTATGACACTTGCGAAGGTGGTTGTTACCAAGGCTGCGAAGGTGGTTGTGGTGACGATGCATGCGAACAAGTGTGTACTGCATCTTGCGGTCTTACGTGTCAAGGTTGCACGGGAACCTGCGACAGCTGGTGTGAAACAGCGTGCGAAGGCGGGTGCACGGGCGGCTGCGATACGGGCTGCTATGGAAGTTGTCTTGGCGGTGAAATGGGCTAAGACCTGACGGTTATGACAATGCGTGGATGAGCATATAAGGTTCGGAAGTTTTTCTGAACCATAATCTCAAGGAATGAATCCCGTCAAAAAGGCATATAGAGTTGATTCAGGCTGGATACAAGAAGCATCCAGCCTGGATTTTCTGAAAAAACAGCGAGTCAAAAAATGCTTTTGTGTGAGTGAATAACGATTTAATTCAAAGCAAATTTTTAGAAAGGAAAAAAAGATGTTAAACGAGAAAGATGTATCAAAAGAACTGACGGATGCAGTCAGTAAGGTATTGTCACGCAGGGATGCGGTGAAGAAGGCCGGGTCGATAGCGGCGGGAGCAGCGCTGGCGTTTCTGGGTCTGAGCATGCCAGGTGTGTCGCAGCAGAAAGAGGCTAAAGCCTGTGGTATGTGTTGTCAGGGGTCTTGTTATTCCGATTGTGGAGGAAGTTGCTTCGGCGCCTGTCGCGATAGTTGTTATGGAAGCTGTACAATAGGCTGTCAAGGGGGCTGCCAAGGAGGCCAAATGCCCTGTGGAGACTGTACGGCGACTTGTGCAAACGACTGCACAATTAGCTGCGTCGGCTGCACGGCGACCTGTAAGGATGACTGCAGCAGTGACTGCACCGGAAGCTGCAAGGACGTCTGCGGAGATGGGTGCGCCGGCTGGTGTCAGTTCCAGTGCGAAGGCGGCTGCACCGGAGGCTGCGATACAGGCTGCTATGGAAGCTGCTACGGAGGCTGCGTAACAACCTGTGCCGATGGCTGCGGCAACAACTGCGAAGGTACTGAAAGCGCTTAAGGATACTGTGCCTGAATAGGCAACTTTTGCGGCGATTTGCCGGCAGACGAAGGCAGGCAAATTCAGGCTGTTTTGAGCAGCGGAGATTGATAGATTCCTGCCAAATGCGGGATGTATTTGGCAGGAATTCTTTGATAAAACCGCGGAGCAAGAAATGTTTTTGTGTAAATCAGCCGTATTTTAAAATAAGAGGGGGAAATAAAAGCGAGCATATTTTATTGCAATAAACAGGGTCAGAAAGCCGTCTTTACCTGAGGAAAAAGGGCTTGACAGCGGTGCAAAAATAGATTAAAATACGCATTTGAAATAAGCATTTCAAATATTAGTTCGGATTTACGGAGAATTCTATGAGGAAAGCAAAGAGGCTAAACAATGGTAACGGCGTTCAGGAGCGGCTGCTTGAGAAGGCCTGCGAGGTATTTGCAAAGAAGGGGTATCGGGATGCGACGGTGGCTGAGATTTGCAGGGGTGCGAGGGCAAACGTTGCGGCGATAAATTATTACTTCGGCAATAAGGAGACGCTGTATGCACAGGCGTGGCATCTTGCGTTTCACCGGTCGCTGAAGGCACATCCGCCAAGCGGGGGAGTTCCGGTTGATGCACCTGTTGAGCAGCGTCTTTGCGGTCGTATACTTGCGATTATGGAGCGCCTTGCCGACCCGAAGGGGTATGAGTTCGAGATAATGCATAAGGAATTGGCTAACCCGACGGGGCTGCTGGCAGAGGTAATGCGGCAATCGATAGAGCCAGTGCGGCAGGGGCTGGCCAGTATTGTGCGGGAGCTGCTGGGCGAGAAGGCGAGCGAAGAGCAGGTTATGCTTTGCCAGATGAGTATCCGGTCGCAATGTTTCGATATATTAGTTCGTAAGCGGCATAGCAGGATGTTCAAGGCAGCAGGGATGAAGGCGAAGCTGCTGCCGGACAGGCTGAAAAACGAGGAAATAGCGGACCATATTCTGCAATTTTCGCTTGCGGGCATCCGCGAAATAAGGCGTCAGATTGAAGCCGATAGGCTTAATGGTCGAAATAGCGGTGTAAACAGGAAAACCGAAGAAAAACCGGCGGGAAAGGCGGCGGTTGCGATATGAAATTTTTGATGAAAAGAGCGGTTTCCGTAGCTGTTGTGGCGGCAATTATAGGGGCTGGAGGGGCGTGGTATCTGTACAGGTCTGATGAGCAGACGGTTTTTTATCGCACAGCGGCGGTGGAGCGAGGCGATTTGCTGGCTACAATAAGCGCTACCGGCACGGTGGAGCCGGAGGAAGTGGTGGATGTGGGGGCGCAGGTGGCGGGGAAAATCAATTCCTTCGGGCAGGACAAAAACGGCAAAACGATTGATTACGGGTCAGTGGTGGAGGAAGGGACGATACTGGCGCAGATAGATGATTCTCTTTATGCGGCGGATGTGGCGCAGTCAACGGCGCAATTGATGCAGGCGAAGGCGGGACTTCAGCGAGATGAGGCCGACATCGAGCAAATGAAGGCCAAGCTCTACCAGGCGCAGCGAGACTGGGAGCGGGCGCAGAAATTAGGGCCGTCCGAGGCGCTGGCAGAGAGCAGTTATGACGCTTATAAATCAGGGTATGAGATAGCGAAGGCAAATGTTGCGGTAGGGGAAGCGGCCATTGCGCAGGCGAAGGCCTCTGTTGCGCAGGCGGAGGCGGTTTTGCAGCGGTCGCAGCGAAACCTGAGCTACTGCACGATAAAGTCGCCGGTGAAGGGAGTGATAATCGACCGGCGAGTAAATATCGGCCAAACGGTCGTCTCAAGTCTAAATGCACCGAGCCTGTTCCTGATGGCGAAGGACCTGAAGCGGATGCAGGTGTGGGTTTCGGTGAATGAGGCGGACATCGGGCAAATTCAGCCGGGCCAGGCTGTGACTTTTACGGCAGATGCTTATCCCGGCGAGGTTTTTCTCGGCGAGGTAGGCAAGGTGCGCCTGAATGCGAATATGACACAAAATGTGGTGACATATACGGTAGAGGTAACAACGGACAATTCGAGCGGAAAGCTGCTGCCGTACCTGACGGCGAACGTTCAGTTTGAAATGAGCCGCAGCAGGGGTGTTCTGCTGGTGCTGAATGCGACGTTGCGATGGTCGCCGCGTCCCGAACAGGTGGCAGCGGAGTATCGAGCGGCATACCTTGATTCAAACGACGGAAACGGCCGGCGGACATTATCGAATAATAGCAATGGGACCGCTTCCGCCAACGGCGTGGAGGGAATTGTGTGGGTACAGGAGGGGAATTATGTGCGACCTATTAAGGTTCGTGTCGGGCCGAGCGACGGCACAATGACGGAGGTAGAGGGCAAGGACCTGCAGGAAGGTCTACAGGCAGTTTTCGGAGAACAGCAGCAGGCAGCCGGCGCCAAAACTACTAATCCATTTACTCCCCAGATAATGAGAGGCCGCAGGACGTCGGGACATTAACGGTATATTTCAACGGATGCGTTATGCAGTTGATAGAACTAAAAGATATTTATAAGACATATTACATCGGAGAACTGGCTGTTCCGGTGCTGAAGGGGGTGTCGCTGGATATTGCAGGGGGCGAGCTTGTCGCCTTGATGGGCGCTTCGGGGTCAGGGAAAAGCACGCTGATGAATATTCTCGGATGTCTTGACCATTCCACTTCGGGGGAATACTGGCTGGACGGTCGGGAAGTATCGCGACTGTCTGCGGATGAGCGGGCTTTTGTGCGAAATCAGAAGGTTGGTTTTGTGTTCCAGAATTTCAACCTTCTGCCTCGCACCAGCGCGCTGGAAAACGTGATGCTGCCGCTGGCGTATACAGCAGAGCATCTGCCGGACAGGGAGGCCAGACAAAGGGCGACAGAGATGCTCGACCGCGTTGGGCTGGGTGACAGGTTTCATCATGAGCCTTCCCAGCTTTCCGGCGGGGAGCAGCAGAGAGTGGCGATAGCCCGAGCGCTGGTGAACCGGCCTTCGATTGTTTTTGCCGACGAACCGACCGGCAACCTGGACTCGCACACCAGCGAGGAGGTCCTGCGGATGTTCCAGCAGCTCAACGAAGAGCAGGGCATCACCGTTATCCTGGTGACACATGACGCCAATATTGCTCATTATGCGAGGCGAATAATTCATATTTCCGACGGCATAATCGACAACGGAGCGATGTCGGGGCATCATCAAAGCGAGGCGGCAAAGGCAGGAGGCGTGAAATGAAGGCATACCGCACAACACAAACTGCGCTGCGAGCGCTGCGTCGCAACCCGATGCGGGCGACGTTGACGACGCTGGGTATCATCATCGGCGTTGCGGCGGTCATTGCTATGATGGAGATAGGCAGCGGCTCGTCTGCGGCCATTCAGAAAACCATTGCAAGTATGGGTGCCAACAATCTAATGATACATCCCGGGACGGCGGCCAGCGGCGGGGTGAGTTTCGGAGCGGGCAGCGTTATGACATTAACGCCTGACGACAGCGAGGCGGTTGCGCGGGAATGTCCCGCTGTTCGCAGCGCCACATCGGTCGTCCGGGTCCGCACGCAGGTTGTCTACGGCAACAAGAACTGGGTGCCACTTTTTATTTACGGTGTTGACCCTGCGTATCTCGATGTGCGGGACTGGACTAATATGGCTGAGGGCGAGGCGTTTACCGACCGCGATGTTCGCAACGCCAACAAAGTTTGCCTTTTGGGTCAGACAATTGTTCGTGAATTGTTCGAGGGCCGGTCGCCAATCGGAAAGGAAGTGCGAATCAAGAACGTGGCGTTCAAGGTAACAGGCGTGCTGAGTGCGAAGGGGGCCAATATGATGGGGATGGACCAGGATGATATTGTTCTGGCGCCGTGGACTGCCATCAAATACCGCGTGGCAGGCACTTCGGCGTCAACTGTCAACCAGAGCAGTGCAGCTTCCTCCTCGTCCGGAGTGAACACGCTGAACAAGCTTTATCCGAGCAGCGGGGCGAGCTTGTACCCTGTGCCATCAGAGACGCAGGCGGCTGATACTCCGCAGCCTGTTCGCTTCACCAACGTGGATGAAATTCTGGCGGCGGCGAAGTCAACTGCTGAGATACCGCTGGCAATCAAGCAAATAACTGAATTATTGCGCCAGCGGCACCGGATACATCCGGGGGAGCCGGAAGATTTCAGTATCCGCGATATGACCGAAATGACCAAGGCGCTCTCGTCGACGACGGGTTTGATGACCAACCTGCTGCTGTGCGTTGCGCTTATTTCATTAGTGGTCGGCGGGGTTGGAATTATGAATATAATGCTCGTGTCTGTGACGGAACGAACTCACGAGATTGGGCTGCGAATGGCGGTAGGAGCGCAAGCGAGGGACATTCTGAGACAATTTCTGGTTGAAGCGGTGGTTCTGTGCCTGATAGGGGGTGCGCTGGGGATATTAGTAGGACACGGCGGCTCGTATTTAGTCAAGTTTTTTCTGCATTGGCCAATCAAGACCTCGCCGGGCGCTATCATTGCTGCGGTTCTTGTTTCCGCGGGCGTAGGTATCATTTTCGGGTATTATCCTGCGTGGAAGGCGTCGAGATTGGACCCGATTGAAGCGCTGCGGTATGAGTAGGTGAAAGGTAAAATGAATATGCTGTGGAATAATCAACTTGTGTCATACGGAATCTTACACAAATATGCACTTGCTGTGGTATTGTGCTTTTTAGCGTTAGCCGGCTGTACCGTAGGCCCCAACTATAAACCGCCGCAAACTCGTGTTCCTGATGTGTGGACTGGTCCGACAGAGGCAGCCGGCGCTGAGCAGAAGGCGGCAGCAGCGAAAGACATCGTTCAATGGTGGATGACATTCGGCGACCCGATCCTGACCTCATTGGTGGAAAGGGCGGTGAAATCCAACTTAGATTTGAAGCAGGCCGAGAGCCGTATTTTGCAGGCGAGGGCGGCGAGAGGCATTGTAACTGCGGGATTATGGCCTTCGGTCCAGGCGACGGGTTCATTTACACGCAGCCGCTCCGCAGCGGCAACAGCATCCACAGGGACACAGCGGAACCTCTACCAGGCGGGTTTAGATGCGGCCTGGGAGCTGGATATATTCGGCGGGGTTCGGCGTGATGTCGAGGCGGCAAATGCGGATGTTCTGGCCGCCGTAGAGGACCGCCGGAACGTTCTTGTAACGCTCACGGCTGAGGTTGCGCTCAACTATGTCGACCTTCGCGGTTTTCAGCAGCAAATAGTTATAGCCCAGAATAATCTTAAGTCGCAGAAGCACAGCGCCGAGCTGACCCGCCAAAGGTTTCAGGGTGGTTTCGTGGGCGCTTTGGATGTAGCCAATGCGGATGCGCAGGTGGCGACGACGGCATCTCAAATACCGCTGCTGGAGTCTTCGGCCCGGCAGGCGGTTTATAATATGAGCGTTCTGCTCGGTCTTGAGCCGGCGGCGTTGCTGGAGGAATTGTCGCCGACCTCATTGATACCCGTTGCCCCGCCGACTGTGCCGGTGGGCGTTCCGTCAGATTTGCTTCGACGGCGTCCGGACATCCGGCGAGCTGAGGCGCAAATCCACGCAGCGACTGCGCGAATCGGTGTGGCGACGGCAGATTTGTTCCCGAAGGTGTCGCTGTCTGGTACAGGGGGTTTGCAGGGCAGTCAGTCTAATGCCTTGACAAACTGGAATAACCGTTTCTGGTCATTTGGGCCATCGGCCAGTTGGCAGGTGTTTGACGCCGGCAGAATCGGCTCAAATATTGAGTTGCAGAAGGCCCTTGAGGAGCAATCATTTATAACCTATCAGCAGACGGTGCTGACGGCTTTGCAGGATGTCGAAAACGCCCTGATAGCGTCTTCAAAAGAGCAGGAACATTGCGACAGGCTCATTGAAGCGGTTACAGCCAGTCGCAAGGCTGTGGATTTGGCCACCCGGCTTTATACGGAGGGTCAGACCGATTTTCTCAATGTGCTGGCAGCCCAGCGTACTTTGTACACTTCCGAAGATGCCCTGGTTCAGAGTAATCGCACGGTTTCCACCAATCTGGTGGCACTTTATAAAGCTCTCGGCGGCGGCTGGGGCGAAGAATCACAGTAACGAACAGAACATAGGTTATTCCTTAATTGCATATAAGCAAAATACCTATGGGATGGGGGGTATCATATTTGTTAGAATACATTTGTTAATTTTGCGAAATTGAATATGAAAAATTACCTGCGTTATTTATATGCAATTCTGGCGGTGCCGGTGATTGTCCTTCTGCGATACGCACTAATGCCGTTGATAGGTCCCGGTGTGCCGTATGTAACGCTGTTTCCTGTGTCAGTGGGAGTAGCGATGCTCGCCGGGCTCGGGCCTGCAATCCTCACGGGTATTCTGGGTTCGATAGTAGTAGACTTTTTTTTCATACCTCCGCTATATGAATTAGATTTTGCCACTGTCGACGGCATTTCCCGAATAGTTATTGTAACTTTAACAAGCGCTTTTGTCGGCTATGTAGGGGAGGTGCTGCGCGAAGCACGCACAAAAGCCGAGAAACAGGCCGTAACCTTGCGAGAGAGTCAACAGGACCTTAACCGTGCGCAGGCGGTGGCTAATACCGGAAGCTGGCGATTAGATGTTCAGCGCAATGAATTGACCTGGTCGGACGAGAACCATCGTATCTTCGGGATTCCTAAAGGGACGCCAATGACCTACGAGACGTTTCTCAGCACCATCCATCCGGACGACCGCGAGTACGTCGATACGAAATGGAAGGCGGGTCTTGCAGGTGAGCCGTATGAGATTGAGCACCGAATTATCGTTGATGGGCAAATCAAATGGGTGCGCGAAAAGGCATATATCGAGTTTGACAAAGAAGGTGCGTTGCTCGGCGGCTTCGGGACAACTCAGGACATCACCGAGCGCAAAAAGGCCGAGGATGCGCTGCGCCAGATAAGAGACGACCTCGCGAGGTCGAACAATGATTTGGAGCAGTTTGCTTATGTGGCGAGCCACGATTTGCAGGAGCCGCTGCGTGCAGTGGCGGGTTTTGTAGAGCTGTTCAGGCAGCAATTCCCAGAACCGTTAGATGCAAAAAAGCAGGGGTATATGAATTTCATTATAGAAGCGGTTAAAAGGATGCAGACTCTTATCAACGGATTGCTCGAATATTCCCGCATCGAGAGCCGCGGCAAAGAACCTGAGCCGACCGAAGCGGGTCGTGCATTGAATATTGCCGTTATGGCCCTTCAGACCAGTATAAAAGAATCAGGTGCGAAGATTATCGCGGAAACCCTGCCGACGGTTAATGTAGATTCAGTTCAGATGGTGCAGTTATTCCAGAACCTTATCGGAAATGCCATCAAGTTCCGCAGCGAGTCATTGCCTGAAATCCGTATAAGCGCCAGCCGGCAGGAGAATGACTGGCGATTTGCTGTGGCCGACAACGGCATAGGTATTGAGCCGGAATACGTGGAGCGAATATTTCTTCTTTTCCAGAGGCTTCATACGCGTAACAAATATCCGGGAACTGGCATCGGCTTGGCGATATGCAAGAAAATCGTGGAACGCCACGGGGGAAAAATCTGGGTCGAATCAAAACCGGGGCAAGGCTCGACCTTTTATTTTACCATACCCCGGACAGGAGATATTTAAAAAATGAATGTATCTGAAACAAGACCAATCGAAATATTGCTGGTGGAGGACAGCCCCAGTGACGCAGCATTGACAATGGAGGCCCTTGCTGCGGGAAAGATTGCGAATAATCTCAACCACGTCGAAAACGGCGTCGAGGCAATGGACTATTTGAGGCGGAAGGGCAGATATGCGAAAGCCACCAGGCCGGACCTTATAATGCTCGACCTTAATCTTCCGAAAAAGGACGGTCGCGAGGTTTTGGAGGAACTGAAAACCGACTTCGACCTCAAATCCATCCCAGTTATTGTTCTTACCACATCCCATGCCGACCAGGATATATTACGCTCTTATCAACTGAATGCGAATTGTTACATTACAAAACCTGTGGATTTTAAGCATTTTATTGAGGTTGTGAGGTCGATTGAACAATTCTGGCTGACGGTAGTAACGCTTCCTAAAAATATATGAACTCGCAAAATATGATAGAAATTCTGCTTGTAGAAGACAGCGATTCTGATTTTACGCTGCTGCAGGAAAGTATCCTGTCGGCAGGCATAGGGGATTTCTCCATAAGCCGGGTCGAATCTCTGCGGCAGGCGATTGAATGGCTTAAAGATAATCACACCGATGCCGTATTGCTTGATTTGAGTCTGCCGGACAGCAGCGGTCTGGATACGGTCCAGCAGGTCAGAAACCGCTGCCCTGCGATTCCCGTGGTGGTTCTTACCGGCATAGAGGATGAAAAGATGGGGGTTGAGGCAGTTCGAATTGGCGTTCAGGATTACCTCGTAAAAGGTCAGGCGGATGGGCGTCTGATTTCCCGGACTGTCCGGTATGCCATTGAGCGCAAGCAAACAGAGGAGTTGTTGCGTCAGGCACGAGATGAGCTGGAGTTGCGTATCCAGGAGCGAACGGCTCAACTGTCTCATACGGTCAACACGCTGGAAGAAGAAGTGAGACAACGGATACTGGCTGAGGAGGTTGTGCTGGAACGGTCCAAGATGCTGGATGCGTTTTTCGAGCATACTATTACCCCTCTTGTAATTTTGGACCGAGAGTTTAATTTTATTCGTGTCAATGAGGCCTACGCCAGGTCGTGCCAGAAAAAGGTCGAGGATTTCCCCTGTCATAATCACTTCGAGTTTTATCCACACGCTGAAAACCAGGTGATTTTCGAAGGTGTGGTGCGGACAAAGACGCCATACGTTGCCGTAGCGAAGCCATTTGTTTATCCCGACCATCCGGAATGGGGAATAACTTACTGGGACTGGATACTGACACCGCTGCTTGATGATAAAGGCGAAGTGGAATACCTTGTTTTCGCACTTGAGGATGTTACGCAGCATAAAAGGGTGGAGATTCGCAACAATGTTACAAATACGCTGCTCGAATTGTTTGCACAAAAGGCTTCAAAACAGGAATATCTCGACTCGGTCGTGAAAGTGATTCATAACTGGAGCGGCTGCCGCAGTGTTGGTATCCGGTTACTGGATTCCGAGGGATACATTCCATATGCTGCATACGTTGGTTTTTCTGAGGAATTTCTGAACCAGGAGAACATGCTTTCCATAAACAGGGACATTTGTGCCTGCATTCGGGTTATCACGGGAGAGGCAGAACCACCTGATGCAACGGTGATGACGGCAAAAGGTTCTTTTTGCCTTAACAACTCCTTCAGATTTTTGAACAACCTGCCGGAGGAGGAAAAGTCTCTGTTCAGAGGTTATTGTGTCCGCTGCGGATTTTCCTCAATTGCCATTGTTCCTGTTCGCTACCGTGAGAAAATAGTCGGCGCCATTCATCTTACGGATGAAAATGTGAATAAAGTTCCTTTGCAGAATATCGAATTTATAGAGAACATCTCGCCCTTAATCGGCGAGGCAGTGCACAGGTTCGATACGGAAACCGAGTTGCGTGAAAGCGAGGAGCGTTATCGCCAGCTTGTGGAACTATCGCCGGATGGAATCAGCGTTGAAATAGACAATAAAATTGCCTTTATAAATACGGCCGGCGTAAAATTACTTGGCGGAACCGGCCCGGAGCAATTTATCGGAAAGTCAATTGCGGATTTTATGCGTCCCGGTTATGTAAGGTTGTTTCAGCGGCAGATTGAGTATTTCCGAAAGCAGGAGAAGAAAATGCCTCAAAGAGAGGAAAAATTTATTCGCCTTGACGGCAAGGTTTTCGATGTGGAAGTGGCGGCAACTCCTCTTGTTTATAAGAACAAGCCGGCTGCACAAATAGTATTTCGCGATATTACCGAGCGCAAGGCGGCGGAAGAAAAAATTCTTGCCAATCAAAAACAATTGCGGTCTTTGACTGCCGAACTGGTATTAACTGAAGAGAGAGAGCGACGTATAATTGCGGCGGAGCTGCATGATTCTCTTGGGCCGATTCTTTCTTTTTCCAAAAGGGAGTTAGGCACGCTGCAAAAATCGGTGCCGGCCAAGACCGCCGATGTATTAAAGAATGTAAGTAATAATATCGGCGAAGCCATAAAACAGACGCGCAATCTGACCTTTGACCTCAGTCCGCCGGCTCTTTACACCTTCGGTTTCGAGATGGCGGTCGCGGAATTAGCAGAGCGGTTTTGTGAAGACCAGGAACTGCGAATTATTTTTGAAAACAGCGATGAGCCTAAGCCATTGTCCAGCCATATTAAAATTCTGCTTTATCGTTCAATTCGTGAGATACTTATAAATATAATTAAACACGCCAAAGCAAAAGTTGTTAATGTTGCTTTATCGAGGGTTGATGACAGTATAAAAATTGTTGTTAAGGATGACGGCAAAGGTTTCGATATGTCCGAATTTTATTCCAAGTCGGGCGGTACAAGGGGGTTCGGTTTGTTCAGCGTTCGTGAACGCCTGACACATATAGGCGGTGTATTCGATATTCAATCCGGCAAAGGCAAAGGAACTACGGTTACTTTGCTGGCTCCGCTGGAACTTAATGGCGTAAGCCATCCCTTACGGGGGAAAGACTGAAAAAGGAGAAATTATGAGCATTAGAATCATACTGGCAGACGACCATACGGTTTTGCGTCATGGTTTAGTCAAATCATTTCAGAATGAAACGGGTTGTGAGGTAATCGCCCAGGCAAAGGACGGCCGTTCCACTGTAGAACTTGTAAAGCAATTATATCCCGATGTGGTCATAATGGATATAGGTATGCCTGACCTGAACGGCATAGAGGCCACGCGGCAGATTACCAAGGCCTTTCCACAGACCAAGGTTATTGCGTTGTCTATGCATTCGGGGAGGAATTTTATAATAGAGATGTTTAAGGCAGGCGCTTCCGGCTATCTGTTAAAGGATTGTGAATTCGACGAGCTGGTTAATGCCGTCCGGCTTGTAATTGCCGGCAAAACATATATCAGCCCCTCGATATCTGATACGGTTGTTGAAAATTATGTGCGTAACTCCCCTGACAAAAAGGACACGGCGTTCTCTATTTTGACAAAAAGAGAAAGAGAGGTACTGCAGCTTTTGACGGAGGGCAAAACGACCAAGCAAATAGGCAAACACCTACATATCAGTGCAAAAACCGTGGAGGTTCATCGGCTGAATATAATGGGCAAGTTAAAAATAGACAACATAGCCCAACTGACCAAATACGCTATCCAGGAGGGGTTGACGCTGCCTGAGCCTTAAAACTTTTTCGAGGCTGCACCGAACGACAGGGGTCAAGCGGTCAAGCCTGTGATTATCACAAAATTTAGCAATTAAGAAGGCAGGAATAAGCATTTTCCCTATTAAACTCATAGTCAGGCAAATGGTAGATTACTGGTGTAAGGCAGTAGCGCCTTGAACTGAATTGAGAACATTATAGAAGGGCGGGAGCAGAAGTTATGGAAATTGTAAAGACGAGCCAGATGCTGGGAAGGATTACCAGAGCCGAAAATCAGCAGATATGCCCTGAATGCGGCGTGAGGATGGCAGAGATGGACAGGCTTTGCGAAGGTAACTATGTTTTTGTATGGTATAAGTGCAACGAAACCGGCTGCAGAGGCCAGTGGCTGGCGAAAATCCCCAGACCGGCAGAGGTGTTTAGCAGCAGTAAAATAGGGAATATTAACAGTTCTGTTGCGGCAATTTAATTTTTTTGGAATCTTGCCATTTAAATCTTTACAGGCTTGACTCTTCAAGTTATATTAGCAGCCAGTGGGTTGTAAATTTGTAACTAAAGAATAAGGCGAATAAGAGCTTCAATGAAAACCTTTATGCTTGGATGGGAGTTTCCCCCTTTTATAAGCGGCGGCCTGGGAACAGCATGTTACGGTCTTACCAAGGCGATGGATAGGCTGGGCGTAAACATCATTTTTGTCCTTCCAGAAGCCTGTGTGAGCCAGCAGGTTGGCAACATTAAAATCGTTGGCGGTCGGCGGTCTGAGGAGAGCGGATTTTCTGATGTCTTCAGTAATGTGCGATTCCGGACGATAGTCTCGCCGCTGAAACCTTATGTCAGCAGCGGCACATATCAACATCTTATGGCCTCCAAATCCCATCATGCAAATGCAAACAACATCAAGCTGACCCAAATTAGCAATGCGGATAATTATAGCGTCGATATGTATTCCGAGGTTTACCGCTATGCTGATAAGGCGGTTGAAATAGCGGCGGGCGAGGAATTTGATATTGTTCACGCACACGACTGGATGACCTGGCCGGCTGGAGTCGCCGTATCACGAGCAAGCGGCAGACCCCTGATTGTTCACGTTCATTCGACCGAATTCGACCGCAGCGGCGAAAACGTCAATAAGGTAATTTACGATATTGAGCGGCAGGGTATGCACGCAGCGGCTAAAGTAATCACCGTCAGCAATTTTACCAAAAACCTGATAGTCAGGCATTACGGCGTTGCGCCTGAAAAGGTAGAAGTGGTTTATAACGCTGTTGAATGCGATGATAACAAAGCTTTGCAGGCTCTGCCGGACAAAACCGATAAAATCGTTTTGTTCCTCGGGCGAATCACGATGCAGAAAGGCCCGGAATATTTTCTGTCCGCAGCCAAAAAAGTTCTCGAAGTAATCGATAACGTCAAATTTATTATGGTGGGGAACGGCGATATGATGCACAGAATCATCGAGCTTGCCGCCCATCTTGGCATAGGGAACAAGGTCCTTTTCGCAGGTTTTCTGCGGGGCCGTGATGTCGACAGGGTCTACCAGATGGCAGACCTTTATGTGATGCCATCAGTCTCGGAGCCTTTTGGAATTGCGCCGCTGGAGGCGATGCGTCGAAATGTGCCGGTGCTGGTAAGCAAACAAAGCGGCATTGCGGAAGTGATTTCCCACGCCCTTAAGGTTGATTTCTGGGACATAAATGAGATGGCCAACAAAATAATTGCCGTTCTCAAACATCCGCCGCTTCAGACGACCCTTCGCAGAAACGGTTTTTCCGAGTCACATAGATTCCGCTGGGAAGACTCAGCATTAAAAGTCAAGAAAGTATACGAGGAGGCTCTGGCTTTGGCCGGCGTAAATTAAAAGGAGGAGTTTATATGGCATCCGTCTGTTTTTACTTCCAGTTACATCAGCCGTACCGGCTAAGGCACTATACCATTTTTGACAGGGACGACAGTTATTTTGACGAGTATAAAAATGCTGAAATCTGCAGAAAAGTCGCAAATAAATGTTATCTTCCTGCGAACCGGCTGATGCTTGAGCTGATTAAAAAATATAAGGGAAGGTTCAAAATATCTTACAGTATAACCGGCGTTCTACTCGAACAGCTTGAAATGTATGCCCCGGAAGTCCTGGGGACATTCAGGCAGTTGGCCGAGACCGACTGTGTCGAGTTTCTCGCAGAAACCTATTACCACACTTTAAGCTTTCTGTATTCGAAAGATGAGTTCATCGAGCAGATAAATGCCCACAAACAAGTCATCAAAAGGCTTTTTGGGCAGACGCCACGAGTATTCCGAAACACCGAGCTTATCTATAATAATAACCTGCCTGCTCTAATCGACGAAATCGGCGGTTTCGATGCGGTCCTCGCTGAAGGTGCGGACCATATACTCGGCTACAAAAGCCCGAACTTTGTTTATCGTCCCCAGAATTCCTCCGGGCTGAAGCTTCTGCTCAAAAATTACCGCCTAAGCGACGATATTGCATTTCGGTTTTCCAACAGGGACTGGAATCAGTGGCCTCTTACGGTGGATAAATTTGCGACGTGGGTCAATTCCGTCAACGGCTGCGGTTTTGTCGTCAATCTTTTTATGGACTACGAGACATTCGGCGAGCATCAATGGGAGGACACCGGCATATTCAATTTTCTGCGTCATCTGCCCGAGCAGATTCTCCGCCATCCGGACAACAACTTCAAGACGCCTTCGGAGGTGGTGGCTGCCTATGATGCCGTTGATTCGATCGATGTTCCTCATACCATAAGCTGGGCTGACCTTGAGCGGGACCTTTCGGCCTGGCTCGGAAACCCGATGCAGGAAAATGCGCTGACCGAGCTTTACAGGCTTGAGAATAAAGTCAAACGCACTGGAGATGCGGGCATAATCGCCGACTGGAGAAAACTTCAGACGTCCGACCATTTTTATTATATGTGCACCAAGTATTTTTCGGACGGCGACGTCCATAAATACTTCAACCCTTATGATTCGCCTTATGAGTCTTACATCAACTTTATGAATGTATTGGACAGCCTGGATTCCCGCTGCTCCAGGGCGATTTCTGAGCAGCAGCAATTCAGAGTTCCAGCGGGACAAATGATATTAAACAGCGCTTAAGAAGATAGATGTACCAGTCATTTTTTTATTTTTCCGAAAGGAGTTTACAATGAGAAAGTCAAGATTTTCGAAAGAAAAAACCGTAACAAGCGGAGAATCCACCACTTCAGCAGTAATGGAAGCCAAGCCAGAGGGTATTAATAAAGCGGAATTTTATGGCGTTCACCAGATTGAAGACGGCGTTGTGTTCGTTGCATTTTATCCACAGGCCCATTGCGTTCAGCTTGCGGGGGACTTCAACAAGTGGCAGCCTGAAAAAACCCCTATGCAAAAGACTGCTGGCGGCGCGTGGCAGATTAAACTGCCGTTAGCTAAAGGGACATATCGCTATCGGCTGGTTGTCGACGGGCGCTGGCAGCATGACCCTTACAACAAAATAACCGAAGCTAATCCTTACGGCGAGTTAAACTCCGTGCTTAAGGTAAGCTAAAAGTAGTGCCGAGACAAGCAGAAGGGATTTAAGTATAACCTACTTTATCCTTGCATACAGTAAACCGTTTTTTCCTGTTCGACGTATTCAATCGGACACTGAATTTGTCTGACAGCAATCTTTAATAGCAGCAAGAACAATTTCACCATATTGCCGACATTTCTTCTCGCCTACTCCCCGGACTTGCAGAAAACCTTCGAGTGTGGAAGGTTTTCGTCTGGCCATATCTCTCAGTGTTGCGTCATCAAAGACTATGTAAGCAGGCACTTTCTTTTCGGCTGCAATAGCTGTTCGCAATTTTCGTAAAGCTTCGAATAATCGCTTATCAACGCCATCCCAAGAATCCGTGGCTACCTTAGAGACTTTGGCAAGCTTTTGTGCAGATTTTAGCAGACGAGGCGTTTCTTTGCTTTTTAAAACGGCCCAGCCCTTTTCGGTCACGTTCAGAACATTATATTCACCAGTTTTTTCAATATAATCCTGCCCTATAAGCTGTTCAATCCAGTCGTGAACCGTATGTTTCGAATAATCACTTAACAGGCCGTAGGTACTCAGCCTATCGTGGTTATTCTCTATTATTCGTTTTTCTTTTGAGCCGGTCAGCACTGAAGCTGTATAGTCACCACCGAACCGCTGGTCAAGGCGAATAATACACGACAGGATTTTCTGAGCGGTTACTAACCCATCTTTTATGCAATCAAGCTCACCAAGGCAGATGTCGCAGGCAGCACAGTTGCTTTTATTAAGGTCTTGGCCGAAATACCGAAGAATTGTCTTGTGTCTGCATACCCCGCAGGTGCAGTAGTTGTACATTTGGTGCAGCTTGACCATAGCCAGCCTTTGCACTTCTGCCGGCATATCTCTCATCAGGTTTTTCCAGGTGCCATAGTCGCTGCCGGAATAGAACAGGCAGCATTCGGCCTCAAGCCCGTCACGGCCTGCCCGTCCGCTTTCCTGCTGATAATGCTCAAGCGATTTGGGCATACCAGTATGAATCACATATCGAACATTTGACTTGTCAATTCCCATACCGAAAGCGATAGTAGCTACTATTGTTTCAACCTTCTCACTGATAAAATGTTCCTGGTTTCTCTTCCTGTCTTCATCACTCATTCCCGCATGGTATGGTGCGACACCGTAACCCTGGCTGTCCAACTGAGCACACATATCATCGACATCTCTGCGTCGGATACAGTATATAATGCCGGATTCGCCTTTGTGCCTATCAAGTGCGGCACGAACCTGTTTTATTACGTTCTTTTTCGGCTGAACCTTATAGACCAGATTTGGCCTATCAAATGAACCTATCAGCACCTGGGGGTTTTTAAGACGCAGTTGCCCGGCAATATCGTTACGAACCTGTTCGGTAGCGGTAGCCGTGTAAGCACCAATGGTAATGTCAGGGAAAATCTGCTTTAATAATCCCAGTTTACGATACTCCGGTCGAAAATCGTGACCCCACATACTGACGCAGTGAGCTTCATCAACAGCAATAAAAGATAATTCGACCTTTTGAAGAACTTCAACAAAGCCGTCTGAAACAAGACGTTCCGGAGACAGGTAAAGAAGCTTGAGCGATTTATTGTGTATCCTGGCAAGAACAGCTTTATGCTCATCAAATGAAAGTGAACTATCGATACGCTCGGCAGGAACACCACACTCATTTAATGTGTCAACCTGGTCTTTCATCAAGGAAATCAATGGAGAAACGACGATGGTAAGGCCGGGCATAGTTACTGCGGGTGCCTGAAAACAAAGAGATTTGCCTCCGCCGGTTGGAAGGACTACAATTGAATCCTGCCTGCGAATGATACACTCCATAGCCTGCTTCTGTAGCGGCAGAAAACCATCATAGCCCCAGTATTTAGCTATCGCTTTTTGAATATTTTCCATCAGAGCCTACTGGTCTGTGACAGGTAAACTGATGAGCCGTCATTGCGAGCGCAGCGAAGCAATCTCAACTGCAGAAACTATAAGATTGCTTCGTCGCTTGCGCTCCTCGCAATGACGACCTGTCAAATCACGAGTCACAGACCACTACTGTAATATCCATATAATTATAAATTGCCGGAACTCCGGGCAGTGTCAAAAATCTTTTACGTATTTCTCGGTAAGTTCCTTTAATCCGCTCATAATTTATTATCTTACCCCTTCAGCGGGACAGTTATTATTAAAACAAAAAGGACTGAGAGGATTTTATCCAATTTAAGAAGGGTGTGAGGTAAAGGCCGGTGATGAGGACTCCGGCCAGCACGACGGCCAGTGCGACCTGAAGAGGTACTGATTTGGGGCCAACATCCCTGGCTTTGGGCTCGTCAAGATACATAAATTTAATGACCCGCATATAATAATAAGCCGCTACGACGCTGTTTATGACCCCTACAATCGCAAGAAGAATGAACTTCGACTGGATGGCGGCGTTAAAAACCAGGAATTTGCCCCAGAAGCCGGCGAGCGGGGGGACGCCTGTAAGGGACAGCAAAAAAACGGTCATCAGGAATGATGCGACAGGGTCATTTTTATAAAGGCCTGCGTAATCCTCGATAGCATCGCTTTTTATGGAGTTGGAGACGAGGACAACGCATCCGAAGGCGCCGAGATTCATAAGTGCGTAGGCGAGGATGTAATATAAGACGCCTTCTATGCCGGCAGCGGTGCCGACGACAAAGCCGATGAGCATATAGCCGGCCTGTGCGATGGAGGAATACGCCAGCATACGCTTTATATTGGTCTGCGATATGGCGATGATGTTGCCGATGGTCATAGTGAAGATAGAGATGAGCGTCATCAAGCCGACCCAGTTTGCATAGAGAGGGAAGAAATTATTTGCGAATATGCGCAAGAGGACGGCAAAGCCGACAGCCTTTGGGCCGACCGAGATAAAAGCCGTGACGGCGGTGGGCGCACCCTGATAGACATCGGGGGCCCACATATGGAAGGGGACTATGGTGCATTTAAAACCAATGCCTGTCAACAGCAATACGAGGAGGATGAGCGAGATGAGGGTATTTATCTGGCCGACGTTTATGGCTTTCGAGATGACGGCCAGGTCGGTAGTGCCGAACAAGCCGTAGATGAGCGAGATGCCATAGAGCATTATGCCTGTTGAGAGGGCGCCGAAGAGGAAGTATTTCAAGGCGCCTTCGCTCGATAGGATGCTTTTTTTCAGGAAGGCCACGAGGATGTAGGAAATCAACGAGAGCATCTCGATGGACAGATAAATCATAAGCAGGTTGTTGGAGGACACGGCCAATAACATAGCGATAGCGGCGCTGAGGAGGAGAAAATAATATTCGCCTATGGTCTTTTCCGATAGCTCCTTATAACCCATAGAGAACAGTATGACGATGCCTGTGATGAACAGGGAGATTTGCTTAAAGAACAGGGAGAAGGAGTCATTTGTCAGCATATTGAAGAAGAGGACGGCGTCTGCTTTGCGGCCCTGGGGCAGATATAAGGAGGCGGCCACAACGGCGGACAAGGCCAATACGCCGAGGATGTTTTTATTGCTGACGAAAAGCGAAACGACCAGAATTATAATCGCAGCAACAAGCAATATAATTTCCGGCGTTATAAATCTTATGTTTTCGGTAATGTTCAAAATGAGAGGCCTCCGAGTTTTAGTATAAGGGCTTCAATAGAGGACGCCTGATACCTGAGCGCCAATAAAGGATATACGCCGATTAGTATAGTAATCAGCATAAGGGGGACCAGTGTGAGAAGCTCACGTTTATTTATGTCAGGAAGGCCGACCCATTTTTCGTTCAGGGGGCCCATAAGGACACGCTGAAGCATATATAAGAAATATGCGGCGGTTATGACTATGCCGAGGACGGAGATGATGGTAGTTAATCTGAACACGGCATACGTCCCCAGGAGGGACATAAATTCGCTTACGAAGCCGCTCAAGCCTGGCAGGCCGAGGGAGGCAAGGGTGAAAACGGTCAATACGCCGGCATAAACGGGCATTTTGACGCCAAGACCGCCGAATTTATCGAGGTCTCTTGTGTGAGCGCGGTCGTAAAGGACACCGACCAGTAAGAACATTCCGCCGGTAATGATTCCGTGATTGAACATCTGGAGGAGCGCGCCGTTAAAGCCTGTTACGGTCATACTCGCCAGGCCGAGCATTACGAATCCCATGTGGCTTACGGAGGAATAGGCGACCATTTTTTTGAAATCGGTTTGTGCCATCGCTACAATGGCGCCGTAGACTATGTTGATAAGGCCGAGGAGCGCAAAGGGGAGGGCGAAATAGTGTGCGGCATCTTTTAACAGGGGGAAACTTATCCTGAAGAAGCCGTAACCGCCCATTTTGAGCAGGACGCCGGCCAGCAGGACGCTTATGGGGGTCGGCGCTTCGACGTGCGCATCGGGCAGCCAGGTATGGAAGGGGAAGACGGGGACTTTCACCGCGAAGCCCAGATAGAAAGCTATGAAGATGATGATTTGCAAAGGCAAGGTCAGGGCGCTGGTTGTTTTGCCAAGCTCCAATATGCTGAAGGTGTGCGGCGTAGACGTGAAGTAGAAGGCCAATATACCCAGCAGCATAAAGACTGAGCCTGCGAGGGTATATATGAAGAACTTGATGGCGGCATATTCTTTTCTCGGACCGCCCCAGATGCCTATTAAGAAATACATCGGGACCAGCACTATTTCCCAGAGGACGTAGAACAAAACAAGGTCAAGAGCGACAAAGGTGCCGAGCATACCTGTTACGAGGAGGAGATACAAAAAGAAATATTCTTTTTGGCGGACGGCAATGTTATAAGAGCCTATGCAGGCGAGGAAGCTCAACAGGGTGGTTAAAAAGACAAGGCCGATGCTTAAACCGTCTATTCCCAGATGATAAGAGATGCCGATGGACGGTATCCAGGGCAGATTTTCCTCGAATTGCATCGAAGAGGTTGAGTAGTCGAAATTGAGCAGCAGGACGACCGCAAGTAGCAGGGCGACTGCGGTGACAGTTGTGGCGAGCGACTTTATCAAGCCTATATTTGTTTTGGGGGTAAATAGTATCAGCAGGCCGCCCGCAAGCGGCAGAAAAACAATAAAGGTCAATATCGGGAAAGACATCATAAACCTCCTATCAATTTAACAAAGAGGATAATTACCAGGCTAAAGAACGCAATGAGCAGATAGGTCTGAATGTAACCTGTCTGGATTCGGCGCAACGCAAGCGAAAATAGTCCGACGACCTTTGCCGTCATATTTACGGCACCATCGACTATATAGCGGTCTATCCACGATGCAATCTTACTCAGTATTACAGTGGTCCTGGCGACGTTATCAACCGTGCCGTCTATCACTCCCAAATCGAATTTGAATGCGAGACGCGACAGTCGGAGGGTCGGCTGGATAAACAGGAAATTATAAAGTTCATCGATGTAATACTTGTTATATACGAGATTATATAACGGGGTAAAATACTGCCGGATTCGCTGAGGCAGGATGCTTATGTTTAGCACATACAGCAGATAAGCTATGGCGATTCCGAAAGAGGCCAAAAACGTGGAAAGTCCCATTACCAGATAATCGGGCTGCGGGCTGCCGGATTCGTGCGCCTGGCCGAGATGCAGAAAATCCTGAAAGGCATAGTTCATAAAGGGAGAGCCGACAAGGCCTATAAATATCGCAAATACGGCCAATATCCCCAGAGGGACAGTCATAACGCCGGGGGATTCGTGCGGATGAATTTCCGAACGAGGTCTGCCGAACAGGACCAGAAATATCAGTCTGAACATATAGAAGGCGGTCAGGAAGCTTGTTACTGCGGCTATGGTAAACAAGATAGGATGGCCGTTATGCAGAATTTCGGACAGTATTTCGTCTTTCGACCAGAAGCCTGAGAAGGGGGGTATGCCGGAAATCGCCAGAGATGCTATTACGAAGGTTGTGCCTGTGGCCTTCATTTTTTGGAATATGCCGCCCATTTTCTGTATGTCCTGAATGTGGATAGAATGGATGACGCTGCCGGCACACAGGAAAAGGAGGGCCTTGAAAAATGCGTGGGTCATTAGGTGAAAAGTGCCTGCGGAATAGCCGCCGACGCCCAGACCCATCATCATAAATCCCAACTGGCTTATCGTCGAATAGGCGAGCACCCGTTTTATATCGTTGTTTACGACGGCGATAGAGGCGGCGAGGACAGCGGTGATACCGCCGATATACGCAACCCAGATAAGTGCGGGGCCGTGAGCGGAAAAGAAGGTAAAGCACCTTGCGACCAGATATACGCCTGCGGCGACCATAGTCGCTGCGTGAATCAAGGCCGAGACGGGGGTGGGGCCTTCCATCGCATCGGGCAGCCAAACGTGAAGCGGGAACTGAGCGGATTTTCCGACTGCGCCGCAGAATATCAATAAAGCCGCTACGGTAAATAAGGGGCGAGCTTCAGTAAGGTTTGCGAGGTCGCTGAAATAAATGGTATGTGCGGAGAAAATCAGGATGAAGATTCCAATCAAAAGGCCGGTGTCACCGATTCTTGTCGTTATGAAGGCTTTCATACCCGCCCTGGCGGCAGAGGGTCTTTCGAACCAGAATGAGATTAAAAGATACGAGCAAAGGCCGACGCCTTCCCAGAAGATGTAGAGCGTGATGAAATTGTCGGCGAGGAGAAGCCCCAGCATCGAACTCATAAAGAGGGACATATATGCGAAAAACCTCGAAAAACGCACATCGTCCTTCATATAGCCTATCGAGTATACCTGGATGAGCGTGCCGATGGCCGATACGACAACAAGCATCATACAGGTCAGGGGGTCTACTATTACGCCGATGTTTAAAGACGTGCCGCCGAAGATGAGCCATTTGAACAAGGTATACGAGCCCTGACCCTTCAGAAACCAGATGAGGGTATAGATAGAAAGGCACAATGATATGACGGAGGCCGAGACTGAGACGAGCGCAGCGGATTTTTTGAGCTTTCGGCCAAACAGGATGTTTGTTACAAACGCTATAACAGGAAAAACAGGGATTAAATGCGCCAGGTTTACCATTTCATTAGATTGATTTTATTTACCAATATAGTTTTTGAGTTTCTGTATATCGAGATAACCAGACACAATCCTACCACGGCTGAAGCGGCGGCTATCGCTATCACGAAAAGGGCGAAAATCTGGCCCGAACCATCGGGGTTTGCGGAAAATTTGCTAAATGCTATCAGGTTTATGTTTGCGGCATTCAGTATCAGTTCGATAGACATAAGAATTCCGATAGCGTTCCTGCGAGTGAAAACGCCGAATATACCTATCGAAAATAACGCTGCACCGAGCAGTAAAAAGTGGCTTTGCGGTATCATTTCTTTTCCGCCTTTCCTATAACTATGGCCCCAATAAGCGCGGCCAGTGAAATCAGAGATATAACTTCAAATGGCAGGGCGTATTGCAGCATTAGAGATTTTCCTAACTGTGACAGACTGACGGCTGCCTCCGCCGGCACGGCAACCTTCCAGGCGGTCATAGTTATTACCTTCGCAAGAATAAAAAAGATTGCCAGTGAGGCCAATGCGGACACCGATATGCGCCGGAACATTCCGCTGATGGGGCCGGTGTCGATGTCTGCGGTCAACATTACGGTAAAGATAAACAAGGTCACGATAGCGCCGACATAAATCAAGACCTGAACGACAGCCAGAAATTCCGCATCCAAATATAAATAAACACTGGCTATGCCGAGCAACACCATAGCAAGATACACCGCGGCGTGAAATATATTGCGGGAAAGCACAACGGAAAGAGCGAACAGCACGGTCAGGCCTGCTGTGGAATAGAAGGCAGCCTTTATGATAAAGTCGTGCGAGATGCCGTGACTACTTAACAGATGTATGAGTCCATTCATCATATTTTTTCGCATCCAAAAGGTTTATATCCAGCTTTTTGCGGTCGTATACGCTTATCTCGTATATATCAGTCATTACTATCGCGCCGGTAGGGCAGACCTGCGCACACATCCCGCAAAAGCAGCAAAGCTCCATATTGTATTTGAACGTTTCGAGCGTTTTTTTCTTATCTTCCTGCTTATGAGTAATAGCAAGGCAGGCGGTGGGGCACATCTTCATACATTGATAACAGACGATACATTTCTCCGGGTGAAGGCCGACCAAGCCTCTGAAACGCTCGCTCATAGGCTGTTTCTCTGTCGGATACTGAAGGGTAACGGCAGGCCTGAATACATACTTCATAGTAACGGCAAGCCCTTTTATAAGGCTCCAGGCACCGATAACGAAATTTTTAGTATGCTTTATCATTTTAATAACAGCCATCCCGTTATTGCCAGGTTAAAAAGCGATACCGGCGTCAAGACCTTCCACGCAAATCCCATCAACTGGTCTACTCTTAACCGGGGGAATGTCCACCTGACCCACATCAATATAAACACTATACCATACGTCTTGCCCAGGAACCATACGACCGGAGGGAGGATGGGGCCGAGCCAGCCGCCAAAGAAGAGAGTTGTTGCGACAGCCGAGACGATGAAAAGGTTGGTATACTCGCCGATGAAGAACATCGCGAATTTCATCCCTGAATATTCGGTATGAAACCCTGCGACAAGTTCCGACTCAGCTTCGGGTATATCGAACGGCACACGGTTTACCTCCGCGGTGGCGGATATTATATAGACAATGAAAGCCAGCATCATATTTGGATGAAGAATATTCCAGTGTCCGGACTGTGCCGCAACTATCTTTTGCATAGAAAGGGAGTTGGCCTGCATTGAGACAATAATCATTGAGAGTATCAGGGGAAGCTCATAACTTATTATCTGGGCCGCGGCCCTCATACCGCCCAGCAAAGAATATTTGTTGTTCGAGCCCCAGCCCGCCATAAAAATTCCGAGGACGCATACGGAAGAGACCGCCATAATGTACAAGATGCCGACATTCAAATCCTTTACGATTAAATTTTTCCCGAAAGGTATCACTACGAATGCCATTACAGAAGGCACTACGGCAAAGAAAGGGGCGAGCCACCATACTAATTTATCCGCTCCTGCGGGTATTATGTTCTCCTTAAGCAGAAGTTTTATGGTATCGGCTACGGATTGTAAAACGCCGTGCCAGCCCACACGCATAGGGCCGAGTCTCGACTGGATATGCGCAGAGACCTTTCTTTCCCACCATATCAGAAACATAGCCGAGACGGCGATGAATCCCAATACTATAAGGCCGATTATCAGTACCCAGATAAAATCCAGTATACTTAACATTACCTGTCTATCTCTCCCATCAGAACATCGAAACTTCCCAACACACAGACTATGTCCGCTATTTTTACGCCCTTTACCAATTCCGGCAGGACAGCGAGGTTCGAAAACGAAGGCGCTCTTATCTTCAGCCTGTAGGGGTACATAGAGCCGTCGCTTACGATATAAAATCCCAGTTCGCCCCGGGGATTTTCCGTCCTGAAGTATGCCTCGGATGGAGCAGGTTTATGGATGCGTCCTACTTTGACCGCAGGCTCGCCCCCTGGTAATGCGTCTATCGCCTGCTCCACAATTCTCAGGCTTTGTCTTATCTCTTCAATCCTGATTTTATACCTGTCCCACGAATCGCCGTTTTCCCCGATGGGTATATCGAATTCAAATTTATTGTAAACCAGATACGGCTCATCTTTTCTCAAATCCCATTTGACGCCGGACGCCCTCAAACTAGGGCCGGTAACACTGTAATTTATCGCAAGGTCTTTCGGCAATACGCCTATATTTTTTGACCTTGCGAGGAATATCGCATTGTAGGTCAACAGATTATCGTAATCATCAACTTTCGGCCTCATATATTTGATGAATTCTTTTATCTTCTCATCTATGCCCTTAGGAAGGTCGAACTGCACCCCGCCTATCCGTATGTAGTTATAGGTGAGCCTGTTTCCGCATATCCGGTCAAATATATCTATTATCTTCTCTCTCTCCCGGAAGCAATAGAACAGCGGGGTCGCAAAAGCGCCCAGGTCCTGTGCGAATGTGCCGACAGCTATAAGATGGCTCGCTATCCTGTTCAGCTCAGCGACTATTACCCGAATATATTTTGCGCGTTCAGACACCTCCAGATTCAATAGTTTTTCAACAGCCATTACATACCCCAAGTTGTTGTTCATAGATGCGACATAATCAAGCCTGTCGGTAAACGGGATAAACTGCGTATACGTGCGGTTTTCGGCTATTTTTTCCATTGAACGGTGCAGATAACCGATATGCGGAGTGCATTCTCTGATGATTTCGCCATCCAGCTTTAATTCGAGGGACAGGACGCCGTGCGTGGAAGGGTGCTGCGGCCCCATATTTATGAGGAACTCTTCGGTATATATGTCTTTTGTCCGGGTCGTATCCATAAAGTTTAATTACAATCTTGGTTTGGGTATAAGCTCCGGGTTGGAATAATCTTTCCGCAAAGGATAACCTTTCCAGTCGTAAGGATTTAATATTCTTCGCAAATCCGGATGGCCTGAAAAAATAATGCCGAATAAATCATATACTTCCCGCTCCAGCCAATTTGCAGATTTCCAAAGCGCCGACAAGCTCGCAACGTTTAAGTCTTCAGGTGTTAAATATACTTTGAGGGTCACGCCGTGACGTTCGCAAATGGAATATAAAATGTAGACCAGCTCCATCTTCTCTTTTCTGTCTACTGCCGTTATACAGTGTAAATTATCAAAGGCCAGCGGAGGATTTTTTAAATATTGGGCTAATTCCAAAAGAGACTCTTTGGGGACAATGATATTATTAGTTCCAGCCTCTTCTTTGGCCTGCGGGAACTTTGTTTTTATAACTCCGGATATTTCATCTGGCCGCATCTTTTTCGTTCCTTATTTTTTCCTGCAGTTTCATCAGCCCAAAGAGCAGATTTTCCGGGCGGGGCGGGCAGCCGGGTATAAACACATCCACGGCGATGCCAAGCGCCTCCGTCCCCTTTATGACCGAATAGGTGTCATAATAGAAGATGCCTCCCGATACGGCGCAATTTCCCATAGCGATTACATATTTAGGTTCGGGCATTTGCGCATAAAGCCGCCGGATACAGTCGCCCATTTTGATACATATTGTGCCTGCTACAACCATAACGTCGCACTGCCTGGGGCTTGCGCGGAACACTCCTGCGCCGAAGCGGTCAATATCGAAACGCGAAGCGCCTGCGGCAATCATCTCGAAGGCGCAGCAGGCCAGCCCGAAAGTCATAGGCCACAGGGAAGACGCCTTTCCCCATTTTAAGAGGCTTTCACTTGTTGTCAGAAACAAACCTCCACCCGGGACCTTGCGTATCAATTTTGCAGCGGGGATTTTTTCTATTACTGCCATTTGAAAATTTCCTTTTTCCAGGCATAAATCAGACCAACTGCCAGAATCGCGATAAAAACCATCATCTCAATATACGAAACCATACCAAGCTCGCGGAATACGGTAATCCAGGGGACCAGAAACAAGACCTCTATATCGAATATTACAAAGAGAAGCGCAACGAGGTAGTAGCCGACGTTAAATTGCACTCTGGAATCGCCTTTTACTATCTCACCGCATTCGTAGGGTGAGTTTTTGACGGGGTTCGGGTCGCGCGGGCGAAGCAGCCAGGATACAAGGAATGCGCTTACCACAAAAGCGATGCCTATAACGAAAAACAGGCCAACAACTCCATAGTCCTGAATGGTCATTTTGAGTTACATAAAACCTAATCTTTTATCAATCTGTTACAGTTTAAAAATTGAGATTATATATATCCTGTGCATTATACGCAAATATTAAAATTTGTCATTTCTAAAAATCGCAGCTCGAAACGGACTATCCGGGCTGCAACACCGATATAATTGTCGCAGAGAGTGATTCCACTGCATCGAGCACCTCTTTTGACGGCGAAGCTCCTACCGACAGGTTTTTAGGCTGGATGCCGATGATGATGATTTCACAGCGGAATGATTCAAGCAGATAATCAGTCATTACCTTCAGGGGCAGACTATGCGTACAAAAGGAAATGCCGCCGATATTGTCGGGGGGTATTACGGCGATTTTGCCCGGCGATAAGCCGAGGTCGGCATAAGCCGCATAAGGGTCGTCCCGCCTGAGGTCCCTGTCGACGCCGCAGGCACGTGCCGTCGGGCCGACTGCTCCGAGCCGGATGGCGTCATCGTGCAACAAGACGCCTACGCCGGAAAGACGCTTTATTATAGTCATTTCCTGCGTGGCGACCTGGATGTAATATTTCGTTCGTTCCTCAAGTATATCAATTGCCTTTAGTACATCCTGTTTCTGTTCCGCAGTAACATCTCGCCTGACGCCGCCGATGGTGTTCATGCCGTAGTTGACGCGGTTGCCGGTGAGCATTGCAAGGATGTCCATTACAACTTCGCGGTCACGCCAGGTGTACATCAGCAGGGTATCAAAACCTATCTCGTGTCCCGCAACGCCGAGCCATAAGAGGTGACTGTGAACCCTTTCAAGCTCTGCGATAAGGGTACGAATATAAAGGGCACGTTTTGGAATTTCCAGTCCTGCTATTTCCTCAACTGCCTGGATGAAGCAGGTCGAATGTGAGTGTGAACATATACCGCAGATTCGTTCTATAAGATAAACGTCTTGCGTATATGTTCGTTCCTCGCAGGCTTTTTCGATGCCGCGGTGATTTTGGGGGTAGATTGGGGGCGATTTAAAGGTAAAGTCTGCTTTTGGCGGACAAATTTTGGTAAGATGGGCTGGATTTGGTGCGTGCTAACTGTCATCAGATGTAATCAGTTGTTATCAGTTGTCATCAGTTGTAATCAGAAGGTATCCAGATGTAATCAGAACACATTCAGAAGCACTCCAAAGTGCATCAGAAGACACCAGTGTTTTTGATTAAGTCTTGTCATAATAAGGACTTAAAGAAAATGAACCACAGATTCACACAGATTAACACTGATTTCCGCCAAACGGAGTAGCGGTAAAATTGGGTTTGATTGGGTTTGTTTTTCCATTTTCAAAAGTCGTAAATTATTTACATAATCCTTTGTCGTATTATGGGTTATGTTCATTTTTGGTCTTTCGGAAATTGGGTTTGTTTTGCATAATCATTCGCTTTTGATTGATTGAATTTCCCGCTGAAGGCAGAGGGCAGCGAAAAATCCGAAATCCTAAACTCGAAATCCGAAACAAATCCTAATGACCGAAATGTTAATGACCAAAACAACGTTACCATAGAATGTTACGCTTCCTATATCGAGACGTGGTGTCTCCCTATAATTGGGCGGAGAGGCGCATTTGAGTTGACCCTACTTCGCCCTGCGGGCTACGAAGGGCAGGCAAAAAAGAGATAAGTTATTATGGGATAAAGAGTAAGGGGATTTGAAAATTTTTTGCGATTTTGGGATTTTTTTAGAAAGGTAGCCTCGGAAATGATTGAAAAGTGAAGTAGTTCATCGTTCATAGTTTGTTGTTCGTAGAAAGTAATAATTTAACCACGAATGGACACGAATGGACACGAAGGAAAATAAAAGTTCAGACACGGATTAACAGGATTAACACGGTTTTTTTTCGGCCAGCAGGGTGTACTTCGGCAGGTCTTTTCTCGATGTGAACATCTGCGAAAGCCCTGCCTGCGTCCACCGGTCATCTTACGATGACCCGCAAATGGCTTTGCGGCTGGCCGAAAATGGGGATTTACTATGATTTATTGTTGGAGAAAAATTGTGATTTATCCCGAAGTATGCCGAAGCTTAAATCCTTGAGGCTGCTTCTTTCGGCATTTGTTGGAAAGCGGGCGATTTTGGGATTTTTTTTGTCAGACCCCTGCGTGTTTGATTGATTCGTCGTGCGGGGTGCGTAGCGCGTAAAGTAGATAGCGTAGAGCAGATGGCGGATAGGAAGAAAGCGAAAAATGTAAAGCGAAATGGTTCGACTGCGCTCACCATCGAGCGAAAAACCAAAACGCAAAATTCAAAAGTATTTCCGATTGACGATTTAATATTTGGGATTGGAATGATGTGGTGTCGCCGGATTTAAGATTTAACATTTCACCCTGATGGGATAGCATACGACGCACCCCAGTTAGATAGTACACGACACATCTAACGGGGCAGGTCCCACCCCGATGAGGTAGTAAACGACACACCTCACGGGGCAGGCAGGGCAGGGATTTCAGATTTTCAGCGTGTAAAGGCGACAAACAAAGCCGGCGAAGGTCAGCCGAGTAATACGGTGATGGTGGTTTTGTAAATTGTGACTTGTGGACCATATTGTTTATATGTATAATAAACCCTGTTCAGGTTATCATACGGCACTGTATAATTCAGAAGTCAGGCAAAAGGGACAGAAATGAAATTTACCCAATATTTTCTTTATACAAGAATGTTATGAGAATCAAGTACTTTACAGATACGGATACTGCTTTGGTGGAGTTTTCAGACCATCAGGTGGCGCAGACCAAAGAGATAAACGAGAATATATACGTTGATTTGGATGCGGACGACAATCTGGTGAACATGACTATCGAGCATGCGAGCAAGCAGGCCAATATAGCAGAGGTAGCTTATCAACAGATTGAAAGGCAGAGCGCCTGACAGCGGACATTGGAAAGATGTCGCCACGGCAATCGAGACAAAATCAACTTTGGTTGACCAGCCGAAAGGCGTTGCAGGCTTACATTGAGGCGTTGTAAACGGGCAAAAAAACTGATAAGTCGTTTATTTTAAGCTTGCCCTGCCTGCCCTCGAATGATGTTGTCGGGGGAGCGTAGTCGAATGGGGCAGTTAGGCGAAAAATCGCCAAAAAGGCAAAAAAAGGTTTCACCACGAAGCGGCTGTTTAAGGCGGCAGATAAGAAGTATCGAAAAAAATAAAAGGCAATTCGAGTAAGATTTTGATATTATTGTAGCATTGAAAGGCTTGGTTGCGTAGCCAGACGTTTAATCCGCCAGAGGCGGATAAATATAGGAAAGGTTAGTTTGATGACTTTGACAAAGAACGAAAATGTTAGACAGAGGCCTCTGCAGTAATGGAAAGGATTAATTATGAAGTCAACTCAAAAAATTAGGAATCTGATAGAACTCCTCAGTTGTAAAGTCGCAAGAACAGTGTTTCTTCTGTTATGGTTATTATTATTCATTGAACCAGTAGCAGCAGAGAAATCTGATGCAAATGAAAGAGAATGGCCGATCGAAGCTAACATAAACTCAAAACTACAGATGGCCAGAACGGAAAAGCCTTCGAAAAGATACACAAGGAACAATATAAAATTAAGAACTCCTGACTACAAGGCAGAGGTGCAAGATGTAAATGACTTGGTAGATCCGAACTTGATAATAATGGCTGTTGAAGTTGAGTGTGATAAACGATGGGAAATTTACGCGATAGGTGAACCGTTGCAATGCTGTGATGACAATGGAAAGCTAGTGAGCTATCATGTCCCAGTTGCAATTAATGTAAATACTTTTCCAAAGTTATTAACACCCCCGCCTCCCAATGAAATAACATTAAGTGATATTGAGAAACCAGATACATGGGGCGCAGATGAATTTTGGACGTTTGTGGTTTCTGCAAAAGAGACAGATTATCCTATCCCTCTTTATTATTCTGGGTTGCCACCTTATTTAGTGACATTCCATAAGGCAGCAGAGATTGCGAAGCAATCGTTGAGTGAAGAATCTGTTATTCTTACTGGATACTATAGTTTGGGACACCGTGGTGATTTTTATCAGTTCAAAGCTCTTTCCGGCGACAGTATCGTAATTAATTGTCATACTTTACGGATTGAAGATAAGGGAAAAGTGCTTGGTAGAGCTGAAGGTGTAGTTACTAAAAAGCCAGTCCTGACCCCAGAAGAGAAAAAAAGACAAGAGACTAAACTCAGAATATATAAGGAGCAGGTGAAAGAAGCATGGGGTGAAGTTAAGAAGAAATATGAAAATGCTCAGGGGGAAAAAGAGTAAAACCTCAAAAATGATTCTGAAGATTTTTTTGAGTTCTTAAATAGAGAAAGGGTAACGTGATGGATAATATCGTAAACAGGATAATCTTCTTTCTGTTATTAAGTATTACTTTAACTGCTTTTATAGGGGGCACGCAGGTTTGGGCTACGGATCATTTTATTCCTGATGGTCGATCAACACATGAATACGTTGATGATTACGTAGATCACTATTGGTGGACACGTGGCTGTGCTCCCTCTGCCGCTGCAATGGCCTTGTCCTATGGCGATAACAGATACCTAAACTATGGAAACCTAATATGTTGGTATCACGAGCACCCGACCAGTAACTATAATGTGTCCCAACTTGTCGACTGGCTCGCAGATGCAATGGGTACTAATAGTGAAGGTGGTACACACGTAAACAACGTACATACAGGCATTGAGAGTGTAGCCAATAATAGCAGCACATCTAGCAGCAGGTTTACAGGCTACAACTATAACTCCCGGCAAGTGCAAAGCAGCATCATACCCTTTACGGAAGGTTGGGATTGGTGCTGGGGTCTCATCCAACAAGAGATCGTGGCAAATAGGCCATTTGTTTGGACCGTTCTTTCGAGTGATTGGATCATATTTGATCAAAAGGGTCATTCTCTCTGTGCCGTCGGTTATACTGACGATAAGCGTGTTATTTTGCGTGATTCCAACCGATCTACTCTTCAATATTGGAGGTATAACTACTGGGAATACAGCCCACCAGAAACGGCTACAACAACACAAGTTGATACTATCGAACGAGGTGGTGGGTATACCTCAGGTATTAAGTTAACATATCCTGACGGTGGGGAGACCTTCACAGATGGTCAGAGCTTTAACGTAAGCTGGTATCAATCAGGCGCAGGAATAGTTACCGTTAGTATCCTTGTGTCTCAAGATAAAGGTAATTCATGGTATTGGGAAACGGATCATGTAAGTAGCAGTGAAGGCAGCAACTCTCAGTCAATATCTATTGATTTTGGTGGCACCTTCAGTGCAGGAAGCAATTATCGCTTGAAAATCTATGGATATGATTCAAGCGGAGTGCGGCGTGCTGGAGATGGATGCCGAAGCGACTTTACAGTGCAGGACAAGCCTAACTACACTTTGTCGGTTAATTCTTCTGGAGCATCAGGAGTGAGCATCAGCAGCAGTACAGGACACGGTGGAACAACAAATTATACGAAAACTGTTACGTCGGGGACGAGCGTGACGCTGACGGCGCCTTCAACGTCTGGTGGAAAAGCGTTCACCGGATGGACGGGCGACGTAACGAGCAGCAGCCAGACTGTCTCGTTTACGATGAACGGAAACAAGACGGTGACGGCGAACTATGCGCCACCTAATGACATGTTTGCTAGCGCAATTACGATATCAGGTACCAGTGGTCAGACTACGGGCAGTAATGTTGGAGCAACAAAAGAGTCGGGCGAACCAAGCCATGCGGGTAATTCCGGCGGAGCTTCTGTTTGGTGGAAGTGGACGGCACCGGCAAGCGGACAGGCCACGATTAATACCAATGGCAGCAGTTTTGATACATTGCTGGGAGTTTATACAGGAAGTTCTGTAGGAGGCTTAACACTTGTGGCTTCCGATGATGACGGAGGCGATGGAACCCAGAGCCTTGTGACATTTAACGCAATATCAGGAATTACCTATCGAATCGTTGTGGACGGATTCAATGGTGCCACAGGAAATATTATTTTGAATTGGAGCCTCATATCAACCTATACACTAACGGTGAATTCATCTGGGGCATCGTCAGTGAGTATTAGCAGCAGTACTGGACACAGTGGAACGACGAATTATGCGAAAACTGTAACGAGTGGGACGAGCGTAAATCTGCAAGCACTTCAGTATGTTGGCTCCTGCGCATCCCGCACTCGTTTCAACGGCTGGACCGGTTCGGTGACCAGCAGCAGCCAGTCCATCACATTTACGATGGACGGGAACAAGACCGTTACGGCCAACTATGTGGCTGACCCTGAGACCTACACTCTAACGGTGAATTCATCCGGGGTATCGTCAGTGAGTATTAGCAGCAGTACGGGGCACGGAGGAACGACTAATTATACGAAAACTGTAACGTGTGGGACGACCGTAACATTGACAGCACCTTCGACAGCCAGCGGCCAAACATTCACTGGTTGGACAGGCGATGTACCGAGCGGCAGCCCGACCATTTCATTCTCGATGAACGGCACAAAGACCGTTACGGCAAACTACATGGCATCAATTTATACACTGACAGTAAATTCATCCGGTGCTTCCGGAGTAATTATCAGCAGTAGCACGGGGCACGAAGGAACAACGAATTATACGAAAAGTGTAACAAATGGTACGACTGTGACGCTGACCGCACCTTCGACAGCTATCGGGCAAACATTCACTGGTTGGACAGGCGACGTGCCGAGCGGCAGTCAGACTATCTCGTTTTTGATGAACGGGCATAAAACCGTTATCGCAAACTATGTGGCTGCTCCTGAACCAGATATTGATTCTGATGGCGCGGTCAATTTTACTGATTTTGCTATTCTGGCTTCTCATTGGCTAAATAACGGTTGTGGAGAAATGGATAGCTGGTGTGATGGTGCAGATGTTGATTCTTCCAGTATGGTAGATTTTGAAGATTTACTGATAATGACAGAACACTGGCTGGAAATAAATATGTTGCCGATAGATAATTTTGAAAGCGGTGATCTTACCAGTTGGAATTTCGGCGGCGATACTCCTTGGGTAATATCTTCAGATGAGAAGTACAGTGGTAATTATGCAGCTCGCTCTGGTATAATAACTGATAGCCAGATGACTTATATGTATAGAACTCAGGACGTACCAAGAGGATATATTTCCTTTGCACGAAAAGTATCAAGCGAATATGGATATGACTGGTTTGTGTTTTATATTGATGGCGAGGCGGTAGACATTGCCGGCGGTGACAACGACTGGAAAGAAAGGCGGTATTTTGTAAATGCCAGCACACATGATTTCTACTGGGCTTACCAGAAAGACAGTTCAGTTAGCGAAGGTTCTGATCGCGTATGGGTAGATGATATAGTATTTTATCCACAAGCTTCTAACTCTGAAGTTTGCAGTTGGGCGGAACTAAGGGCTTACAAGATTCTTGGTGAGAATATGAGTATTGAGCCTGGCGAACAGTGTAGCTATGTTCCGTTTTATGAAACTTGGATTATTGGAGCTTTGGATGGCGGTTTTACGGGCACTTTCAATTGCCCAACTTCTGGGCAATATGAACTACGTGTTACGCATCAAACATCGGCTTCCGAAAGCTGTCCTGGAGGTGGGTATGCCCCTGTTACCATTAGTGTAAACGGTTTAACGGTTGTATCAAATTATGATCCAGCAGAAAATCATGGCGGTACACATGGTAGTGTAACCGACAGTTGGACTATAAACGCAAATGCAGGAAGTAATACCTTCGAATGGATAGCGAATAATTTATGTACAAATTACTGGATTCAAAAAATTGAGATTATATTTCTTGACTGAATAGCTGAGAACTGGATGAAATAACAAAAAGTGTTCTTTCAGTAGTCGAAATCTGGGGACAGCATACCGGGGAAAAAGGAATGTAATTTTTTATTGACTCGTGCTTCGTAGCGAGCCTACTCCGCCGAAGCGGCTGCGAAGGCCGGAAGTCGCTACTTCGCAGAGCAGCAAAGGATTTTTAAAATGGCAAGATTTCCACTGAAAGAAGCAGAAGTTATTGCATTAGCGCTCGCCTCGATGACGACCCGAGTCGCAGCGGGCAGGCCCGCCTTCGCCCTTTGGGCTACAAAGGGCAGGCGGGGTCGCCGGCACGGCGACCGCTAAACACAGAGATTCTTCGCTGCGCTCAGAATGACAAGGTCGGACGGCGGACAAGTATTTTTTAAAAACCCCCCAAATATAAATAATAATTTGCGTTTCAAAGAAAATAATTTTTGCTTTTTACCAGGTCAAGGTTATAATTCATACCGGTAAACCGGCTGCTGAGCTGGTTTCCGGGGGTCCGGGGAGAGCAAAGCAGCATTTTCAAAAAGGAGGTGCAGTATGATTACCAAAACAAGTCGATTAATTATTGTGCTTGCGGCTATCGGAATTTTAGGATTAGTTTTAATCCCGGCCCAGGCGGGCAGCAGCAAAAACATTAAGGCCGTCATCTCAAAGATTCCTGTGCCTGTCAGGAACACCATTCAGGAACAAGCGGGAACGGTTAATATCGCGAATTTGGACAAGATTTCCTTCCGGCGTCTGGATGTCTTCGAGGTCGAATGGATTGCCAACAATGCGGACATTACTATCTATGTTGCCAAAGACGGCGAGCTTCTCTACAAGAAAGTCGAGGGTAACATAATAGACCCGAATAATTTTGTTTCTGAGATTGATAATCAGTATTTTCCTTTGAAGCCGGGCACGACTTTCTTTTACCGGGGCAAAAGCGGCAGCGATGTTATAAGCGATGAGGTCTACGTTACGCACCAGACAAAGGAAATCATCGATGTGAACACTACGGTTGTTCGCGACAGAGTTTTCGTTAATGACGTGCTGTCGGAGGAAACGTTTGACTGGTATGCGCAGGACGAGGACGGAAATGTATGGTACTTCGGGGAGGATTCGAAAGAATTTGATGCGAACGGGGTAGTAATAAGCACGGAGGGTTCATGGGAGGCGGGCGTTAACGGAGCCAGACCCGGTATTGTTATGGAGGCAGAGCCTCAAAAAGGCGATGTCTATCGACAGGAGTTTGCCGCAGGCGTTGCGGAAGATATGGCCAAAGTTCTTGGCCTGAACCAGACTGTGACCGTTCCATACGGCACCTTCCATAACTGCCTGAAAACCAAGGAATTTTCGCCGCTTGAGCCGGATGTCACAGAGAACAAGTTTTATGCCCCCGAAGTTGGCTTTATTCTGTCGAAGATGGTCAAAGGCGGCTCGGAAAAACTGGAGCTTATAAACATCACAACAGAATAATCCTGCAAAGGCCATAGATAAGTTTTCGTGCGAACGGGTGCATCTGTAGATACAAATGGCAGATGCACCCCTCTTTTTGCATATCGGGCTTAATGTTTGACATACTCGATGCAAGGCTATATCATATTTGCTTACCTTAAAACGAAATGAGATTGCTTCGCTGCGCTCGCAATGACGTTCTCGTATGTCGTATTGCGTATATCGTAAAATGGATTCCCGCCCATTCGACTACGCTCAGGGCAGGCTTTGCGCGGGAATGACAAACAGGGTTAAAAGGCGTTATTTTATGGCGAAACAGAAGACGACTTTGAAAGTCAGGCCGGTCGTGCTGATTATCCGCGACGGATGGGGCTATAACCCCAACCCGGCGGAGGACAAATACAACACTATCAAGTGTGCGCATACGCCGACAGACGATATGCTGATGGCTGAATATCCCAACTGCCTGGTTCATACCAGCGGCGAAGATGTGGGGCTGCCGGACGGCACTATGGGCAACAGCGAGGTGGGACATCAGAACATCGGGGCAGGCAGAATCGTGCCGCAGGAATCGGTGAGAATCAGCAAAACCATTCGCGATGGCTCGTTTTTTCAAAACAGCGAGTTCCTGAAGCTAATTAGTTTCGTCAAGGCCAATAACGGCAAGATGCACGTTATGGGGTTGTGCAGCAATATAGGCGTGCATTCGTTATTAGACCACCTGTACGGCCTGCTGGAGCTTGCGAAAAGAAACGATGTGAAAGATGTTTTCATCCACGCATTTACCGATGGCCGGGATTCGCCGCCAAACAGCGGTGCAGGATACATCGAGCAGATTGAAAGGAAGGCCAGCGAGATAGGCATTGGCAAAATCGCAACGGTGATGGGCAGGTTCTACGCTATGGACCGCGACAGCCGATGGGACCGTGTGCAGAAGGCATACGAATGTATCAGGACAGGCAAGGGCCTCAAGGCGGCAAGTGCGGCGGAGGCCGTTGCGAAAAGTTACGAAAAGGGCGTAATGGACGAATTTATCGAGCCGACCTGCATCTTAAACAGCGAAGGCGCACCGACTGCCACGGTCAATGACGGTGACGGGCTGATATTTTTTAATTTTCGCGGGGACAGGCCCCGGGAAATTACGCGGGCGTTTGTTGAGCCGGACTTCAAGGATTTCCCCAGGACAACCAGGGCGAACATATATTTTGTCTGTATGACCGAATATGATGCCGGCATACCGGCGCCGGCGGCGTTTCCGAAACCGCCTAAGATGGAAAATATCCTCGCTGCATACTGGGGCAGCCTGGGACTGAAACAGTTTCGCTGCGCTGAAACGGAAAAATACGCCCACGTTACTTTCTTTTTCAATGACTACACCGAAAAGCCGTTTCCCGGTGAGGACAGGCAGATTGTCCCCTCGCCGCGAGTCAAAACTTATGACCTAAAGCCTGAGATGAGCGCTTATGAGGTCGCCGATATTGTGCTGCAAAGGCTGGATTCGGACAAGTATGATGCGATGGTGGTCAACTTCGCCAACCCTGATATGGTGGGGCATACCGGCATACTTTCAGCAGCGATTAAGGCCGCTGAGGCGGTGGACGAATGTGTCGGCAAAATTCTCGACAAACTAAAAAGTCTCGGCGGAGCGGCGATAGTCACCGCCGACCACGGCAACTTTGAAAAGATGTGGGACGAAAAAGATAATCAGCCGCACACAGCCCATACTATCGGCGACGTGCCTCTGGTTGTGTTCGATGAACGCTATAAAGGAAGAAAGATGCGACAGGGCGGAACGCTGGCCGACATCGGCCCGACCTTGCTTGAAATGATGGGACTGCCGAAGCCGGAGGAAATGACGGGAGAAAGTTTATTGGAAAAATAGCATTCAGCACATAGTTTTTCATTTTTCTATACGCTATACGCTGCACGCTAAACGCTATTTCAGGGGGCAGGAGAGAAGATGGGTCAGATAGTCACCCTTGACCAGAATATGATAAATATGATAGCTGCCGGCGAGGTAATCGAAAGGCCGGCCAGCGTGGTCAAGGAACTGATGGAAAACAGCATCGATGCGGGGGCAACGAAAATCACGGTCAGCGTTGAGGACGGCGGGCGAAAACTAATCTCGGTCGCCGATAACGGCTGCGGAATGGATGCGGAAGACCTGTCGCTTGCATTCGAGTCGCACACCACCAGCAAAATCAAAGGCAGCACAGACCTGCTGGGCATATCGACGCTCGGCTTCAGGGGAGAAGCGCTGGCGAGCATCGCTTCGGTGGCGCAGGTCAGGGCCGTGAGCAGAACAAAAGATTCGCTTTGCGCTTACGGCATCGAAATCGACTGCGGGGACAAAGGCGATATAACCCCTTGCAGCGGGGACTGCGGCACAACAATCCAAATCAGAGACCTGTTCTACAAAATGCCGGGCAGGCGCAAATTTCTCAAAACCGCCAATACCGAAATGGGGCACATCACCGAGCAGTTTATACGCATCGCACTTGCAAACGCCTTTGCTGCGGAGGCGGCGAAGCTGGATATGACACTGATACATAACGGCAAAGAGATTTACCGGCTGGCAGCACAGCAAACTCTCCACCAAAGGATAGCAGAGTTATTCTCATCTGAAATTGCGGATAACCTGATTGAGACGGAAAGCAGCGAAAAAGGGCTGCATATTTTTGCCCTGCTGGGTAAGCCCGATATTTCGAGAACAAACAATAACCTGCAATACATATTCCTCAACGGCCGATTCATACGCGACAAATTCATTTCGCACGCAACAAAGGAGGCGTATCACGGAATTTTGGAGCCGAACAGGTTCCCGGTTGTTTTCTTGTCTGTCCATATACCATACAGCGAGGTAGACGTGAACGTCCATCCCACAAAGGTTGAGGTGCGGTTTTATAACGCAAACCTCGTTCATTCGCAGGTGCTGGGCTGCATCCGGGAAAAGCTTTTAAGCTCGAATCTTGAGACGGGAGGAAAACTACCGGCAACCTCCGGCAGAACAGAGCAGATTGCCGCAACCACGTCCCCGCACGGCAGGAGCCAAAAAATTGCCGATGCAATGGCTGAATTTTTCCAGAAATACAGGCCTGTCCAGACGCAGCAGCTCAGATTTTCCGCAGAAAGCAAGGCGGAAAAATCACAAACGACATACGAAGCTGCCGCAGAATACCCTGCTCATAGTATGCAGAACGGCAAAAAATTTCTGCAAATACACGACAGTTTCATCGTTGCGGAGACTGATGACGGGTTTGCCATTATCGACCAGCACGCACTTCACGAACGCATAGTATATGAAGACCTGGTAAGACGGACGTCGGCGGGAAAACTCGAATCGCAAAAGCTGCTCATACCCGAAATTCTGGAAATGACCGACGCCCAGGCGGATTTGGTAAAAGCCAATGCAGAGCTGATTGAAAAGCTGGGAATCGAGCTTGCCTCGTTCGGGCATCAGAGGTATGCCGTGCAGGCGTTTCCCTCAATAATAGCAAACGCAGGGCCGATTGAGTTCGTCCGGGACCTGCTCGATTTGCTCGACAATAAAGAGATAAACAGTGACAGCGGGAAACTCCTCGATGAGATTTTGAATATGGCCGCGTGCAAGGCGGCGATTAAAGCGGGACAGAAACTGGGCGACCGCGAGATAGAACAACTGCTCGCCGATAAAGACGCCGCTGAATATGCCGCCCGCTGCCCGCACGGCAGACCCACCACGATAAAATTTACGCTCAGCCAGCTCGAAAAGCAATTTAAGAGGACATAATGAACAAATTCCAGCGGCAACTTCTGATAATGCTGTGTCTCGCTGTCGCAGTGGTGATAACATTCAGCAGGCTGCAAAATCAGGGTCGCAATGTCAAACATCAGTCCGGCCAGCCGAACAAAATCGTTTCACTTTCGCCCAACCTGACGGAAATCCTTTTTGAGCTTGGGCTGGATGAAAAAATCGCAGCGGTTTCGGACGACAGCGACTACCCGCCGCAGGCCGCAAAAAAGAACAAGGTAGGGACATTCTGGCAGCCGAACACCGAGGCAATCATCGCCTGCAAACCGGATTTGGTGGTCGCAGAATCCTTCGAGCAGCAAAAAGCCGTTACGGAAAGCCTGAAAAAACTCGGTTATAAGGTCTTGAGCCTGAAGATAGAAAAAATCGAGGAACTTTTTGCCGCCATTGAGAAAATCGGCAGTGCAACAGGCCGCAGCCGGCGAGCCGATGAGCTTATAAAAAATATCAAGGCACAACTTGACGGCCTGCGGTCAAAATCGCGCTCATCCGGCAAAGTCAGGATGCTATGGGTAATACAGGCAGAGCCTTTGCGTGCAGCAGGGAGAAAAACCCACATAAATGAACTGATTGAGCTGGCCGGCGGAGAAAATGCCATAAGCGATACCATTCAGCAATACCCTCCGATAAGCACCGAGGAGCTTGTAGGCAGCGGCGTTGAGGTGATAATCCAGTCGGCGATGGGGACAGGCATCGAGAATGAGCAAAAAGCGGCGGAGGCTTTCTGGAGCAAATGGCAAAATCTGCCGGCGGTCAAAAACCACAGGATTTACGTCATTGAGCCGGACACTATTTTAAGGCTGGGGCCGAGACTGCCGCAGGGTGCGGAAACCCTCGCCCGCTGCATAGCCGCAAAACAGGAGAATCAATGAGCAATACCCTGACCATACGGAAACTGACGAAAAGAGTCGTTATCTGCCTTGCGATACTTGCGGCGGTAATGTGCCTGTGCTGCCTGACAGGGACACAAAAAATCTCGCTGGAAAAAGTCTTTGCCGGCCCCGGCAAAACAGCAGGCGAAAATATCGATTACGAAATCCTCATCGGCGTCAGACTGCCGCGGGTCGTGCTGGCTGCGCTTGTGGGGGCGGCACTGGCCTGCTCAGGGGTTGTCCTGCAGGCCGTCCTGCGAAACCCGCTGGCCGACCCGTATATCCTCGGCATATCCAGCGGCGCAGGTTTAGGCGTAATTATCGCTATAATATCGGGGATAAGCGGGACATTCCTCGGCGGCTCGCCGATAGCAATCTCCGCATTTGCCGGGGCTATTATAACCGTCTGGTTGGTCTGGTATATCGGGCATTTTACCGGAAAATCGCAGGTAACGAACCTGCTGCTGGCAGGCGTGGTCGTCAACGCTTTCTTCGGGGCGGTGATAATGTTCCTGACATCAATAGCAAAAAGTGAACAGGTATACTCGACAATATTCTGGCTGATGGGCAATATAACGGAAAAAAACCCGCCGGTTCTTTGGGTCAGCGCAATTTGCATTTTTGCCGGGATAGTATCGCTGTTCAGCATCTGTTACAGGCTAAACGCAATGACATTCGGCGAACAGGAGGCGCAGGGTCTGGGCATCGACATAAACAAAACCAAATTGTTTGCCTTCGGCTGGACGGCCTTTATAACCGCTGTCGCCGTAAGCCTGAGCGGCCTTATCGGTTTTGTCGGCCTAATCATTCCTCACGCAGTTCGGCTGGTATTAGGGCCCGACCATCGGCAACTGCTGCCGATAAGCGCAATATTCGGAAGCATCTTTCTGGTTGCCGCCGATACTTTGGCTCGAACTATCGTCGCCCCCGCACAGCTTCCGGTGGGTGTCATCACAGCCATTGCAGGCGGGCCGTTCTTTCTGGCCCTGCTGGCCGGATACAGCAGAAAAGTCGGTTGGTTAAAATGAGCAGCATTATAGAGGTTAAAAATTTAAGTTTCGCCTATAACCAGGAGTCAATCCTGAACGACCTGAGTTTCGATGTAACTTCAGGGCAGTTCCTGACCATCGCCGGCCCAAACGGCGCCGGCAAAACGACCCTGCTGAACCTGATTTGCGGAATCCTCAACCCGGCAGGCGGCTTCGTAAAAATCGACGGCTGCAATGTGAAATCATACTCAATTAAAAAACTTGCACAAAAAGTGGCTGTCGTTCGCCAGGAATTTGTGCCGCCGTTCGATTTTACGGTTGAGGAAACCGTAATGATGGCAAGGGCGCCCTACCTCGGCGCATTTGGGTTTGAGAGCAAAGCCGACGAGGAAATTGCGGCTCTCGCTCTCGAAATGACCGAGACAATCAGGTTTGCCCGCCGTCCGCTTGCTCATTTGAGCGGCGGTGAACGCCAGCGGGTCTTCATCGCAAGAGCGCTGGCACAAAATACCCCGATACTGCTTCTGGATGAGCCGACAAGTTTTCTGGATATGAAGCACCAGACCGGCATATACGACCTGCTCAAAAAACTTCAGCTCGAAAAGGGCAAAACCATCGTAGCCGTAACGCACGACATCAACCTCGCCGCCCAGTATTGCGACAAGGTCCTGCTGCTGGGGGCCGACAATTACCATATCGGAAAGCCCGGAGATGTTTTTACCACAGAGCTGCTGGAGAAAACCTTCGGCGTCCGGATATTTGCCGTTAATTTCGGTCAGGAAAAATTTTTCATTCCTTCAGGCAAACTCGCAAAACCAGCCGGCCCAAATCGCACAACTTCTTTTATTCCTGACAGTTAGAAAATTTACTTGCAAATTTAATTCAGCGAATTATACTTCTGACGCCCTGCTGAAACAACGGGTGTACGTCATCTTTGTAGGTAGAAATGGGCGTCCTTTTGTCATTGCGAGGCCTGCGGAGCAGGCCGTGGCAATCTATTAAGCTGGTCGGTGATGAGATTGCTTCGCTTCGCTCGCAATGACAAAAAGCGGGTTTACCTACAATCTTGACGTGCACCCTGAAACAACCGGGGAATAAAGCTGACACTTGCTTTGGGTGCCTGTTTTATGGTATAATACAAGTTTATAAGTATAAAAAACCTTATACCAAAAAGAGGCGAATTGGAAAATGGCACAGAAACGCAAAAAAGTCGTGAGAAAAAAGGTCAGCAGGCCGGAGAAAAAAGAAGACAAGCTGACCGCCGCCGATGTTGCGCATTTTAAACAACTGCTGACGGAAAAACGCAAGGAGATTTTCAACAGCGTAACTGAAATAAAAGACGAGGCATTGAACAAATCTATGCTCGATGCCAGCGGCGACCTGTCGAGTATGCCAATCCATATGGCTGATTTGGGGTCGGACAACTATGAGCAGGAGTTTGCACTGGGGCTGATGGACAGCGAAAGAAAACTCCTGCAGGAAATTGACGAGGCGCTGCAGCGTATTGAGGAGGGGACTTTCGGCATCTGCGAAGGCACCGGCGACCCTATCTCCAAGGCCCGGCTCGAAGCCAAACCCTGGGCGAGATACTGCGTTGAATACGCCCAAAAGCTGGAAAAAGGCCTGGTGGCAGAACGGCCGGAAGAGCAGAGCATCAGACCCGCGGATGCAGAGGAAGGGGAAGAAGAAGGCGAAAACACAGGCGGGCCGGAAGAAGATTCTTCCTCTCAATAAGGCTTTTGAAATCTTTCTGCCGGCCAAAAATATCAAACCACCCTTCAATTTTTAACCTCCAAAAGATATAATGCTGCTATGGCTCACAAATGTCCAACTTGCAAAAAAACCATTAAAACAGTTCTTCAGAAATCGTCCGAACCGGGCAAATTCTTCCCTTTTTGCTCGCAGAGGTGCAAACTTATCGACCTCGGCGCCTGGTTTGATGCCAGATACAGGATACCCACTGAAACCGAACCGCCGCAGATTGCGGAGCCGCCCGATACCTCTTCGGACGAAGCGGGACCAGAATAAGATGCTTTCTGTAAATTTACGGTAAAGCGAAATAAGCCGCAAATTTGTCCTTGCAACAGTCGCTGCTCGGCCTCGCTGGGGGTAAACCCGCCAGCCCGCCGGAGGCGGGTAAAATTGGGTTTGATTGGGTTTGTTTTGGCTTTGTTTTTGCATCGTCAAAACAATTGATTTGTTGGCATAATCCTTTGTCGTATAATAAGTTAGGTTCATTTTTGGCTTTTCAGAAATTGGCTTTGTTTCGCATAATTTGATATTTTTGATTGAAAGATTTTTAACCGCAGATTAACGCAGATTTTCACGGATTTTTTGTTAGCCACAGAGATAATTTTTTCGACACGGATTAACACTGTTTTTGCTCGGCTTGGTGTGCTCGACAAACCCTGCTTTTTAAGCAAGCTTGAGCGCAGGATTTGTCTTCGCCCACTGGTCGGCCAAAGACAGGCCGCCCATTTTTTAAGCCGAGCAAAAAACACGGATTTTTTTGTTTTTATCAAATTTTGTTTCATACAACATCGGGATATAGAATCTTCCCATAATGGGGCGGGGATGCGTGTTTTGGTCGAAAAAACATTCACCACAGAGAAAAAAAGAGAACACGGAGAATAGGTAAGTTATTGTGAAATAAGGAGTAAGGGGATTTAAAAGATTTTTTGCAATTTTGGGATTTTTTTATTTACCCCTCTGCGTGTTTGATTGAAATTTGGCAACAGATGGCACAAAAAACACAGAGAATATTTTTATTTTTCTAAATCTATCATCATTTATATACCATTGCTGTCCTGCTGCTTTTTTCCATTATCAATTTCTTCGATTCCTATTTTTAAATTCTTAAATAGTGGGTCTATATAGTCTTTATCACGGTTCATTGTTATGCTTCCACCTTCGGCTTGAAAACCAATTTGGGCTTTATCATCTTGATAAATGTTTTTCTTTGATACCAACCCAATACGCATATCATCCTTTGAAATCCATGCACGTTTTGCAACTGTATTTTTATCCATAGAAAACATTTCATAATTATCAAACTTGTAGTTTTGCTGATGCGTCTGCCTAAATAATCATACGCAAAGTGCAGTTTCAGCAAAGAACCCAAATTCACATCCGTGAGGCGGTTTTCGCAATCGTAATCAGCAAATTTCATTCGCAACTCTTTTTTTAACAGCGGATAGAATTTTTGGTAGGAACAACCAACCGAACAAGATTGTATCCCGTTATGCAAAGGCAAGTGAGTATCATAGAAGTCAGGAAAAATGATAACGAGCCCCAAGCAACCATTCCCTTAAAAAGCCACAATGATACAAATGCGCCAGCAAAACTTAGAATAAAACCAGTTATTATACCCATTAGGTTCCAACTCGAACTTTTATAAATTAATTTATTAACAACACTAATCCCTAAAAGTGCACCTATCGGAATCGCCAGAGAAAGACCACCTATGATCCCGGTGCTGCCGCCTGTTAAGCCAAAGGGCAGGTCTATCCGCAGTCTAAAACATACAAAATCATAAACTGCCCCAAAGGCCATAAAACCAATGATAGAAAATACAAGACCGATTATGAATTCAGCAATTATTTTCATCTTCATTTTTGCTCCTATTTTTTAAAGCTGTTCAAAAATCTATCTATATTATTTGCACCAGGTTGAAATTTTGAGAAGTCCTAAAGGGGGGTAAAGATTATTATATGCTGGCTCAACGAGAAGTACATTTTTCATTTTGTCTCACCTCGGAAGGCCTCATAATTGGGATTAGAGTTAAAAGGCGGGTCGATATTCTTTCGCAGCTTATCCGCCGTTTGCCAGAGGGTTTGTTCAAAGCCAAGAACAGTCCCATTGGCATTTGTTCTGCCGAGTCCCTTTTCCGTCATATTATCCCCTGCAATTTTAACATACAAGTTTTTCAGATTTTACCGTCTAAACCATTGTAAAGCAATTGGTTTTGGGTAAAAAGGGAACAAAAATGTTCAGACCCCTACAATAAATCCTTCGACAAACTCAGGACGGGTGCAGGGGCTTTCGGATAGTTTAACCCACGTTGGGTTTAGGTGAAATCCGCCGAATTAAGCGGACGTCTCGCCTGTAACCGCCTGGCAGGCTGTAAAAATCGAAGGCGAATCCGCTGATTCGAATGATAAGAGAAGCTGCGGACAAAATCTGCTTAATCTCCCGCCAAAAATAAAATCTTATAAAATCTGTTGAAACCGCACGATAATTGGTTATATATAAACAAGTTAATCGTAAAATCATAAAAATTATAACCTTTCTGAAGGGGAATGAAATGAGCGATGAACAAAGCAATCAAATCTTCGACAAGTTTCTCTTTCCGAAAATATTCCATACTTTCCGCATAGCTATTCAGCCGAGCAAGCTGATAATCGCCTTCCTCGCGGTGGCAGTTATATGCCTTGCCGGCTGGCTTATGGACTTCAGCAGGACCGTAGTTACCACGCCTTATACTAAAGGCCAGCAAACGGAACTGCAGGTCTACCTGGCAGACCCTCCAAGGGTCAAATCATACATCGAAGGCTACAGGAAAACCAGCGAACATGTGGGCGTATTCTCCACACTGTGGCACTATAACTCCGCAAGATTCCACGATGCACTAAACTCCTTATTGGCGCTGAATTGTCAGGGTGTGTCTAAAAACATCGCTGATTGTTTCAGAACTCTGGGCTGGGCATTGCGGTATCACCCTTTTTACACTATCATATTCATTTTAATCAAGCTTGCCGTGATTTCCATTGCTGCCGGCGGTATATGCCGGATTGCGGCGCTTCAGTTTGCCCGCGGCGAAAAACCGGGCATAACTGAGGCTCTGCGATTCAGCCTGAAAAAATCCACTGCCCTTTTCACCGCCCCGCTTATACCCGCCGCCATAATTATCCTCATCGGCCTGTGCATATCCTTATTAGGCCTGATAGGCAATATACCCTGGGCAGGCGAACTGCTGGTTGCAATTTTTACGCCGTTGACCCTGATTGCGGGAGCTTTGATAGCAATCGTCATAATAGGAACGCTTGCCGGCTTCAACCTGATGTTCCCCGCCATAGCGTATGACGGTTCAGATAATTTCGATGCGATAAGCCGGTCTTTCAGTTATGTGTTCACAAGACCCTGGCGGATGGCTTTTTACACCGCCGCAGCCGCTGTTTATGGCGCTGTCTGCTACCTGTTTGTTCGATTTTTCGCATTCTTACTGCTCTGGAGCGCAAGATTATTTCTGCAATGGGGTCTGTTGGCCAACTGCAGGAATAAAAGCGTTAATAAAGTCGATGTAATCTGGCCATCATCAACCTTTATGAACCTGCCCGGCCCGATGGCTTCCGGAACTGCCAACTGGTCCGAATCAATCGCTGCCTTTCTGATACATTTATGCGTGCTGGTTGTCGTTGGTCTGGTGGTTGCTTTTGTGATAAGCTTTTATTTCTCCGCCAATACCATAATTTACGCACTTATACGCAATAAGGCCGATGATACCGCTCTGGAAGACATTTACATACCCGCACATCCTGACGAAGCTAAAACCGAACCTGCTGCCGAACAGAAAACTGAAGAAACCCAATCTCCGCCGGAACAGCAAACTTCATAAATTGGCAATAGAAATTCGACAACCCTAAAACAATAGCAATTCTTGACACATAGCTATCGTCATTGTTACAATTACGCTTTTAAGCGATTATACGGAAAAGCCGCAATAGACAGGAAAATATGACCGACCCAATTACAGATACACAGCCAGAAAAAGACGACCGAAACCCATCGCAATTTTCACCACTAGCCTCATTACTGCATTATCGCAAACTCCTTATCATTTCCGCTCATATAGCCGCTTTTGCCGCCTCTTTGCTGTTCGCCTTCCTCCTGGCCAATAATATGCAGCTAAGACGGGATTGGCTTATAGGCCAGTATCCCACCCTGTTGGCGTTTTTCGTTATCATTAAACTGGTGGTATTCGGCCTTTTCAGGCAATACCGCGGCTGGTGGCGATACGTCGGCATATCTGACCTTATTTCTATCCTCCGCTCTTCTATGGTCAGCTCAATCATAATTGTAGCTTTGTGGTTTGCTTTTTTGAGCACAACCTCAATCCGAAACAGGCTGCAAAGCATAACCGAAATCAGCCAGGGCGTGTTTGTCGCCGACTTGTTCATTACAGTTTTACTGCTGGGCGGCCTGAGAATGATGGTGCGGCTGTATAACGAGGAGTTTCTCGCCGTAGAAAGCGGCCGGCTGAAGCGGTTCCTGATTGTCGGTGCGGGCAATGCCGGCGAGGCGCTCCTGCGGGAAATTCAGCGTATGCCCGTCTCGCAATATGATGTGGTCGGGTTTATCGATGATACGCCCGCAAAACAAGGCACCAGCATTCACGGCATATCGGTGCTTGGCACCGTTGAAGATCTGCCCAAAATCTGCAAAGAACATATCATCGAAGAAATCGCCATCGCAATACCATCGGCAACCCCAAAGCAGCTAAGACGCGTTATTCAGGTATGCGAAGGAACCAAAATCCGCTTCCGCACCGTCCCCTCAATCACCGATATCGCCACAGGCAAGTTCCGTGTCTCTCAAATAAGAGATGTCGACATAAAAGATTTGCTCGGCAGAGAGGTCGTTCAGCTTGACCTTAACCTGATAGAAACCTTCCTGAGAGATAAAATAGTGCTTGTTACCGGCGCAGGCGGTTCAATCGGCTCTGAAATGTGCAGACAGATTTGTCTTTTCGCTCCTAAACTGCTTCTTCTTGCCGAGCAGTCTGAAAATCCGCTTTTTCACATAGAAAACGAGCTGCGCAAAAAATTCCCCGCCATCCCGATGGAGGCCGTCATTTGTGATATTACCGATAAACCGCGAGTTGAAAGAATCTTTGAAAAATACGGGCCGCAAATTGTCATACACGCCGCCGCTCACAAACACGTCCCCTTGATGGAGCTTAATCCCGGCGAGGCCGTCAAAAACAACATCGCAGGCACAAAAATAGTCGCTGATGCCGCAGACCGCTTCGGTTCCACCAGCTTCGTGATGGTCAGCACCGACAAGGCCGTCAACCCCACCAGCATAATGGGCTCGTCAAAACGAATCGCGGAGATGTATATCCAGGATTTGAACAAAACCAGCAAAACGGGCTTTGTTACCGTCCGGTTCGGCAACGTCCTCGGCTCCAACGGCTCCGTCGTCCCTATCTTTGAAAAGCAGATTGCCGAAGGCGGCCCCGTGACTGTCACTCACCCTGAGATGAAACGGTATTTTATGACGATACCGGAGGCCAGCCAGCTTGTTCTCCAGGCCGCTGCTATGGGAAAAGGCGGAGAAATATTCGTCCTCGATATGGGCGAGCCGGTCAAAATCGTCGACCTGGCCAAAGAGCTTATCACCCTTAGCGGCTTCAGACCAGGCGAAGACATCGAAATAACTTTCACAGGCCCTCGACCGGGCGAAAAACTATTCGAAGAGCTTTCAATCAAAGGCGAGGATATGCAGCAGACCAGACATCCCAAAATCGGTATATGGACAAATATCCCGATGGACAGGAACAGGCTTCACGCCGGCATAAACGAGCTGCAAAACACCGCTCTGACAGGAAATTATGGCGAAATAACCCGCCAAATCAAAGAATTGGTTCCAGAGTATCTCGGCGACAAAAACTCCAATTCCGCCGAACACACCGGGAATAAACCCGCCAACTAAAAACTAAAAACTTAAAACTCAAAACTCATCACGTCCCGGTTTCGCCGTTGTTATTGTCACCGCCGCTGCGGGGATGTGCATCGTCGTAAACCTCTTTCAGTTTTTTCGTGGTAAGGTGCGTGTAAATCTGCGTCGTCGAGAGCGACTGATGCCCAAGCAGTTCCTGCACGCTCCGCAAATCAGCGCCGTTATTCAGCATATGCGTCGCAAAACTGTGACGCAGCGTGTGCGGGCTGATTGCCGGGTCAAGCCCCGCTATCTTGAGGTATTTGTCCATCTTGCGCCGCACGCTGCGAGTGCTTAAACGCCTGCCGTGCTTATTCACAAACAGCACCTTCGAGTCAAAATTACTGTTGCTCTGCGCCCTCCTGTTGCGGAACTCAATATAATGCTGAATGACCTGCAAAGTCGAAGAGCTGATGGGTGTAATCCTCTCCTTTTTGCCCTTGCCTCTGACATGCACGACCTCGCCCAGAAAATCTATATCGTCCATATTCAGCGCTACAAGCTCGCTGACCCGCATACCTGTGCTGTAGAGCGTCTCCATCATTGCCCTGTCCCTGGCGCCGAGCCAGTTGTCCATCGGTGGCGTCTCAAGCAGTTTCCTCACCTGCTCATATTCCAGAAACTTCGGCAGCCTCTTTTCCTGCTTCGGCGTCCGAACCGCTATTACAGGATTCGAGCCCACATGGTTTCTCTTGACCAGGAACTTATAAAAGCTTCGCAGCGTCGCAAGTTTGCGCGCTATGGTGGTCTTGGAATACTGCTTCTCATTCAGACGCGACAGATACGCCCGCACAGTATTGACATCCACCGTAAGCAGCAGCCGGTCGGTCTTGACCTCCGGCTTTGTCTGCAACGCCGTTGCCGGACCGCCCTGCGTCCCGCCGCCCAAAGAAACCGGTTCAGCGCTCGAAGTCGTCCCTTCCGTTCGGCTGACCAAAAACTCCGAAAACTGAAGCAAATCAACGCCGTAGCACTTCGCCGTATGCTCCGAAAACCGCTTCTCGAAGTTCAAATAATTCAAAAATTCCTGAATAATCACATTATTTTCCATAACGTCACCTGCCCAATCATATTTATCTGTATTCTAATTTGCGTGGACCTGTGTATCAGTATTATCACGCAAGATTTCATTTGCCTGACCGATGAGCGACTGCGTCAGCCTAAAACTCAGCACCGCCGCATCGAACCAGTCGAAACTGGTTCGCTTGTCTTTTGCCTGCGAAATCAGGGCATCCAGCAACTGGTCTTCATAACCGCTTTCGTAGCGGAATATGAACTTCTCTTTGCCCTTATTTAAAACTAATTGTCGCTTCACTTTTTTTAGCATAAACCGCATCGGCAAAACGGCCGCACAAACTCCCCGCCATATACTTTTTATCGGTCTGAAACAACGAAACTTCAGCATAAAGTCTGATTTTTGCAGGATTTTTTATGAAAACCGGCTTTTTTTAATAATCACAAGGTTTTTATCGGCCATTCACACCCCCAGCTTTACTAATTTTTCCCTAAACCCCGCAAAAATTCTAACCCCGCAGTCCGTTGTCATTGCGTCCCCGCACACAAATGGCAGTCCCGTCAGGGATGGCTTACGCCATTGTAAATCGTCTTCTCGTCTCGGCGTAGGCTCCAAGCCGTAGCCGGAAAGGTATTTCTTCCCCGCTTCCGCTTAAAGATTTATCAGTTCACGCCAGTTTGTAGGCAACCTGTTCGTCGAGTATATCTTTTACGGTGATTGGCCGGATTATCTTGCCCGTCTTCTTGAGAAATGCCTGTATCTCCCGCATTGCATCCGATGAGAAATCAAAGCTCACGAAAAAGCCCTGCGTGCGGTTTTCGCGCATCATAACCGCCTCGAAGGCATCGATATCGGGTCGGCCAACCTTGTCCTTCTGCTTGACCTGAATGGAGTACCAATCGGCGGCCAGCACTTCTATTGAAGCCAAGACAACGAGCGTCCAATGAGGAGTTCCGTCATCTTCGTATGATGCGTGTTCTTCATCGCTACGCATTCGACCTCGAACGAGTGCAGCGCGGCCAGGTCTCGTACGTCGGGGGCATCGTCATACGTCAAGAGAACGTCTCCTGCGACTCTTTCGGCGGTACAAAAAAGCCGTTCATGGTCAAGCTCATGGTGCGTGTAAAGCCGGGTGCCTGCGCGCTTCCCATTGGTCCCGCCCGCGGTATACGGTGGGTCGATGAAAAATACTGCCTGCTTGCGCCGGGCGTACTCTCACATTACTTCAATCCCGTCCCCACACACGAACGTAAAGCGGTTCCGAATCCCGCCGATAGCTATGATTCGACTCGCAAGGGTTTCGGCATACCAACGCGATTTCAAGCCCTTTCCGTTCTCGCCGTGCTTGATGAGGCTTGCGCCCGGTGCCAGCACTCAGTTAACGAAATAGTACTTGCTACCTTTGCCACATTCCTGCCCAATTCTCCCCTTCCTTCTCAGTGACAGGACTGCTTCCCGCACCTGATGATGCCACCTCTCTTAGTCCCACACCTCCCCTTTGATTACGAGCTTTATTGAGTCATCACACAGATCAGGGTGAATACCCTGGACCGCCGCATATAGAGACTTCGTATCCTTCGGTCCCTGCTTGAGCAGGAACAATACTGTGTCCGCAAATGCGGAATGCTGGCTCAAACTCTCGGCTCGCACACGAAGAACCTCCTCGTCTGCCGCCTGCATTTTCTTCTTAAATTCTTTTCGAAGGCTTGCTTTGAATTGTTTCTCGGCATCTACTTTGAGTTCCTTGAGTTCGTTTACGACACGCTCAAACTGTCGCAGTTGTAACAAATCGACGGGAGATCCAAGTGAAGCATATTGTGTTATATCTGCCGTTATTTGTTTGACCAATTCACTTTCATCGATGTACATCCCGTATTCGTGATTCCTGTACAGCCCTGCGTCAGTCAGGTTTGCAGAGGTAACGACAGCAAACCTCTCGTCCGCAATATAAACCTTCGCGTGGAGATTTGGGAGGAATCGTACCTCTGTACGAGGCAAAGCGTCGCACAATCCCGCGATAGCACTAACATCAGTTCCTCCACTCAGCATATTGTCTCTCGAAAGATCTGTAAGTAGCAAAACAGGAGTATTGACCGCATTTCTTCTTTGGAGATTCAAAGCAATTCGTTCGCATGGACCTCGCCCTACAAACGGTGAGCAGATAAGCAGAGATTTCGATACTTGCTCGACCAGAGCATCGAAAGCGTTCGTCCATGGAGATATCAGATGTTTAGCCATGTCTGCCCAACGAAACCGGAGCATCAGATTGGAGCAGGCCAGCATCAATAGCGGCCTTTATTGCTCGTTTATGTTCCGACATCTTGTCTTGCCCGTTTTGCGACCTGTACCCCGCCAAGTCGCGTACATCAAACTCATAGACCGACCCAGGCTCAGAGGTACTCGAAGTGGAGTACCAAAATTCAAGCGGGATGTCGGAAGAGTCGTCTTTGTACGCATGAAATATTCTCACGCCACGATGCGTTAGAAGTTCCTCTGGTTGAACCCATTGCCAAGGCATTTTCTGACTCCTTAATGATTTCTGTCAGAGTGGTTCGACGCGGTGAAAAAGAACGCCGCTGCGTCCTCGGCGATGATCCATCGCTCGCGGAAGCGGACGGGGCAGGTGATAACCACATCGGTTCCGTCGAGAATACTGCAAACACCTAGCGGGTCGTTGGCCTTATCCTTGGTGCAGTTCGGCACATTGTTGCCAAATGGGCATAGCGCGCTATCCCGACATCGCTTCGCTTCGGAGCTATGGTTGTCGACCGGAAAGCCGAAGACTTCGGCTAGTGGTTGTTTGCTCACATGGACACCTCCAATGATATTATGCGGGTCAGTTGCACGCAGTGCCGATGGTTTCCCTGTAGCCGCTACTATCTTTATTTTCTTCGCCTTTTTCTTTGCCATAGGCCAATAGTGTAAGCCCTCCCCTGTAATTTGCAAGTGGCCACTGGCGAAAAAGATTTAATCTCGTTAAACTAAAAAGACAATTCGCATGGGCAGAAGATGCTAAACTACTTACTTTCCTTATCCTCGCTGTTATCAAATGTCTTTGAACGAATATCATTAGGTGGCATATTAGCTTCGTTTACTTTTCTAGGCTCTTCCGGCCATTCAATATCTTCCTCTTTAGGCTTCTCGTTATCGGATTCTCGTCCGCTCATTTTGAATCTCCTTCTCTATTTTTCACCTTGGTTAAATGCGAACACAGAACATCATGTGTACTGGGCTGCTTTTTGTTAAGTGTCCTAATAGATTCATTGGCTATAAAATTAGTTCTTGTATAAGTGATATATACATACGGGCACAGAGCTACCATCTGGAAAACAACTCCCAAAAAAATTGCTCTCAGCGTACATCTGAAATAGGCGGCTTTCCTCTCGTTCAGTCGCATGTTATTGTCTGCTGATTTTCTGTACTGATTTAAAAGAAACACCACAAACTCATGATGGATGTCGCGTTCACCAATTGAGCCCTTTATGGACTGATTCCGCTTGTGTAGCTTTCTGACTACCTCGTCGATTTCACTCAAAGGACGGACGTAATAATAGATATAGCCAAAAATCGTTCGTGAAAAATAATAAAGCGCAAAACAGACCGAAACCGCACTCCCCAGCACGCAAATGTACAAAATGATAGTTCATGTATTGATTGTGAAACCTATAGATTCCCTAAAGAAAAACCCTATTCCTCCCATCAGCAATGTGATCACAGCTAAGGGAAATCCGAGACGAGAATTTATGCTGTTCTTCCAGTCGTTCTGAAAAATATATGCCCCTTCATAGTAAGGGAGGAGCGTTTTTTTCGCTAATTCCTTGTCGTATGCTTCACAATCCGTTTTCGTCATTTTTTTATTCCATTTCGCCACCATTTTTACTCTTCATTGCCGATTTGTCAAGACATCAGATAGAGGATTTTTCTGCAAAGACCGGTAAACGGCGGATTAATCATCCTAAATGCTAAACCCTAAATCCTATCCGCTCTACGCCATCCGCTATCTGCTCTAAAGAACAACAGCAACACTGTTACTTGGCATACTTTCGCCGTGCTATTTATTGCCTTTACACATTGAAAATCTGAAATCTGAAATGTTAAATCTTAAATCCAGCGACACCATTCCATTCCAATCCCAAATACCTGTCCCGAGCGAAGTCGAGGGGATGGTTGTTCTACGTTGTATTACGAGCGACGTAAGCCGATTGCCTTGATTTTATAGTAACAGGTTTTCACTTTCTTACCAAGCAGCTTTGCTATTTTGTGCACTTTGGTGCCTTTCTTGAATTCATTTTTTAATACCTGAATATCCTTTTTTGTCCAGATATTGCTGCCAACAAGTCCTAATGTGCCAACGCGATCTATAACAGACCTATGCGTGCGTCCAAGTTTTATAGCTAACTCTTTATAAGGCATTTTTTTATAATACTTCCGCAGTATCTCGTCTTTTTGCTTAGTCCATCTTCTATCTTCCGCGTATCGCCTGATTCCTAAATCACGGGCTTTCGAGTTTAATCCTCTTGCGGAACGCCCAATCCGCTTTGCCAATTTCTTTGCTTGCATTGTCGGATAATGCTTGATAAGCAATTTCACCTGCCTCTTTGTCCATCGAGGGGTTTCACGTGCAATGCCAAGGTTCTTGGCCCTTCCCCTGATGGTCGCGACCGTTCTGCCAAGTATTTGGCTAAGCTCGGCATGTGGTTTTTTCTTATGAAACCTGCGCAAATAATCATATTCCTTTTTTGTCCAGGGCCACATTTTTTTTAGTTTCAATAGGTATGCTTCAGTGGTAATTGCACCAGCAGTCCGGTCTATTGAGTCGGATATTTCCACAGCCGTATGCGACGGGTACATCTTTTTTAAAATTCGGATTTCCCTGTCTGACCAGCGTCTCAACTCCAGCGGCCGGTTCGATTTAAACTCATCGTCATATTTCTTTTTCAGTCCCAGCCTGTCGGCCATGCCGGAAATACCGAAAGGCGTTCTGCCCAGCATTCTGGCAAGTTGATTTTCGGGAGTATGCGGGTACAACCTTCTGAGTGTTTTAATGTCCGATTTACTCCAGGGCTTGTGGTAATTTCGGTATTTCGCCGTTCTCTCACTTTTCTTCATATCCAATCCTCGAAATAACCGTGAAGGAACCGGCTTATTGTTCCTTCCGCCCCGTTTTCTGTCAAGAAATACGTTCCTATAATCCAAAATAACACGCAATTGACCGTTTATAGAACCACCGCCACTGTATTTGACGGCATACTTTCCCTCGTAGCGCAGCGGATTGTCTTTTGAAATTTTAAATTTTGAATTATGGTTTTTCGCTCGATGGTGATCGCAGTCGAACCATTCCGCTTTACATTTTTCGCTTTTAATTTTTTACTTCGTTATTCGGAATTCATTATTCGATATTCGATATTCAATTTCCCCCCGCTTGCCGCGGCGTCTTGTCCGCCATAGCTTTACGCGACGGCGGAAGCCTTGGCGAAGTCGGATTAGTGAGCGGTAATTAACTCTGTTCCGCCTAAAATTTAGCCCCCGAACTTGTCCGCCTTCGGCGGATTTATTCGGCGGGTTACTTCTAACGGCAAGCGATTTATCCTTCGTAGCTGCTCCGCTGCGAAGAATGGACTTGCGACTATTTTGCACTGCCCGCACGCCCACCTGCCCGGAAATTGTAGAGGCAGACCTCCGTGTCCGCCCAATTACTATACGAAATAATCGTCCGCGAAATGATTATCACAAAAGGTTTGAAACGGGACTATCCCGCCGTAGGCGGGGCGGCTTTCAATAATAAGTTCCTTCGACTTGGCTTCCCGGCCTACGTCTTGTCGGGACAGGCAGGACAAGTTTTGACTCGGGGAAAGGAGAATTTGTGATTTATGATTTTCGATTTAACAAGAAATTAATGTTGTGGCAAAGTATTGAACCATATTTCAATACTAAATCTTAAGCTTTGAACGGAGAACTTGAAGCCATTCGTCTCTTGACATGGGACATTCACCAAGTAATTTTGCTTGACTTGTACGAACAAAAATCGCCGATGGTATATGACCATGACCTTGGTCTTTTCTTGAACCTCGACGAATTCCAAAGGTGGCTATAAGCTTTCCTTCATGGTGAACAAGGGCGATATCATGAGCCTTTCTACCTGTGACTATTTGAGCCTTTAATTTCTTAACTATTGCAAGAGCAAGTTCTTTTGTTATGACAGCCATCAACTCTCTTTTCGAACAAATTCCTCTAGAACCTTGCGCTGTTGAAGAGGGCCTGGACCCAATTCATCCTCACTCATCCCAGTTAAGATATCATAAGTAGATAATAAAATATCCTTCAAATTCGAAACGGCTTCCTCTTGTGTATCTCCGCTATCACTCAAATTTGCGTCATAGAACGATGCAATATATTGGTCCTGTTCAAATCTAACCACAACATGAAAAGGTTTTATTAAATTGTACGGTTCTGGCGCAAATGTCTCAATCGGAACCGAAATTGTTTTCAAGTGCTCTAGCATGTCGCAACGGTTACTGAGCAATAAAACCTGTCGGTATAGCGCATCCAAGCGAGCACTAGCTTCCCATTTTGCCGATAACTCCTGGAAAGCTGCCAAAAAGAGAGCTTGAACCTTTTGAGTCGATTCTACGGAAGCTTGAGATATAAGTTCTTCTGGCAAATTAGCTGGACACTCAAACTCCCGGGGCCATATAGTCTCACTCTTGCCCATAAAGTTTAAAAAGTGATGATTAGGTCTCGGCATTTTTCTTTCCTAAAATAAACACAGCAAACTGTGTATCTAGCCAATCCAAACACTCAATTAAATACTTATCTGATATCTTAAAAGACCGTTCGCCTACCATAATCGCGCGAATAATTTCTTTTGGGTCGTCCTTACGAATATTCCACTCTATACTTTTCACATCTGAACCTTTTATTGAAATCTCACCTCCAATGAGTCTGAAGGATAATTCACCTGATTTCTGTTCTGACGATAATAGACGAATAGATCCATTTTCAGGAAGATCAGACATCGAAATTTCGAAGCATCCTTCAATATTCGCAATTATATCAGAACCTATAACGCTTTCTATAGCCTTTAAGACATCGTTCTTTTTGTGAGTGACTTTAGGCGTCTTACCTTTTGGGAAAAAATCATGCAAAGCGCAATCCACATGAAGATGTATTATCTTTTTGTTTCTCTTGAGAAATGCTCGTACATAAGCTTTACCCTTTGGAGTTTGGTACGATGCTACTCTTTCTTTCTCGAAGATAGTAGTCGAAGGCAAAACCGTACCTTCCTTAATTCTGCCACACACCGTCAAGATAAGGGATCGCTTATCAAATATAGGTAACTCAACTGACATAAGAACTCCTTTTTTTCTATCCCATCAACAGTTTACTAAAAAAGGCTCAATGTGTCAACTGCAACTATTCTACATTATAAATGGCATATCTCTCAACCCTGGTAATATTTACAGACTCCGAATCAAATAATACAGGATAATTCTCCTTGTGCTTAGAAAATATTGGGATGCCATACTAATTTCCCTGCCAAAGGGTCGTTCTTTCCAACTTGGTCATGTCACAAAACGATCGCAACCGTATCCCGCGCTGCGCGAGATAGTTGAGCAGTTCAGAGGAAAGCAGCGGGAAAAATCCTATCCGCTCTACGCACTCCGCGCCCCTCATACGCAAATCTCATACCAGCACCGGCTAAAATCAGATTTTTTTTGCGAACTTTTTTCATTTCTGTAAAATGTCGCAAAAAGTACACAAAATTCACCAAAACGGTACTATTTTTCGCAAAAAGCGCCCTATTTTTCGCATTTTTTCTCACTTTTTCACACTTTTTCCAGCCCCTACAATCGTTAAATTTTACCCATCTTATCAAATATCGCCACGTTTTGACTGACACTTACTCCCATTTTTAGCTCAAAAACAAGGGGCTGTATCCCCCACATTACCCCAAATTATAAGTGCGACTTATATTAAATCATCGAGAGCAGAAGCGGCCTTTTCGCTCTCGGCCAAAGAATGTGTATTCTGGAGCGGGGTTTTCTGAAAGCGCATCTTGGCTTGGCCGACAAGGTAAAAACTGCCGGTAATGCAGATTAAATCTTCTCTCCCCACAGCGCTTTTCGCAAGCTGCAATGCTCCGCCGAGGCTTGCCGCCGTCTGGTACATCTTGCCGCATATCTCGCTGTACATATCGCCTAACTGCTGCGGGGACATCGCCTTCATCGAATTGCTGCGGGTGAATATCACCTTATCGGCGCCGTATTGCAACTGGCGCAGCATACCTTCTGCGTCCTTATCGTTGTTGCAGCCGAAGATTACGACCATCGAATCGTATGGGATATTTTGGCCTATTGCGTGCATAAGGGCCTGAATGCTGGCGCCGTTGTGGGCGCCGTCGATTATTATTCTGGGGTCGTCGCAAATCATCTCCATTCGGCCGGGCAGCGATACCTTCTGCAGTCCTTCGGTCGTTTTTTGAATGTCGATTTGGTAGCCCAGCCCTTTGAGTTTATCAAGTATAGCCAGCGCCAGGCCGCAATTGACGGCCTGGTGAGTGCCGTGCATCGGCACCCGCAGATGCTCAAATTTAGTTGTCGGGGTAGATACGCAGACTCTCATATGCGGCCCAAGCTCCCGCGAGGTCTCGAACCGGTATGAGAAATCGATATCAACGCCGGTAACACACAGCGGGGCCTTGACGGCGGCTGCCTGTGTTTTAAGCACCTGCATAGCAGCCGGGTCCTGCTGCACAGTAATAATTGGAATGCCCGGCTTGAATATACCTGCCTTTTCTTTTGCAATCTTTTCGATGGTGTCGCCCAGTTGTTGCTGGTGGTCGATACTTATGTTGGTTATGCCGACCACTTCGGGTTTAATCACGTTTGTGCTGTCGAGTCTGCCGCCTAAGCCGGTCTCGATTACCGCGATGTCGGTTTTCTGGTCGACGAAGTGCATAAATGCCAAAGCGGTCATAAGTTCGAAAAATGTCGGCGGCTCGGTTTTCGAGATTTTCTCGACCGGCGCATACGCGCGATTGAGCAGACCAAGCATTTGCGATTCGCTAATCATCTGCGAGTCGACCGTAATTCGTTCGTGCAGGGTTACTACGTGCGGCGAGGTATATAAGCCCACCTTATAGTCGTTTGCCTCAAGCATTTTGGCCAGCATTGTAGCCGTAGACCCTTTGCCTTTTGTGCCGGCTATATGCACTGTCCGCAGTTTATTATGCGGGTTGCCCAGCAAAGACAGCAGTTTCAGCATCCTGTCGAGGCTGAAGGTTGTAGAATTATAGCGAGGGTATTTTTCCTTCTCGTAGTCGGTGCGTTCAATAAGGTATTTTATAGCATCAGTATAGCTTCTAAAAGGCTTTTTGGGGGTGACCCTGGCTACGGAAGTGCTTTTTTTTGCCTGCTTTTTGGGGGTTGTTTTTGTTAGTTTTGCCATAAAAAAACTAAGTTTAACAGTTAAAGAACAATAAGTCAATATAAAGTCTATTTAAAATACGCACAAAGCCGCTAAAGCTGGGTTCAATTATAGGACATAAGTCTTTTTTTATAAGATGGTTACAACAAACAAGCATTAATTTCTCTCCGCAGCGGCAGCGGTATTTTATATGCGGCAGATTTTTACACTGTTTTTGTTATAATTATTTGCCGTATAGAAATATACGCTGGCTGGACCTGCAGGTTCTCAAATGGCAGAGGGGCTGGCCTGGGGGGTTTTAAGGTCAAAAACCTGTGTCGTCCCAGCAGAGCCTTTCAATATCTCTGGCGACGATTTCCGCAATGATTTGGTCTGGTATCAGTAATGTCGGTTCGAGCAGCGGTGAGGGCCTGCTGACAGGTGGCGGCTCGGTTTGCGAGGGGGTTGGCTCGATTTGGACATCGGGTTTTTGGCCGGGGGATTTCCTCTTCGTTGAGGTTGTTTTTCGATACTCGGCCATAATCTCTTCAGCGAGGTCAAACCGCGGAACCTCGTTCTGGAGGGGTTTTGCCGGCGTTTCAGCAGAATGCGGGATTATATCCTCAAGAGAAAGCCTTTTTTCGTTTTTAGGCGGAGAGGAGGCCTTTGCTGCCGGTTGGGGGGTGGTTTTCTCCTTGTGCAGCGGCGTTACTTTCTGTGAACGAGAAATATCCGCCTTGCATTGCATAATATCGGCATCAAGATTTTCATTTGGGTCAATTTTGCTCACCGCTACAATCTCCGCTCGAAAGGTTCGGTATTATAACATTATCAAGCATCATAAATCAAGAAAAATTCGGGGCGGGTGTGGGAAGGGGTGCACGTCAAGATTGTAGGTAAACCCGCTTTTTGTCATTGCGAGCGAAGCGAAGCAATCTCATCACCGACCAGCTTAATAGATTGCCACGGCCTGCTCCGCAGGCCTCGCAATGACAAAAGGACGCCCATTTCTACCTACAAAGATGACGTACACCCTGTGGGAAGGCAACCATCGTTTTTGTGTTAAAAATGAGGGTGAGCGTCAATCAAAAGCGCAGGGGGGGCGGTGAAAAAGTGAGAAAAAATGCGAAAAATTGTGACGGTTTTTGCGAAAAATGTACGCGATATTGCGGAAAATAGTATGGTTTTGACGAAATTTGCGCGCGTTTTGCGGACACTTTCAATGGCGGATAGCATAGAGCAGATAGTTTTCGTGGTGCGTCGTGCGGGGTGCGTATTGCGTAGAGGGGAGCGTAGAGCGGGTAGCGTATAGCGGATAGAAAGATTGTTGATTGCCGAATGTCAATTAAACAGATTGCCAATTGAAAAGATTCAGAGTTGGTGGTTCAGAAAAAAAGAGGTCGGCAGGTTGAGGGTTGACTAATTCAATTGAAGGCGTTTTGTGATGGTCTGGCGAATGCTGTGGACAATAAGCAGGCTAAGTCTGACCTTCGGGTATACCTTTTTAATCATCAGGTAATCATTCGGAAGCTGTTTTATAAATTGCCGCAGTTTTTTTATCAGGACACCGAAGCCGGCCAGTCCCGACCTTTTCGCACCTATTATACTTTGGGGATGCTGGCGATACAGAATGGTCGGCAGGGGAACGTGAACGAGCTTTCCGGTTTTTGCCACATTAAGTGCGACCCACCAGTCGTGGACTCTTGCTTCCGGGGGAATGGGCTTTGAAACGTCAACAGCTTTCCTGTTTATCATAGTTGTGCATCCCGTAGCCACATTGCGATAGATAATTTTATTTAGACTGTTGTCGAGAGGCGATACTTTACAGTAGCTCCACAGCGAATCGGCAATAATTTTCAAATCTTCGTTCACAACTTTCAGGTCGGTATGAACCAGGATAGGCATATTCGGGTAAATTTCTTCCGCATCTTTCATTGTGTTTAGCGTCAGGTCTATTTTGTCAGGCAGCCAGACGTCATCCTGGTCGCTAAACATAACATAGTCATTGTCGGTGTGTTCGAGGAGTTTGCCGAAGTTCAAAGCCGGTCCCAGACGGCCCCGGTCATCCTCAATCAGTCTTATTTTATGAGGATATTTTACTGTGTAATCTTTTATGATATTCACGGTGCTGTCGCTGGAATTGTCATCTCGTATCAGAAGCTGCCAGTCCTGGTTTGACTGGGCGAGGATAGAATCTATTTGCTGTTTCAGAAACCTTTCCCCATTGTAGGCTGCCAATAAGATATCAATCATATTCTGCTTTACTTTTTTCTGCAAATTGCGATAAGGTCAGGGCAGTTCTCGACATCTGCACTTGTTATTTGGAAATCAGAGATATTGATATTTTTGTGGAAACGTTTTGAGAAGAAACATACTATTTGTTTTGGAATCATATTCAGGAGGAACAGCAGGTGAAATTTTTTCAATAAATCCTCGAAACGTTTTCGGAAAGAATGTTTACGCGATTCCTCGAACTCATTTACTTTTGCATTTTGGCCGGCGCCTAATATTTCAACCTCATCGAAGTATATTTTCAGTAAATTATTAAATTCATTCGGATAGAACTCTTTTATATGGAACGGGTTTGGCCCGTTAGGGGAGTAGATTTTTTTGTTGGGCGTTGAGATTAAGGCGATGCCCGGTTTTTTTAATACCCGAACCACTTCCCGCAAAAAATTATCGATGTCCCTGATATGTTCAATAACCTGAAAAGAAGTTAACACGTCGAAAGTTTTATCATCGAAGCTTAATTTGGCAGCATCTTCGGTCCTGAACTCCAGATTTTTTGAACTATACCTTTGTCTTGCGTATTCGACAGCTTCTTTTGATATATCGATACCGACTACTTTTCTGGCGCCGCTGACCGCAAGATGATAAGCTCCATATCCTGAGCCGGCGCCGTTATCAAGGACGTCTTTGTCCCTGATAAATTTTTCAGCAAACACATACGCAATTTTGTGTCGCAGATAATTCGGGCTGTTTACGGAATCATCGTATACTATCAGTCTTTCGCCAGTGTCTTTTAGTTTCATATTTTTTCCCAGGCATTAAGAGCGTTTGTTTACAATATAATTTTAATCTATTTGTCCGGCGATTGATAGTCTTTTCGGTGTTTGAGCAAGTCGATACCTCCGAAGAGAATACCCAGCACAACAATCAGACTGGTATGCAATATTCTGCCGAATACCGAGACCAAAACGCCTTGTGCCATACCGAAGTTCATTTGCTCGCTGAGGAAACCGAAGGCCACTTCCTGCACGCCGATATTGCCGGGCGTGATATTTGCGAAAGTGCCGAGCTTGAGCAATGAATAAAAAACCGCCAGCGCGGGCAGGCTCAAAGGCGTGTTCAGGCTCAGGAATAATATGTAGTATGCCAACACTGTTTGAATAAAGACAATCAGTCCGAGCAGAGTTATTTTTGCCATATACGTCTTATCACCGATACTTTTTACCGTGACTGTAAGCATTTCCAGCAATTTGGAGCGTGTCCAGCTCAGGTAAGCATTTTTAAACCTTATTTTGGTTAACAAAGCTCCGGCCAGCAGAGGTGCGATGATAATGCCGATTATGATGACAAGCAGCATCTGCCAGGCACATAATCGTCCAATTTTGAAATTGGGGTTATTGAACAGAATGACCGCCAGGGCGATTATCATATTTATACATAAGTCCATCCATGCAAAAGAGGTAAAGCCGGTGATGTATTCTGTGTAAGAGATGTTATGGTTTTTTTTGAGACATACAGCACGATAAACGTTGCCCATTTGAGGAAATATCATGTTAAAAAACTGGGCGAGGGTGAAGATTTTAAACCAGGGATAAAACGGCAGGCTGCGGCCGGAGTATTTCTCCAGCACTATCTGGAATCGGTAGCTGCTCAGAATAAGGTATAGAATTGAAATCGTGATAATGAGTATTATTGTCGGGAGATTTAGCTTAAAAATGATGTTCAGAGAATCACGATTGGCGTTAAAGAACCTGGCCAGATAAATGATACAGGCGGCGATGACCGTCAGATGAAATATTTTCTTAAATCTGCTCAATTTGGTGGTCCTTTAGTTGAGTGGCAAATATTACATATAATAGACTATTATAAATTATGTTCTGTAAGTAAATTCAATTTGCTTAACCAGTTATCCCAAATGACACCTGCCTTTTGGGTCGCAAAACTTTCTCGCATTTTGAGGACATTCGCCCGCAGTTTTTCGTAGAGCTGAGGCTCGTCAAGGAGGCGGTTAATACATTGAGCCAGTGCATCTGAATTATTTGGCGGGAAAAGCAGGCCGTTTTCGCCGTTAGTTATTACGTCAGGAATGGTGCCGACAGGGGTGCTTACAGGGACCAGGCCGCTGCACATACCTTCCACCAGAACATAAGGGAAGCCTTCGCTGGCGGATGCGATAATCACAATCCTGGCGGCGGAAAGGTAAGGCTGTAGTTTCGGAACGAAGCCGGCAAAGTCTACCGCTTCGGCGATGCCGAGCCGACGAGCCTGAGCTTTAAGCTCGGGCGCCAGCGGACCATCTCCGACCACGCAAAGCCTGGCATTGCGGTGACTCTTAAGCACCTTTGTAAAGGCTTGCAGAATCAGGTCGACACGTTTCAGCTCTATCAGTTGGCCGACAAAGATACAGGAGTATTTTGCCTGTTTGGCGTCGGCTACGGGAAACTCGTCGAGCTCCACCGTGTGCGGCAGTACCGCCGTTTTTTCTTTATTAAACCCAAGCCGAAGAAATTGCTGCAGCATAGATGGGCCTGTAACGGTTACAAAATCTGCTTTTCGGGCGATTGGCAGCAATAGCCATCGTCCCCACCTGCCGGAAGCATAGAAATTCCAGTCGGAGCCTATAAATCCGAAGTGGACCGCTTTTTTGCGTCGCCGGGCGGCAACATAAGAAAACAAACCATAGGGGATTGGGTTGAAAGAAACAAATCCTTTGACTTGCTCCCGTTTGCTCAGTTGAAAGCAAATCCAAATCATCCGAAGGAACCGCCATATTTTAAATCTGCCTGGCGCCAGAACATACTCGATGTTTGGCATTTCAAAGTTGCGGATTTTTGCATGTCTGACGACCCACAATCGTGACACATTCGGATGTCGGGCAATCGGCGTAAGCAGGTGACGGGCCAGGAAATCGTTCAATCGAAGACAGCAGACAATCTCGACCATAACTTATAATTCCAATTGTTGTTTTAACCTTTGCAGACCTTCGTTTATATCGACTTTCGGGGTCCAGTTGAGGATTTTTTTTGCCTTAGTAATGTCTGCTATTGTTTCCAGGACCTCGTTTTTCCGCTCCTGGTTTCTGGATGCTATGACTATGCTGCTTTTAAACAGGCTGCAAATCATATTTGCCAGCTCATTGACGGAATAACTGACGCCCGTTCCTGCATTAAATATTTCACAGCCTGTCCGGTCAATCGCTATTACCTTTACGAGCAAATCGATGAAGTCGTCGATGTAAATATAATCTCGTCTGGGACGAAGGTCATTCAGCAGTATCTTTCCTGTTTTTGCCTGTTTAATTATGGCTGGAATCAGGAAATTTTCATTTTGCCCTTCCCCGTAGATGTTGAACGGTCGCAAAATTACCACCGGCACGTCAAAATGCGTGCAATAATCAGAACATAATTGCTCGCCAATAATTTTTGTTTGAGCATAAGGATTAAACGCTTCTGTCGGATGTTTTTCGTCGATGGGCAGATATTTGGGGACCCCGTAGACGTAAGAGCTTATAAATACCATTTTTGATTTATGGATTCTGCATAACTCCAGGGCATTTAACGTACCGATGAGGTTCGAGTGGTAAAAATCGCGGGGATATTTGTATGAGTCCGGCACGTAGGATTTGGCGGCCAGATGAACCAGAGTGTCAAATCGCTCTATGGTTTGGATTTTTGCCCAGTCGGTAATATCGATGTCGTTTTTGATGTCGAGGCAAATTATATCTGCGCCGAGCTCTTTAAGTTTTTTTATCAGGTGAGAGCCTACGAAGCCGGAGCCGCCTGTTATCGCGATTCTTGTCATTTTCCGGTTTTCCCCAGGAATTCCTCCTTATGCTTTTCAAACTGCTCTGTTGCAATCTCATAATCTTCTGCACGGCCGATGTCCAGCCAATAGCCGTCAAAGGGATATTGCAGGACTTTTTTACCGTTCTTAATCAGCGTTTTTATTAAATCCGGAAAATCGAAATATTCATTTACAGGGACAAAGTCCAGCACCTCTTTTTTGAAGGCATATATCCCCATACTGACGCTGTAATGCAAAGTTGGTTTTTCGACGTAGTCATACAATAAATTGTCCGCCTCGGCTTTTAAAACACCGAGGTCGATTTTTACAGCTTTATTGTAAGAGGCAATAGTACAGATTGCGCCGCTGTCTTTATGATACTGGAAAAAGCCGCTGAAATGCAGGTTAGTCAGTATGTCCCCGTTCATAACGAGAAAATCACTTTGACAATTTTTTATTAACTTCAGGGGACCTGCTGTTCCGAGAGGTTTTTCTTCCACGGAATAGGATATTTTTACATCCCACCGTTTTCCGTCATCGAAAAAGGCTTGTATCAGGTGTCTGAGATGTCCAACTGCCATTGTGATGTCGTCGAAGCCGTAATTTTTTAGCTGTTTTATGACCACTTCCAGTATGGGGTAGTCTCCGATTGGCATTAAAGGTTTTGGGAAGGCGGCGGTGTATGGCTTCAGCCTTGCTCCCTTGCCGCCTGCCAGGATTATTGCCTGCATAGTGTTCCTCTAAACATTGTATATTTCCGGTTTATAGTGGTGCATATTGTTTTTAAGCCATTCTATGGTTTCCAGTAAGCCTTTTCTTATGTCGTATTTAGGTTTCCAGCTTGTGTATTTCAAAAGTTTTGAATTGTCGCAGCATAATCGCTCAACTTCGCTCTTCGGAGGCCGAATTCTTTGTTCGTCGGCAGCCATTTTAATTTCGACCTTGACAAGCTCCGCAATGAGTTTGGCTAAATCGCCGATGGAAATTTCATAGTTCATACCTATGTTCGTAATCTCGCCGAACAGTTTATCTGATTTTGCGATTTCCACGAAGCCGGCTATTGTATCTTTTACGAAGGTTAAATCTCTTGTCGGAGAAAGATTCCCAAGATTTAGCGATGTTTGCCCCGTTAAAAGCTGGGTTATTATCGTTGGTATGACTGCCCTTGCCGATTGTCGCGGGCCGTAGGTGTTAAATGGGCGCACAATTTTGACAGGCAAATTAAAAGAACGGTAGTAGCTTAGCACCAGATGGTCGGCAGCGATTTTTGTCGCAGAATAAGGAGACTGGCCGACCATCGGATGACTTTCATTGATAGGGACGTATTGAGCCGTTCCGTAAGTTTCGCTTGTAGAAGTAATCAAAACATTTCCGGTTTGCAGCTCTCTTGCCGCCTGCAGCACGTTATATGTTCCCTCGATGTTGGTTTTGATGTACGCCTGCGGAGAAATATACGAATATGGGATTCCAATCAAAGCTGCCAGGTGAAAAACAGTGTCGCATTTTTTCATTGCGACGTAGACGGAATCATAGTCTCTTATGTCTCCTGAGATTATTTCTATTTCTTTTATGTGCTTCGATTCTTCCAGCCATCCGCGATTATTTTTGGAGTTATAGTGTATGAATGCTTTTACGTCGTAACCCTCTTCGACGCAAAGCTCTGTTAAATGAGAACCAATAAAACCAGCCGAACCGGTAATTAAAACCTTTGGATTAGACATTATCCGCTCCACGCATCTTTTTTATGCTAATGAGTCAGTTACTTTGAAAATTCAGCTTCATTTAAAAAACCGCCGTTTTTAATTGGGCGCTTTGCTTTTCAGGTCGAAAATCAGATAGGATGTCATTCCTGCCCTTAAAAATTTATCGTCTTCGGTCTTTGCGCCAGGGACGCCGGGGACGTACTGGTAACCGTAGCGGTTTTTCAACTGGTTTACCAGAAGCGTTAGTTCCTCTGCCGCTGCAACAGGGGCCACATAGGGAACCAGGTAGTATGGGTATCTGCCGGTTGCTGCGTAACGCTGGACTTCTTCAAAGGTTCTGGCGGGGGTGATTTCTCTGTCCAGATACCAGGCGATTTCCGGCCGGTAGAAACCTCCCTTTGAACTGTGCTGGTTGACGATGAAATCCTCGTAGCTCAGCAGCGCTTTGTCGGGTGGTATTGCTTTATTGAGTGTTTTGAACATTTCTATTTTTGCTTCCGGCTGCCATCTCACGGCATAATAGTAATTTGTGCCCATCGCACAGGAAATAAAGAAGACTGTTGTAAAAGCTACGATACAGGCCGTTGCGAGCCTGCGGTGGATTTTCGTCAGGATGTCCGCCAGCAACATTATCGCCAGCGCAACGGATATGGCGACCAGCGGACCAAAAGGCATTTCCCATGTTTGATGTCTCCACAAAGAGCCTTTCAGTATTAGAAGTTGAGACATCGGTGTTATTACAAAAAGCCAGAATTGAGGGAATTGTCTTGGCCTGCGGGCTTCTTTTCTGGCCGGTTTCGGCTGTGTGAATATAAGTAACTGGCCGAAAGTCAGATAACCGATAGCGGTAATCAATACCGGCAGCGTGAAATTGGTCATCGCGTGTTCCCAGAACTTGGCCAGCCAAGCTCCCCAGAGAAATTTCTCCGCTGTCTGGTCTGTTTCGCCCATGGCAGCACGCCATTTGTATAGTTTCACTATTTTACTGACATCCCAGTTATAACCTCCAGCCATAATAATAAAGTTCAGCGCCAGGCTTGATAACGGCGCAATAACCAATATTGCAAGCAGGGTTTTATCAGGCATCTGTTTGCGTCGTATGCATCGGCAAACGTAGTGCAAACCGATGGCAAATGCGTAAAAGAAACCTTCCCATCCGAACTGCAAAGACATAAACAGACTTGCAGCCAGCCCGAACTTGTGAATAAATGACGGTCTAAGAGGGGGGCTTACCGAGCCTGTCAAAACAAGATAACACCAGAGAGCGGAAAAGCTTAAAAGCGTACCCCATCCGCCAAGGCCGAAATATGCTGTCAGAGGGAATAATGCGTATAGCAGTCCGGCCAGAAGGGTTGTTCTGTCATCCAGCAGACCCCGCAGAATTTTAAGAAAAAGCAGGAAGGTTGCCAGCGATATGAGAATCCCGGGGATACGGGTCGCCCATTCACTGATGCCGAGGATGGCCATAAATGCTCCGGCGATAAGACAGTTAAGCTGCGGATGGTCCATATATCTTGCAGGATTTTTTGGGGGCGGGTCGCCGACCGCCCAGGTGGACATTCCCTTAGTATAGGCCAAGCCGTACTTTGCGTGGGATCTTGCGGCCCAGGCGCCGCTGGCCTGAGCCCAGGCATGCAGGCCGTAAAACGGCCGGTTTATCTCACGAACCCACGTTGAGGCGAGCAGAACAGCCAGAATACCTGCGTAGAGCCAGAAATCGAGCGGCTGGTTTGGCTGCCTTAAGCTATCTTCTTTATTCATAAATAGTTCCGTTAAGGAAGTTCTATACAGATTTTGTTAAAGATTGTTCAATTATCGCTATGATAGTGTTTAAAATATCGGCTGTAAAGGTTATTTGACTGGTGATTTTTGTTACGGATTTTCAACATTTTGTACACTTCTTTTTTTGGTAAGATGGGTAAGATTTAACGATTGTAGGGGCGGGAAAATTTTTTCGTGTTTTGTCTCGAAATAGCGCCAATTGTCTCGAATTGCTCTTGAATCACTCTCGAATAGTACTCGAAATGCTCTCGAAATAGCGCCAATGGTGCGCCAAATTGCTTGAATTGTGCTGAATTTGGGGGTCTGTTTTTCATAAGTAATTATTTGGCAAAGAGTTAGGTTTTTGAGAAGTGGTGGATTGATGGATTGATGGATTAGTGGATGAGGTGAGTGCTGTATCGTTACTTGTCAAAGAACGAATGGATGAAAAAATAGTCCTCTATAATAGGGCGGAGATGCGTATTTGGGTTGACCCTACTTCGCCTTGCGGGCTACGAAGGGCAGGCAAAAAAGAGATAAGTTGTTATGGGATAAAGGGTAAGGGGATTTGAAAAAAATTTTGTTTTTTCTCATATTTGGCGAAGAGTGGGTGCGTTTTTGATTGAAAAGTGAAGTAGTTCATTGTTCATCGTTCATTGTTCATTGTAAAAAATAATTTGACCACGAATTGACACGGATTAACCCCGATGAGGTAGTAGACGACACACCTCACGGGGCAAGCACGGATTTTTTTCGGCCAGCGGGGTGTTCCGCCTGCGGCGGACAAGACTCGGCAGGTCTTTTCTCGATGTGAACATCTGCGAAAGCCCTGCCTGCGTCCACCGGTCATCTTGCGATGACCCGCAAATGGTTTTGCGGCTGGCCGAAAATAATTTTTAGCTTACCCTCCTAGTCGAAAGGACTACGAGCTTTTTATCGACTTTTTGGATTTGATGGAGGTGCGGCGGAGATGTGGAATAGTATTGCCTCCTAGTCGAAAGGACTACGAGCTTTTTATTGGTGCTTTTTTTATTTTGTGCGGGATAAGGTTTGCGGCTGGCCGAAAATAGTCGATGGTCGAATGAAAGAGTTTATGGTTCATAGTTCATTGTGTTTTGTTCTCCGTAAGGAGTCCTTACGGACATTGTTTTTAACTACGAATGGTTCGACCCCGCTTCGCTAAAGCTACGCAGGGCAGGCAGGCTCACCACACTGAGCATCGTCGAAGTGCTGAGCTTGTCGAAGGACTATCAACAAAAAAACTCAGAACTAAAAATGGTGTCCCCGGATTACCCAGCAATTCAATGTTTTAGTGCAGTTTTGAAAAGCTCTTCCACTTCGGACAGTTCTTTTCTCGGATACGATTGCCTATAGAATGTGAACATTGTTTCTTATGCCCAACCCAATAATACATAACACGATTTACATTGATTTTATACTGCCTTTACGCTAATTGTCTTTTTTCCCGAACAGAAGGCCAACGGTTGAAAATACTAAAATTGGGCATGCCCACACAGCAAAACAAAGTGTTGGCAACTGAAAGTAGAACTTTCCCTCAAGGCTGTTTGTTTCACGATATTCAAGGGACTTAGGATTTTGAGCTGCAATCTCTTTAAACCACTTAGGGATAACACCTGGCGGTTCAGTCAAAGATTCGATTTTCAAAACATCCTCCCAGCCACCACCAGAAGGTTTTAGCATACAGAGTTCAGCTTTTGTTGCTTGAGCACCCAATTTCATTTCTTTGTAAAATATAACAAAAATACCAACACACGCTATTGACCACCCTATAACCAACAGTTTAAAGAAGGCCTTCATTTACTGCTCCTTACAAAAGTAATTTTTTCGGCATCACTATATCTTATCGGCATAGATATATCACATTTCTTCTTACGGACTGCAGTTTAGAAATTACTCAACATATTAGGAATATTGTTCCAAGTCTTTCGCAATTGAATCCAATTCGGGAAAAAGTGTTCGGTGTAAGACGCCTATTTGACCCAATTCGATTCGAATTTTCTTTTTAGCTTTTGCTGGTATTATGTGCCTTGTTAACTTTGCTGTTGCCCCGTAAATATTGTCCCATGACCGTGGCTTAGGATGTAACGTGAAAGTACTACTTTGGGCGATCATGCGTGGCCAGCATAATGGTGGCAAAATAGCAACCGGGTTAGCCGGTATCTTGTTAAGACCTAAGTTTTTCGCTAGTCCTTCTTTTTTTTCAAGAGAATAAAACATTTCTCTGGCTAAATATTCAACAATAGGATGTCCCGGAAGAGGTAAAGCTAATCCTATTCCGCTGGCCTTATTTAGTTCAAGATGGTCAATACTCCAGACTTGACCGTCCTTGTTGTCATTGTTTTTATCCATATCTGTCACGGCAAAAAATGTCGCGACCAATATGTTCAGAGACCAATCTAAAAGTCTGGTCGGCATCCCGTGATGCTGCATAAGAAATAACCATTTCAAGTTATTGAGTGGGTTATGCTCGCCTGGAAGATCAGAACAAAATCCGGGAGCTAATCTTTTGAACTCATATATATGGTCTGTTTCCACCTTTCGCAGCTTTTCGGATTCGCACGGTCCAAATGCAACCTCAGGACCGGCCCAATATCTTTCCCGAAAGATTTTGGGCAGTAAGATACGAAAATCGCTTACTTCGCCTCTATAAAAACGTTGCCTCTCGCTCAATGCTATCTTCACCGCATCTAGCACACTTTTAATCGGTTTTCCTTCAATGAAATCCATGCATCAGTCAAGCTTATGTTCTTACTAGTACCTACTTCTGTTTTCCTTCCAACAGCATCCCAAGAACAACTCCGAAGTTAACACCTAACAAGTCCCTAAATAATTGGTCCTTTGTCACAAGATACAAAATAAGAATTGCAAATACGCAAACCATCGCTACCAAATTTTGCCATTCGGATTGAAACCATATCTTTGACAGTCCCGGAAAAAAACTATAGTCCCATACATTGCGAGGATACCCCTCCTGTATCAACTGACCGTTCTCACCATATCGTTTAACGCTTTTATCCAACTCGATCATCTTATTAAACTTGTATATTTTGATGAGTACAACTATTACCACCGTCAAACACAGAGCCATCCAAAAACCATTACTCGTAAATATCTGAAGCATATTAACACTACAGCGCAACATATTTAATATTATGCGGTACACAAGATTTCAACTGACTGATTTTTATACCCAGTTTTCGCAGCTTGTAAAGCGTCTTTTTCCGATGAGATCTGCGAGCCTGCCGATTGCGAC
>Ga0315276_10000071_pt1 | contig 75201 bp, 57 predicted proteins | sample YL17G05_0_MG_FD_204542 | JGI IMG/M metagenome (GOLD analysis project Ga0315276, IMG submission 204542) | Sediment microbial communities from Yellowstone Lake, YNP, Wyoming, USA - YL17G05_0 | ecosystem: Environmental > Aquatic > Freshwater > Lake > Sediment | place: USA: Wyoming | collected...
ACTGGACGAATTGGAAGTGGCTTGTAGCCAGGAATTATCTTTGGTTGGTGAGGATCTGGGAGCTTTGGAAGCAGCAGTCAGGGCCAAGATGTGTCAGTTGGGTCAAGGCTTGCTACAGCGATTGGTACGGCGTAAGCCAAATGGCTATCAGGGCAGTTCGTTGGCCTGCGAATGTGGCGGCTCAAAACGTTTTGTAGGTTACCGCAGTCGCCAAGTGCACAGTATCTTCGGATGGATAGAGCTTCACCGGGCATATTATCATTGTCCTGTCTGTTCCAGCAGCCAGGTGCCTTACGACCAAGCCAGCGGTTTGGGCTCGGAACAAATAAGTCCTGGTTTGGCGAGATATTGCTGTACGTTGGCGGTGGATGACAGTTTCGAGCAAAGCTCCCGCAAGATTCAGGAGCTTTTGGGCCAGAAGGTATCGGCTAATACGATCGAACGGTTGACACAGCAGGTTGGAAAGGTGCTTTTGGAGCAGTCGAATCAGCAGTTGGTGGATTTTCAGGTTGATAGACATATCCCTAATGCGCAGGCAAGAGCGAAAAGGCTCTATATTGCTGCTGACGGCACTACAGTGCATGAAACAGATGGTTGGCATGAAAGCAAGATAGGTGTGATTTATTGGGAAAATGAGCGTCAGCAACGACAGAATCGTTATATGGGTCGGTTTGACAATTCCGAGATATTTGGTTGGCACCTTTGGCTTGAAGCTTGTCGTTGCGGTTTGCGTCAGGCCGATGAAGTAGTGTTTTTGGGTGACGGTGCCGGTTGGATTCGAAACGAAAGACGTAAGCATTTCGGTCGCGCTACGTTTATCATCGACTGGTACCATGGAAGTGAGCATATCTGGGATTGTGGAAAAGTTCTTTTTGGTGAAGGCACAGACGCCACAGAAAAATGGGCAAAAGTACGTGAAAGCTGGCTTTGGGACGGGCTTACAGATAGATTGTTGAAGGATTTGGATGATTTGACTAAGCGACATCGGGGTCGAAAAAAGGAGGAACTGTTGAAGTTGCACAAGTATATACAGGATAATGAACAGGAGATGCAATATGACGTCTTCCGTGCCAAGGGCTATGACATAGGTTCAGGCTCTGTAGAAGGTGCCTGTAAGCATGTGGTGGGTAAGCGGCTCAAGCAGTCTGGGATGACCTGGAATCGTAGCGGCTCATCAGCAATATTGGCCCTGCGAATAGCTTGGTTAAACCGCCAATGGGTCCAATTGTGGGCCGGAAAACCACTGGCTGCATGAGAAACCTACCTACAAACGTGACATGCACCCCCTCATGATATTGGTAAAGAAAAACGCTAAAATTGGGCATATTGGCATCTTTTTGCCGATGTTTTATGGTAGAAATTACCATAGATGGCAAGGAGGCCTATTATGCTTAACGAACAGAATGCCAAGGACGGCAACGACAAATCTTCCAATCTCACCCTATCGTTTTTTGCCTGCCCCAATTCGGAATGTGCTGACTTCAACAAATTCGACGCCGGCAATCTTTCAGTTGCGGAACGGATGGGCAAAGACAAAGCAATCCGACGGTTATACTGTAAAACCTGTGGCACCCGCTTTAGTGAACGGCGGGGTTCACTTATGCAATACACCAAGCTGTCGCAAGAGGATGTGGTACGTGTTGTCAAATGTCTCGGGCACGGCTGTTCTGTCGAAGCTACAGCAGATATCTGCGAGGTTGATGCCCGCACCGTACAGAGTTTATTGGAAAAAGCAGGCAAACGAGCCGCTGATTTCCATCGTCTGCAACTGGAAAAAATCGACCAGCCAATCGAAGTTGTGCAGATGGATGAACTGCATGGCAAAACGGTTAAAGACAAATGTAATGCCAATTTGCTATCCTGCGGGTGTTCGGGGATATCAAGCATTGCCGCCGCAAAAACGGCAGAGGCCGATTCAAACATCCCTGCCTCAAATGGCTCTGGGCCTGGCCGAGAAAGTATGGACTGTTTCGAAGTATCTTTGGTATCCGGTTCATGTCAGCGACTTACTATATATAGACTTGGCCGAGCAGCGTAACAGCGTGCTGGAATCAACCGTTGATGTTTATAAACGTAATAAAGCTTTACCAATATCATAAGGCAGTACCAAAATCAAAAATGTTACGGATTAATGAGTAGTGATCGAAATTCAGAAGACTCAACGGTAGTTTTCTTAGACCCTGTATCGATAACCCGCCAATAAAGAACATTATCCCCATCGTCCTTCTGAAGAAATTTTACCAGAACAGAGTTTTTGAGCGTTACCGTAGTCAATCCTTTTTTCGCCTTGAGGGTAACAAGGCATTTTTTATTCGTGAAATCGCTGGTCGTGCTGATTTCAACAGCCGCGGCTTTAGCCACAGAAGGCGACGCGAACGAAAAATCAACACACTGATCCGAACCCGTCGAAAAATGATCATCCGGAGCCGTAGCCGTCATCGCCAGAGCGACCCACGAAAACGTTTGCGCCTCACTGACCGAGGCAACGCCTTTGACGGTACCCACGACTCGCCACTGAAGACTGCGGTCACCGTTTTCTTTAGCCAGAATCTTCAGCCAGTCTTTGACCGTAAGAACATAAAAGGCTTTCCCCGCGGAAACCTTAAACTTAATGATCGTTTTAGAATTCGAAAAATCCCCTGCCGGATCAACTTCCAGTTGAACGCTTTTCAGATATGGATCGGGCGCCCAACGCAAAGTAACCTCATCGAGACCGTCAAAAGTGGAATTAGAACCAGGGACAAGAGGATAAATATCATACTCAAGATTCGCCAGCGGCTCGATGTCCTCCCACGACTGTTCAAGAAGGTCCGCTATTTCCCCAATAGCGTCTAAAACCGTTGCCTCATCGATTTGCGTATTGCGAATGCTTTGCCACAGAGTGTTCATTTGGCTATACAAATCAGCGATCTCTGTGTAGTTGTTATCCTCCAGCCACTGGATCATATACGGGGTCATCTCCATCTTACGCCCACGAAGGGAGTCGGTAAAGCAGGCCGTGGTGGTTTTCCCCTGCTGGATATTCCCAATCGCGCTCCGCAAAACTTCCGGACCATCGTAACCATCACGATAGAGATATCCCAGAAGGTCTTCATTCTCACTGAGAACCGGCACCGAAGTAAGATAAAGCATGAACCACGGCCCCACCTGCAGATTCGAGTCCGTATTAATATCTTCACCGGCCTCCCACGCTTCGAGAAAATGTCCCCACGGCAAACCCACTCCAATACCATCCGTCTGACCATCATTATCAACATCAATAGCCTGCGAAGGCTGGTTGTCCGTATAATACACATAATCTTCATCATAACCGTGGATAACAACAAAGTGGCTCGCCGCTTCATCAGGATAAGAAGCCCAAAAAGGATAGTAAACTCCCGCATCATCCTTGACATACGAAAAATCAAGATGAACCTGCACCGGAACCCCCGACGCAAGTACCGTTTTCAAATGCACAACCGCATCATCCTCGCTGGTGAAAACAAAAACTTGATCCGCGCCCTTAACGAGAGTCACCCCGCCACCCCCGCCTTTTCCATAACACACCGCGTACCCGAACCCGCAAAGCCGAATCAGATCCATGGTCTGCCCCTGATAGAGCTTATTGTCGCTGTCATAAACTCGTTTATGAACGTCAACAATGCCACCATTGTAATCGCTCCATTCAAATTGGGTAATCATACCAGTGCGGACCAGAATATCCCCTTGGGTAATCGAAGAATCTGCATATTGAATCAGTTGACCAAGGCTCGAAAGATAGCACACTCCCGCGGGATAATCACCCGAATCATTAATATCCAGATAAACGCTCGTGGGCAGATCGGCAAAGGCAATATGGCAAAGAATAAGGCAAGCCAACAACATCCATTTCGTTTTCATCGCTATAACCTCGCTAAACTCATACTAAACCATGAAAGTAGCTTCATCGGCATCATGACATCTTATTCTAAACTGACATCCCCCATATAAACAGTTAAAAAACATACTCTTCTCCATACGACATCAATAATCTTACCAAATTCTTCTTGAATTATAAAGATTTTCCTCTTCTGAGGTAGTTTTCTTGCAGATTTATACGAAAGACCAGATTTTTGGAACCCGAAACCGCTTAAAGTCACTGTTTTTGTGCAGACCTTGCCCGTTCTGGCCTTCATAAATCTCGCAGTGACCATTCCTTTACTCTCTTTGATAAAGCCAAACGTCTCACGAAATTGCCAAGGTCACACTTCAGATCAAAATGCGCCACTGGGGGCTTTGCCGGCAAACCCAATCTCAAAAGCCCCCGGCATATATACTCCGGGATTGACACCAATGCGATAAACCCACGCAGTCGCTTTCGGACATTGAAATGAATAACGTATCAGGCCAATAGGATACAGCCGGCTGCCTGCCCCACGCTTGCGTGGGCATGTTTATACCAACGTAGCCGGGTGGACGCACACCATCTTCTCTGTCATTCCTACGCAGGCAGGACACGAAGCAAAGCCCAGAGCCGCGATAGCGAATCCAGTATAAAATAGTTTCCGCCGAAGGCGGTTTCCTGTTGTTTGCTATATATGGCTAAAATGTTACAAAAAAAACGAATTTTAGGCTTGAAAAGAGCAGTAATTCCCGCTACGGTAGAAACAGAATTATGTTGCTTTCCGAAAGGTCAGCGGCAGAACGGTTCCGCCGCGTTTCGGAGGGTTTTGCAAGTGGCTCTATGATGAGAACATTGACTGAAAGGAAGAAATAACCATGATGAGAACATTGACTGAAAGGAAGAAATCCCGCGGCACCGCCGGGAGAGTAGGCGGAAGCACCCGCCTTTTTTCCGCCCTCCGGTCCTCTCATGAGCTTTCTCAACGGCCTTCACCCCAAAAGCAATTTCCTAGCAATATGATGAAAAGAATAATCATGGTTGGTCTGGCTTTGTGTTTGCTGGGCGGTATGGCGCAGGCGAAAGATGATCTGGCGAAGAATTTCGCGACGCCGCCTGATTCGGCCCGGATCTGGGTTTACTGGTTCTGGCTCAATGGAAATATTACCAGTGGCGGGATAACTGCCGACCTTGAGGCTATGAAGCGGGCCGGCGTTGGAGGGGTGCTGATCATGGAGGTTGACCAGGGCGCTCCGGTGGGTCCCGTGGTTTTCATGAGCGAGAAATGGCGTGAGTTGTTCAAGCACATGGTGTCGGAGGCGCACAGGCTGGGCATTGAAGTGAATATGAACAACGACGCTGGCTGGAACGGAAGCGGCGGCCCGTGGGTTCCGCTGGACAAGGCCATGCAGGTGATCGTCACCAGCGAGAAACAGGTTCCGGGCGGTAAGAGATTTGAAGGCGAACTGCCAAAACCTCAAGCGCGGGAAGGATTCTATCGCGACATTGCCGTGCTTGCCTTTCAAACACCAATGGATCCTACAAATCTTTCCTATCAAGTCAAGAATCTGAAAGCCAAGGGAATGTTCTGGGAAAGAATGCATAGCCGCAGTCTAGATGCCTCAATGGGTCCGGAAATCCCGGCGGAATCCATTATTGCAAAAGACGGAATAATGGACCTGACTGCACTGATGGATACAAACGGGAAATTGTCCTGGAATGCACCTCATCTGCAGGGTTCGGCATCAGGGGAATGGACAATTATTCGCTTTGGCCATACCTTTACGGGTGCGAAGAGTCATCCCGCTCCGGCAACCGGGGCAGGCCCGGAGTGCGACAAGTTGAGCAGGGAAGGCATTGAGGCTAACTACAACGGAATGATCGGGAAGCTGGTCAAGGATGTCGGCCCGCTGGCGGTAACAACTTTTGCGGCTACACATGTCGACAGCTGGGAAGTCGGTGCACAGAACTGGACCCCGAAGATGCGCGAGGAATTCAAGCGACTGCGCGGCTATGACATGATGCCCTTTATGCCGGTGATGACTGGCAGGATTGTGGACAGCCTGGAAATTTCCGAAAGGTTTCTCCGGGATGTCAGGCAGACGGTGTCGGACCTGCTGGCGGTTAATTACATTGGCCACCTGCGAAAACTGGCAAACAGGGATGGCTTGAGGCTTTCAATGGAGGCATATACTACGCCGGCCAACGATCTTGACGTAGCCAATTACGTTGAAGAGCCGATTTGTGAATTCTGGTGGCCGGACAACGGTGGATTCCCCTGGTCTGTCAAATCCATGGCTTCGGTGGCACATGTCAATGGCCGCCCGATTGTCGGGGCCGAATCTTTTACCTCTGATGACGGCGAACGCTGGCGTGCCCATCCGGCCAGCATCAAGGCCCTGGGCGACCGCGCATTCTGCGATGGCGTAAACAGGTTCATTGTCCACCGCTACGCCATGCAGCCCTGGGTCGAAGACCGCAGGCCCGGTATGACGATGGGTCCCTGGGGGTTGCATTACGAACGAAGCACAACATGGTGGGAAGATTCAAAAGCATGGCATCAATATGTCGCCCGATGCCAGTACATGCTGCGCCAGGGAACTTTTGTTGCCGATGTTCTCAGACTCCAGTCGGAGGAACCGATGGAGCGATTCAAAACCATGGAGTTGCCAGGGTATGATTATGATGGAATAAGTCCGCAGGCGTTTCTGAAGAATGTGACTGTAAGGCGCGGAATAGTCAAACTGCCTTCCGGAATGAAATACCGCCTTTTAGTTTTGCCTGAAGGCGATTCAATGACGCCGCAGATGCTGGATAGGATTGAAGACCTGGTAGAGGATGGAGCAATAGTTGTCGGGAAACCGCCGGCTAAGTCACCAAGTCTCACGGATTATCCGAAGTGCGACGAAGAGGTTAAGGAGACCGTAAAAGAATTGTGGGGTTCCTGTACGCCGGAGCAGTCAGGCGACAGGAAGGTCGGTAAGGGGCGTGTTGTATGGGGCAAGTCTGTGCCTGAAGTGCTGACTGGCATGGGCGTAAAGCCGGATTTTACTGCAAGCCAGCCTATGCGCTATATCCATCGCATACTGGACGGAGCGGATGTGTATTTTGTTGCAAATCCGGCGCCGTGTGCCATCGAGACTCTGGCCTCATTCCGCGTGCAAGGAAAACAACCTGAATTCTGGAGGCCGGATACTGGACAAATAACACCGGCAGTATCATTCGCTGAAAAGAACGGAGTTACAACCCTGTCGCTTCAACTGGAACCCAGCGGATCGATTTTTGTCGTTTTCCGTAAACCTTCAGCGGGTATTGATCCGATCGAAAACATCACCCGCGACGGTCAGGCGGTGTTTACTGCTGCAAACCCGGGCGCGAACATTGTGGTTACCAAAGCTCTTTATGGTGTGCTTGATGATCCTTCGCGCACACGGGATGTGCGGACGAAAGTTCAGGTACTGGTGGATGCCGGAACGATCAGCTTTCCTGTGTCCCGTATGGCTGACGGTGATGATCCCGCCTTTAAGATCGTTAAGACGCTGGTGTTGGAATACACGGTCAATGGGCAATCTTTCAAATCAAGCGGGCTTGATACTGACACGATTGATATTATTACGGCGTCTGTGTCGGTGATTGATATCGCCCGGCGTGAGATTTCGCAAAGCGGAAACTACGTGATCAGCACCGCTGGAGGAAAGCAGAGCAATCTGACGGTGAAACTTCCTGAGCCGCAGACTATTGACGGACCATGGAGCGTGGCCTTTGATCCCAGGCTTGGCGGGCCAGCTTCTGCGACATTTGAAAGACTGGAGGATTGGAGCAAACATCCCGATAACGGAATAAAGTATTACTCCGGGTCGGCGACCTATCGGAAGGACTTTGATCTTCAACAACCGGTACCAGGCGTGGCTAATTCCAAATTGTATCTCGATCTCGGCCGGATTGGGATTATGGCTGATGTGGTGCTGAACGGCAAATCGCTTGGCACTCTCTGGAAACCGCCGTATCGTGTGGACATTACCGATGCAGTCAAAAGCGGCAATAATGTTCTTGAGATCAGGGTTGTCAACCTGATGATCAACCGGATGATCGGCGACGAATTTCTTCCGGAGGATAGCGAACGGAACGATGATGGCACGCTAAAGAAATGGCCTCAGTGGCTGGAGGATGGAAAGCAAAGCCCATCGGGTCGCTTTACATTCACCAGCTGGCGTCTCTGGAAGAAGGACGAGCCCCTGCAGGAATCAGGTCTGCTCGGCCCAGTTACCATACGGATGGTAGAGCTGATCAGCGTGAAATAGGGGTCTTGCGGGGTCAGACCTCGATTATAGACAACAACGATTGACTTTAGTGACGGGTCTTTGATATAAGATCGTGCATGGCAAGACCCTGGAGAATATTATACGCTGGAGCCAAATACCACGTTACGGTTCGAGGGCGCGTAGAGAGCTTCGAGCTTGTAGCACGCGGAGCGTTCTTAGAGATGCTACGAGCTACGCGCAGACACCTCTCGGATCCGTGGCGGAAGTGCATTCCGAACTCACTTCTTGGTGAGTCGGGCAGATTGACGCCGTATTCGATCAACCTCAGGCCACCAGATGTAAAATAGCGTGGTATGTACGGATGTGGCGATACGACCGTACGCTCCGTGCGATGCCGCTGGCCAACAAAGCCTTGCAGCCGACGCCGAGGACGGCGCGGCTGAAGGCAGACGTTCGATAAGGAGACAATGATATGGATCAGAAGGAAATCAACCAGGTCGAATGGAAGAATCCAGACAACTGGTCTGTCGGGCTCTATTTCAGCAAGAAAGACAGCCGGACCTGGATCCCAAAATCGATTCCGTGGATGGGCTGGACGCTGAATCTTGGAAAGCCAGCAGGTGCATGCTGGATGATCGGCTTCCTAATCGGCTTGCCAGTGTTCGCCGTTCTGGTAACGGTACTTGCCCACGGGGCATAGGAGACGGCATCGGGGAAAGAAAAGGGGACATTCTACTTTTCTCCCTTCCGCATACAAATTAAAGGTACAAATTAAAGGTGTCCGGTACATTTTTTCATTTCATGTCCCTATTTTTTAACCTGATTCGCGTCAATTCGCGTTCATTAGTGGTTAAATATCCTTTCTCTTTATGGTTCAATTCGTACATATCCGTCTCATCCGCCCCATCCGCGTTCTATCCTTTCCCTTCTGATATCTGACTTCTCAAATCTCAAATCTGACTTCTGCTCCCCCCCCCACAACTGGTCCGCCCTCTGCCTTCTTCCTTCTTCTTCTCTCTTACTATTGCCTATTGCCTAGTGCCTATTGCCTATTGCCTGCTTTACCCATCCTTCCCATCTCCCCCATCCTCCCTACCCTGCCCATTTAGCCAACAAAACTCTCTCTCTTCTCTTGTGTCTTCTAAAATCTTAGTGCCCTTTGTATCTTCGCGACTTGGTGGTTGACTTTTCATCAAAACATACCACAAACATACTACAAACCACATACAAACATAGTGCAAACATAGTACAAACCACATCACTTTTCATCAGAATTCATCCAAATCTCGCCGAATTTTGCGGTTTTTTCTTACCCATCTTACCCAATCGTTATAATCGTTACGCAAAAATAAGCACTTACATCAATTCCAACAACGTAAAATAAGCACTTATGCGCATTCCCGCTGACGAAAAATAAGGAGTTACATCAATTTCCCCGAACCAAAAATAAACACTTACATCAATTCCTCGGACTCAATTGACCTATGAGCCGATCCTCAAATACGAGACACGAACCGTCGAATTGAGCAGGTCCGTACCGCCGGTATCCCCCCTGCTGATACTGAGATTACTGATCGTAACCAGCGAATTCTCGCTGCGTAAACGCGAAAGAAACTCCATAAGCTCTTTGAGAGTAACATGTTGCAATTCAAGGGTAACGGTCGCCTCCGTATAGGTCGCGTCCAGTTTGTGGGTTTCGCCCTTCATAACCACCTTATCCGTGAGCTTGAGTTTCTCGGCCAGACCATCCAGAAAAGACAGCAACATAAAATCGCCTGGCCCAGAAGCGATCTGTTCCTGCAGTTTACCGATCCGCTCTTGCAACGTAACATATTGTCTGCACTGACTTTGCAACTCTTGCAGGGCGACGAGCTTTTCCGGCACCACCCGTTCCAGTGTCTCCAGCCGTGCCACGCTTGGCTTTACCAACACCATGTAGAACGTCACTGTCCCCACAAAAACCGCCAATCCGATAGATAACTGCTTTTCCCTACTGGAGATACGCATTATTATCGCTCCGTCCTTATAGATATCTCAAAACTAATCGAATCACTGTCCGGTTGTCTCGCAGGCTCGCTAACTACTTCTACAGAAACGAATTGCGGCACCTTCCGCAGTATATTCCGCCAGCGATTGGCAGTCTCAAAATCGTCACAAACCGCACTGATCCGCACTATCGGCCCGGTAATCAAGAGGTTTTCAATACTTACCTTCAGTTCCCTCGGCGTATTTACCGAAATTGCGTGCAGCACCGCTACCGGGCTAACTCCTGTCCCAACAAGGGGTTCCAGATACTCATAGTCCCTCCGCAGCGTCTGTAAGTGACTATCCAGTTGAGCCAGTTCATTGACAATCGTTTGCTCGCTCGGCACGGTCTGTTGAAATACCAATCGTCCCTGCTGCGTGATATTGTCGTAGTCCTTTTGCAGACGCGACTTACGTACAAACAGACCGGTCAGCCAAACACCCGCCAGGGCCGCCACGAGCACCAGCGAGACCACGACATGTTTCTTGATATCGATATTCTTGTTGGTCTTGTCCCGGGCCGCTTTGATCAGATTGATGCCGATAGTATCCCTGGGCGCCAGGACACGCAGAGCTAACCCTTGCGCAATTACGTACTTATAGCTCATCTCGGAAACATCGGAACAATCGATATTTGCCGACAAGTTCATAACTGTAGCCCGGCAGGCAAGTGCCTGCTGCAAGGCTGAGATCACTTCCGCATCCTGGCTTATCTGACCAGCCAAAACCAGGTTGGTATTTTCCGGAATTTTTTTGCCAAATGCCGCTCTCCACGTAAGTTCTGTCTCCCGAAGGAGTAATGACGCCATCTCATCTGAGTCGGGACCGTTATCGGTTTCGGCTCCGCCGGAATTGGGAATATTGCGGACTGCAAGAATGTCGTTATTTTCCGTAACGGCTATGATTATGTGCGAATGATCGCTATAAACAACTATAGCCGTCCCGCAGGCAATCTCAGGATGGTTAACCGCCACGGCCGCGTAAACGGCGAAAACCGGCCCATCCACGTGCTCACATCGCATCTTCGCCTGCCGCACTGTCTCGATCCGGCAGTTCAGTGATTTTCTGCTGACCGCGATTTCGAGCGTGGTTTTTCTGCTTCGCAAACCACTGCCGGGCAAACAGTTAGCGGTGATGATTTGTTCGGCAGATATAGGGAAATCGTTCCTGGCAGCGGTGTTTTTCTGCGGTTCGGTCGATTTATCGGTCGAATTGCCGGTTTGGATGGTGCGGAAGAAGATACCATTATGGGACATGGAAACAGCCACGGCCCCGCGTTTGTCAAAACCGCCTCGGCCGAGAAGTGACTGGAGCAACTGTACGGGCGAATCGGATTCCCGGCGCATAGGGCAACTGAACACCTTTTCCATACGGAACCGGTCACCGTTACGAGCCATCTGGACCGCACAAAGACCGAAACTGTCGAAATCTATGCCGATACATCTTTTAGTCATCACAAACCTATAACAAAACGCCCTCAAACCGGCAAAAACCGGCACCAAACAGGTAAAAACCGGTACCAAACCGGCAAGGGCCGGTACCGAACAGGGTAAATACTGATCTGTATATGATATTCTCGACTATTTTGCGCACAATTTTACAACTCCTTATATAAGATTATTTCGGTATTTTGAGAGACTGAGTTTGTTTTAATTATGGCGGTAATAGTCGCGCAAATTTGGTTTACACTGCCGGAAGCTGTTATTTTGTAGTATCTGTCTGTGGGATCTGTAGTTAGCATTTGGGCTATGGCAGGAATCGCGACGGACGAGAGACCGGGGAAATCCCGCAGTTGTGCAATGCTGGAAAACGGCTGGTCCTTTCGCCGATCGACAACCATCTGAGCCAAGGCCGGATCGATATGTTCGGAAAGCGATTGAATCACCAGGGCCGGGGCACAATTGATGTCGATTTTTCCGTCGCCGCAGACGGTTAGATAATCGCTAATGGCGTCGGTTGAATTTTGTTCGTCGTTTTGGAAGGGTCCATCGTTCTGGAAGGCTTTATTGTTTTTGAGGGTTTTGCCGTGAAGGATTTCAGCGGTCATACCTCTGACCAATGAAAGTTCTTCAAGGGTTTCGAAAGGCTGATTCTTACACTTGCAGGGGGTCGGCGTGGTCTTGTAATAGTCCGACTCGGCTCCGATGTTTTCACGACTTACAAAAGGCAGGACTGTAACCTGCTCGTCAGGATCGGTCCAATCGATAATGGCGGGAGCGAGACTGTAACTGATGAGCGGACGATAGGAATGTTTTCGTATATTCTGATTGAGCAGATCGATCAGTCGCAATAGTTGATCGATTCTGACCCGGTCGAGACGGCCGCTGCGGTCCCTGAGCATATTGATATTTATTTTACCGTTTTCTTCGGTAATCTCGAGGCTGCATCGGCCGGGGTCAATATCATAAACAGATAAGCCCGCGAGCATACCGCGTAAAGTGCGGTTGGTGCGAATGTCGGGGTTTTTGTTTATGGCGGCAATGGCGATATTCAATCCGGCCCGGGCGCAATTCAGGGCCTGCAAACAAGTAGAGAAACTGTCAGCGGCCTGCAGATGCGTGCGTGAAGCATAGTTGAACTCCAATAGCAGGGCTGTCAATAAAACCACTATCAATAGTACCGTTATGAGTACAAAACCCCGGTTATGTGCTATATGTTTGTGTTCGTGCTTCATATTTTTTATTACGGTTTCTGTTGAGCGATATATACTTGGGCCGGCTGGTGACAATTTACATAGGCGGCGGTGGAAAAGCTGGTCGAGCCGGAATTTTCGTCAGCAAAAACAATGTTTATTTTGACTGCGTGCGGCAGTTTGCCGTCGTCCCGTGAGTTCCATTGATCGTGCCAGCGGCGACCGTCGTAAAAAGACAATTCTATTGATTCGACGTTTTCGGCAATTGGCAGCCAGGTTTCGCTCTCGGCGGTACTGTTTTTTTGTTCGGGTATATATTTTCGCTGAGAATAAAACAGGATGCCTTGTATGGAATCATATTTGTAGGCAGCTTCGAAAAGTCCACTGTATGAATCTTGTTCGTAAAATATCGGGGCGGTAGTGATGAGGCGCAGGATTATGCCGTCGTTGTCGGCGGCGCCGCCGGCCAGGTAAGTGGGAGAATCGTCCGGGCTGACAGATTGGGTATGATTTATGGATGATACGGTTGGAGCTTTTTGGGGTGCGGTCCGTCGGTAGGCACATCGTATCTGGCGTGTCATTCTGGTCAGAACCGAGCGGGCGTCGGTGGAGCGGACTATCTTTCTGTTGCATCGAAGAACCGATTGGGAGGTGGCGAAATAGGTTCCGTACACAACCGAGACTATGATCATCAGGATCGCGATGGATATAGTGATCTCAATCAGCGTGAAGCCGGTGTTCCTGATATTTTTTTGAGTTTGTCTTTTCATGGTTAGTTCTGTTTGGCAACATAGGTGGTCAGGGTTACGTGTTTGTCATGGCGGCCCTGTTTCCAACTGATGTCCATACGGAGGCGGCGTAGCCCGGTGAGATCGCTGCCGTCCAATTGCGGCAGATGGAGGTCGGTGATTTGACTTTGCCAATTGAATTGCCGGTTGTTCTGTTGGATGGCGCCACTCTGGGAGACGGTGGGGCGGTCAGACAAGGCGTCCGACAAAGCAGCGGTCATTTTTTCCTGGGCCAGTAATGTGGCCTGGGTGCTTACGTCGGCACTGTCGGTCATGTTGATGCTGATAAGGTGCAGACGTATAAGCGCAACCATAGCGATGGCTACGACCGCCAGGGCGGCTATGACTTCGATAAGTGTGAAGGCATTGTTTTTGCGCCAAAATACTGGATTCGCCATTGTGGCTCTCCGCTTCGCTTAGTGTTCTGCCTTCGCGGGAATGACAGGTTACCTTGCGTGGATGACAAGTTTTTGTTTGGGTAACAGTAACTAATTAAGGTTCCAGTTTTCGATGTCGGCGTCGTCGCCGGCGCCGCCGTCTTCACCGTCTTTGCCATAAGATTCCAGATCGTAATTTTTGCCATGTACACCCGGGCTGATGTAAATATAAGGTTTTCCCCATGGATCGACAGGGACCCTGGGGAGATATCCGTCCGGCTGGTAGCCTTCGATCGAGAGGTTGGATTCTGATGCCAAGATCGCCAATCCCTCTGATGTTGTGGGAAATCGCCTGGTGTCGGTGTTGAACAGCGCGAGTGCCGCTTCAATGTTTTTGATTTCCACGGTGGCCTTGGTGCGCCGGGCCTGTTCGGGCCGGTTTAGTATCTTGGGCATAACGATTGTTGCCAACATACCCATGATTACTATGACGATCATAAGTTCGAGCAGGGTGAACGCTTTTGCTGTTTGTTGATGGTAATTTTTCATTTTTTCTAACTCCGTTAAATCATCTGGTTGATCTCGAATATGGGCAGCAGCATGGCCAATACGATAAAGCCGACCACCAGACCCATTATCAGTAAGACCGCCGGTTCGATCACCGAGGTGAGAGAGCGGACAGTTAATTCTATTTCGTTATCATATACCTGGGCGATATTGATAAGCTGTTCATCGACGTTTCCGCTCATTTCGCCGATAGAGATGGTGTGGTAGATAATGGGCGGGAACAAGCCGGTTTTTTTGATCGAATCGGCGATGGCGTTTCCTTTGCCGATGTTATCAGCGAGGTCATTCATCGCAGCGGCGATGAAGCTGTTTTGGACGACTCCTTTGGCGATATCAAGGGCCTCCAGGATGGGGATGCCGCTGGAGATCATTATGCCCAAGGTGCGTGTCAGGCGTATGGTTTCTATTTTGAGAAACAACTGACCTGCCAATGGCAGTTTCAACTTAAACCGATCCCATTTCATTTTGCCTGTTTCGGTTTTAAGGTAACTGCCGGCGGCAAAGATAAAAATACAAACAATAATGACGATCAGCAGCAGATAGGTTTTTAGAAATGTACTGACGCAAATGAGCATAGTGGTCGGCCAGGGAAGCGAATGGTTCATATCGAGGAATATGTTGGCGATGCCGGGAACGACAAACGCCATCAGAAAGATAACCACGCCGACGGCGGCAACGGTCATCAGGGCGGGATAGGTAAGGGCGGCTTTGACCTTGCCGATAAGTCTGGTTCGTTTTTCCAGCATATCGGCCAGCTTTACAAGTACTTCTTCGAGGACGCCGCCAGTCTCGCCGGCATAGACCATATTAATAAACAGGTTGGAGAATGTGCCGGGATGTTTGCGTAAAGCGTCGGCCAATGAAGCGCCATTTCTGACGCGATCGGTGATCTGTTGGATTATCTGGGCTTTTAGGTTTGCGCGGGTGTTTTTGCCGGGCATCTGGAGTTGTTCAGTGATGGCCGCCAGTGCGGGTACAAGCGGCATACCGGCGTGTAAGAGTGTGGCCAACTGCCTGGTGATTACGCAAAGATCCCTAGGTTTGATCCTTCCGGTCGAGTCAGTTTCGTTGGCAGGGGCGGCGGATGAATCCAGTTTATTGCCGTTGGGGCAGGTATCCTCAGGAACGGGATGGTCACAGAAAAATACATCTGTATCTTCTTCGCCGGCGTCAACGTCATCGCGGACAGGCGGCTCAATTATGGTGACCACTGGCGGTTGGTCGCTTTGAGAAGCACGGCAGAATTTGTCCATGTTGTTATGATCCGGTTGGGACATGTTCGGTGGTCCTTATATCCGGAGTAGTTTTGTCCTGGGTGACCCTTAATACTTCTTCGAGCGTGGTAACGCCGGCCATGGCCTGACGCAAACCGTCGTCGCGTAAAGTGCGCATGTTTTTTTTGAGGGCTGTTCCCTTGATAACGTGAGCCGGGGCCCGCCTGGCGATCAGTTCTTTTATGTCTTCATCAACTACCAGCAGTTCGAATATTCCGGTTCTGCCGAAGTAGCCGGTTTGGAAACACCGATCGCATCCGGCGCCCGTGTAAAATTGCGTATCCATATACTTCTGGTGAGAGTCCGTAAGGTTTTGCAGATTGTGCTCGGTCGTACATGGAGTTTTGCAATCCGGGCAAATGACCCGTAAGAGTCGCTGAGCCATTATCGCAATCAGCGATGAGGAGATCAGATACGGTTCGATATCCATATCGGCCAACCGGGAAACGGCGGAAGCGGAATCGTTGGTGTGCAGGGTACTGAGGACCAGATGTCCGGTGAGCGAGGCGTGAATGGCGATCTGGGCAGTTTCGACGTCGCGAATCTCGCCGATCATAATGACATCGGGGTCCTGCCGGAGAATATGGCGCAGGCAGTTGGCAAAGTTAAGATTGATCTTGGGCTTTACCTGCATTTGGCCCACCCCGGGTAATTGGTATTCGATAGGGTCTTCCACCGTAAGGATGTTTCGCTCGTGCGTGTTGAGTTCGTTGATGGCGCAATAAAGCGAAGAGGTTTTGCCGCTGCCGGTAGGGCCGGTCAGTAAAATGATGCCGTGCGGAGAATGGATCAGGTTTTTGAAACGATCCTTAATGTCCGGAGCGAAACCGATTTGCTCCAGTGTCAGTCCAGGCCCACCTTTATCCAGCAGTCTCAGGACGACGCGTTCTCCGCCGGAAATGGGAATAATCGAAACGCGAATGTCCAGTTCCTTTGTGCCGATTCTGATTCGGCTTTGACCGTCCTGTGGGAGTCGGTGCTCGGCGATGTTGAGATTGGCCATGATCTTCAGGCGTGAGATCAAAGCGGCAACCTGGCTTTTGAGCGGGGTGAACACATCGTGCAGTACTCCATCGACCCGAAAACGGATCTTTACTTCGTTTTCATAAGGTTCAATGTGAATGTCACTGGCCCGATTATTGACCGCCTGGAATAAAATAGTATTGACCAGTTTGACGATAGGCGTTTGCCGGTCAATGTTAAGTAAGTCCTCCAGCCTGGTCTGGCCCGTCGTGTTTGCGGGGCTGGCGGCGGGAAAGCGTTTTTCTGTTTTTTTATTATCGTCCCGGCTGTTTGGATCAAGTTCGTGATAGTAACAACGGCTGATAGCCTGTTCGATTTCGCCGGGCGGACATATAACTCGCGGGCAATAACGTCCAAGCAGATTCGATACCGCGTCATAAGCCTCTGTGTTAAGAGGGTCGGCAACGGCAATGGTAACGTGCTGTTGTTTGTCGGAGATCGGCACCATGGAATGTTTTTTGAGGAATTCGAGCGGTAGTTGTTTTACCAATTCGTCCTTGAGATCATCCGGAGAGATGGCATCCAAATAAGGGATGTCCCACTGCGTGGCCAGGGCCTGATAGAGCTGAGTGGGCATGATGAAGCCCTCTTCGATAAGTATTTGGCCGAGTTCCTGCCGGGGCCGGCGTGTCTGCTGCAGGCGCAGAGCCTGATCGAGCTGTTCGGCGGTGAGAGCCGTCTGGCGTAGTAAAATTTGCCCTATTGATTCTGTACGCACCATACCGATATTACCAAGCGTCCATCGCGTATTTGCTTAACGCCAAATAGATTTTAATATATCCTCATTTTCAATGTTTTTGTCATTTACCTGTTGGCCCAGTTCCGGCGCGATCTCATTCTGCTTCCTTAAGGTAACGTTTGCCAGGTCCGACTGGCTGCTCAGAACGTAGGGAGTTATGAACAGCAGCAGATTGGTTTTTTGCAGGCGGTCGCGCTGGAATTTGAACAGATTGCCGATCAATGGGATATCGCCAATCAGAGGGATTTTATTTTCGATGGTGATCTTGTCATCGCGGATGAGTCCGCCAATAACCACGGTTTTACCGCTGGCCATGGAAATTTCGGTGTCAATCTGCCGTTTTGAAGTCGTAGGGGTATCGGCGGACAAACCTGTAATACTGTCGATGAGTTGGGTAAACTGACTGCTGATTACCAAACGAATCATGTCCTTATGACTGATATGAGGGGTGATTTCCAAACTAACACCGACGTCCTTGTAGTCGATATTCTTGATGACCGTGGGCGTACTGGGATCCGACTCGGTAATTCTGGTCTGGATGACAAAAGGAATGTTGTCACCGACGATTATCTTGGCCTTTTTATGGTTGGATGCCAGGATATGCGGTGTGGAGAGGATATTCACTCCCGATTCCGTTTCCATGGCATTGATAATAGCGCCTATCTGGGTGTTACCGCCAACGTCCTTGAAAGCGCCGACAGTAAGGCCTTCCGACTCACCATTGACGGCGTCAACCCTGACGCCGAAATTTGTGTTGGCAAAACCGCGAACGCCATCCGAGACGGCCTGGTCAAAAGTGGCCCAGTCAATGCCTATCTCCAGCAGTTTGTCCTGACTGACTTCCATGATAAGTAGTTCGACCAGTACATTCTCACGTACGATATCGAGTTGCTTGATAATGTCGGAAAGAACTTTGAAGTCTTGAGCGGAAGCAGTAATAATTAGTGAATTGGTGCTTTCGTCAGCAGTGATACTCCCCTGCAGCGAATCGGTATTGGCAGCACTGGCGACTTTGAGGTTGGCGAGCACCGGCTGAAGGGATTGCTCGGCTTCCTTGGCCTGGGCGTGGTAAAGCGGCACGACATGAAAATTGTACGAGCCGGCAGGCGTCTCTATATCAAGCTGCCGGACCAGTTCCTTAATAGTGTTGGTGTCCTGTTCGTCGGCTACGACAACCAGAGCGCTGATTCTGGGGTCAGGTTGAATCTGTACGCCAGTTTGTGTTTGGGACGCCGGGACGGGACGCCCGGGCGGGGAAGAGGTTGTCTTGTTCTTCTCCATGATTTCCGTTATTTGCCTGGCCAAAGCCTGAGCGGAGGCATACTTCAGGTGTATAACCGTGCGTTTTGCCTTGGCGCTGGGCACGTCAAGCTGTCTGATGATATTGGCTATGCGGTGAATATTTGAGGAAGTGTCGGTCAGCAGGATAGTATTGGTGGGACGATAAGTATCCATTTTCGCGTCCGCAGCCAGGCGGCCCTGGAGGATGCTGCTGATTTCGTCGGCATTGGCATACTTCAGATGCATGATCTGAGTAACCACCGAATCGTTCTGCGGTATTTGCGCCGGGTCGCAACCAATGCGTATCAAGAGATTGCGCTTGTTGGCTCCGGATCGCGGCACTATTTTTACATGGTCGCGTGTCGGAACGGCCGCTAACCCTTTGACTTCCAAGATTGATTCCAGGAAATGGTAAAGTTCACCCAATGGCAACTCGGTGTTTGACAGTACCGTAACATTGCCAGTGATACTTTCATCGACTATAAAATTTATCCCGGTCATGTCACCGATGGTCTTGATGACCAGAACTATATCTGTTTGGTTAAAGTTGATGGATATCGGCGTCTGGGTCAGGTTAGGATCGCTCAGGGCCGGTAGTTGAGTTGTGATATCTTCAAAAGTTTCATCAGGGGATATTAAACTCGCAAAGTTCGGCTCATTTTCAGTTTCATCGGGTGTGGAAATTTGCCCCGTACAAGCGGGTTCCAAAACAGTGCTTTGCGGCTCGACGACAGCGGAAGTACCTTCGGTGATCTCGCTTTGATCGGGTGTTGGGGTATCGGTGTAAGGCTCCTTGACGGCAATTACGGCGTCGGCCGGGTTGCCGGTGGTGTCGGAAGAAAACGAGTCGTATTTGACCGAATGGCGTTTGAGTATTCGGGCGGTTTCCTCGTCAATGGTGATAGTCTGCGAATCATCGGGAATTTGCGTGGTCGGTTTCGGCTTGTTGGCAACGGCCGGGACCTTACCCGGCGTTTGTTGGCAGCCCGGAAAGACAAGCCCAAGCAGACACACGCCCGACAGAATGCCTTTTACGATATAAGTGAATTTTTTTGCTGGTTTTCGCGTCATTGTTTTTTTGCTTTGTTTTAGGGGAAAGATAATGTTTTGACTTTGTTGTCCCGTAAAAGCTCGATATTCAGGTACGGCTGAGTCTTGGCCTTTTTGAAAACCTGGAAGGCTTTTTGTTTGCTGGTTAATTCCTGACCGTTGACGATCCGGATCACATCGCCGTTTTCCAGGCCAATCGATTTTGCCGCTTCGAGGTTTTTCAAGTTACTGATGCGCAGTCCCTGAGCCTGATTGTCAACTATATGCGGTTCAATCCGGGCGGTAGCGAGAAAGTCCTCAAAAATTTCATTTCTAATCTGCGAGCTGGTCCTGGGTTTTTCGACAGGTATAGTTACCTGTAATGATGTATCGTTGCCGTTTGGGCTGGAATGAGGCTTGTTGGCGTTGAGTTCCAGTGTGGTTCTTCTGCCGCCACAGATCAGGGTTACGGCGTGTTTGTTTATCTCTTCGATACGGGCTCCGGCAACCAGATCGCCGATTTTATAATGCTCAGCCGTGTTCGTGGAAAGATCCTCGATAAGTGCCCGGGCGATCTGCGGGGGACCGGTAATCGTACCCTGCAAAACCAGATTGAGCTTCGAAACGGCAATACTCGCGTCCGCTTCCGCAGGCTCGTCCGTGTGATCCGTGGTCTGGGCGGTTTCGAACAAGTTTCTATTGAGAATCTCATTGTAGTTTGTCTGGGAAAACTCAGGCGGCGGAGCGGATGTTTCAGGTGCACGGTCCTGCTCTGCTGAGATATTTCGACCGGCAGCGATTTTGAGCTTGTCCTGCACAGGCATGGCCTGAATAATTATCCAGACCAACGCCAAAACAAGCATTGAATTGGTTGCTAACAGTATCTTGCGTTTATCCATTCCAACTCTCCATTTATGGACATACACCACCTCCACATATAAGGTTATCGCCCTGTCAGGAGAGGTACTTAAGTCTTTAGAGACCGACTTGGCCGATCACGCCTCTCGGATATGTCTGCGAGTTAACACATCGAAAAATGTTTTATTATCGGTCCGCATTCAGCTCAGTATTACCGCCATGATCGCGTAACAAACGTTGGCTAACCCATGGAACAGGATAGGCGCCAGTAAAGACCTTGTTCGGACAAAGAGCCATCCCAAAATAAGGCCGGGGAAGAATGTCAGGACCGATAAAATATCCCCCAAAATTATCGTATGGGCCAGGGCGAAAACCCCGGCTGATATAACGATCGTCATCCCCTGCCATATTCGCGGGTATCGCACGGCCAGGGGCGGTTTCATCTGCAGGAGAGAGCTTTGCACGTAACCACGGAAGAAAATCTCCTCTGCTACGGCAATGTACATGAATTGATACAGTATCCAGTTGGGCCAGGCGCCTTTTTCAATCGCCGGCGCCAAGGGTGGTGCGACCCCAATCCGGCTCAGCAGCCACAATCCTGCCAGGGTGGCAGGAAAAGCCGCCAGGCAGGTAACAGCCAATAATCCAAGGCAATAACCCGGCCGATCCAGGTTCAGTCCGAGCCGAGAGATTTTCCCGCCTTGAATGAGAGTGACCAGCCCAACAGGGGCGGTCAGCACAATGGCTGGTCCCAGCCAGCCTAGCCAGCCGCGGAGCGAGTCGTTAAGAATGCTTATCAACCATACAGCAGCGGCTACTGCAAGGATAAGCTCAAATATACGATTTGTTGAGATGGAGGAGGCATCTTCCAGCCTTATGCGGACATATCGCCCTGCATGGTTTTGAGGTGAGGGCCGACAAGGCAGTAATCTTTCCGATCTTTCCAGCATGGCATCAGCTCTCAGGAATTTTTGTTATAGGTCCTGAGACCACTCAGTTTGAATAAATATCGTTCCTTGCCAATTTTTCGGTCAAACAGACCCATAAATACTTGCCCGTATTACCAGACTTATCTAATTTAATATAAAAACCCCGTATTGGCAAATCAGGAAGCTGAAATTACACCCTTGTAAATGAGTTGTGAAAGGATGAACCAGCCAAGTTTGGGTGCACCCTCGCCATTTCGCTGAGTTCACAACCGAGTTCGCGGGCAGATGTGGGCGTACCACTATTGTTGGAGTTTGTGATTTGGCCTGACAGTTTCGTCAGTCCTGGTGTTTTTGACGCAGGCGGGTGCTCAGCCGAAGCATTAGTTGAATGCGTTCGAATTCGTTCATCCAGTCTGTCATGGTCAGGGCCAATTCCTGTTCGTCCGGGACGAACAGACCAGTGGAACAGGCCGGGCTCAGTTGTCTTTGAGCGAGGCGGCGGTAACGGGTCAGGCTGCGGTCGCCGTACCAGGAGCACAACGCGAAATCCTCAGCCATAAACACAGCCACGGGAACACGTTTGCCAGCATTGATAATAAGGTTTTCAGACAATTTGCTGTTGGAGTCGCGATCGATGAATCGCAGATTGATTTTGTTGCCGGTTTGGGCAATTCGTTCAAGGAGCGGACACTGTTCGACGCAGTCGCCGCACCATATTCCACTGACAACAAGGACATTCATTTGGCGAACAAAACCCTCCAACAATTTTTTCTGCTCGGCTGTTATATGGGCAGCATTATAAACAGCCTCCCACCGCTGCCTCTGATCGTCCGTACCGGTGGCCAGGTAATCGTTATAGGCAAGCCCCCGTGCAAAGATGTCTTTTAGGTATTCGCTGTTAAGTAACATGTTTTGATCTCCAACTTGTGTTATAATCGATAAAATAGTTTGGATTTGCCGATCTAACCATGACACCAACACTCATTATAAGCAGGACAGGGCCATTTTGACACGAAAAATGCGGTACCGGCAAAAACTTCGGCAATGCCGGGGGGACGGGTTTTGGTCCTACAGCAACCGGCTTATGGTTGGATTGAGAGATAAAACAAATTTTTGGGCTGGCAAAGATGGTTTTTATGGTGTATGCTCAGGGGAGCAGTAAGAGCATTTTATCGTGACGGTTGGTAAAAATCACCTCTTGGTAGAGGAGTTGTATTTATGCCTGCTAATATTCACAATCGGGAAATCAGCCAAATTGTCGAAGGACAGATGCGGCAATGGGAGATGGCGCAGAATGAACAGGTCAAGCGCGAGACCCAGACGCGGTTGGTGGGAACCGAAGGGGTCAAGATAGACTACATTGCTATTAGTCGGGAATTGGGCAGCGGCGGGGCGCAAATCGCCCAGGCCCTGGCGGGGCTGTTGAAATGGCAAGTGTATGACAAGGAGATTCTTGATTACATGGCTGAGAATATGGATGTCCACAAAAGCGTTCTGGAGAGTGTGGATGAACGTACTATCGGTTGGATCGAAGACTGGCTGGCTCCGATTTTCACAGAAAAAGCGGTGCGACAACTGGACTATTATCGTCACCTGACGAAGGTTCTGCTGGTTATCGCCAAGCACGGCCGGGCTACGATATTGGGCCGGGCGGCCGGGCTGATTCTGCCGCGGGAAAGCGGCCTGAGCGTGCGAATAATTGCCCCGTTCGAGCTGCGTTGCCGGCGTTACGCCCATCGCAACAATATTGCTCTCGATAAGGCTCAAGGTATAGTGGCCAGGGAAGACCGGGCACGAAAAGAATTTGCCAAGGACTTTCTCAATGCGGACATCTGTGATTGCAAATACTATGACATTGTGATCAATACCGAAAAGTTCAGCCCTGAGTCAGCGGCAAAACTTATTTGGCGAACGCTGGATCAGCGTACAAAAGGCACTGTTTGATACCCGATAAAATAGTAAAGTGCGTTTAGCAAAGTCAACTGACAACCAGTTTATTTAATGGCCATGGTCTGCTTGACGCTGCAAGCGGAAGCGGCGATTTTTGCTCTCTGTGTTTCGCTGACGAAAATTTCGCTCGTTCTTGTGACGAAAGCAATTTTTAGAGGTTCTCTAATGCAATATGCCGCCGGCGACTGTGTCGTTGTCGCGCATCAATACGAACCGGCCCGTTTCGGCTACGGATTCAAACGGGTCCATACACACATATCCGTCCGCCTTGAGGGTCAGTTTGGCCACTTCGGTGTCGTGGAGATCATTGGCGTCGGTGGCGATTATTTCCAGGGTGGAAGAATTCATACGATCGGTGATTTTTTTGACTTTGCACGAGACCTGTCGCGTGGCGCACTTTAGATCGATCGTTTCGTTTTTATGGAGCGGCTCTCCGTTCATCCAGAATACCGTGGCCACGATTGTATTGTGAACGTGCGGTGACGGGCTGAGGTCACAGGCTACTTCGCCCCTGGCGAGTCCCTGCATAGCGTTTTTGTTTTTGAGGACTATGCCGATCGATTCGCCGGCGATTGCCTGATCTTTGCTGGCTCCAAAAACCTTAATATAGTCCACCGTTGCGGTCTTGCCGAGCGGGTGGAACATGATATCCTGACCGTTGCGAAGTGTACCCGATGCCAGGCGGCCTACCAACACCTTTTCGCCTTCGAGTTCATATATATCCTGTACCGGGAAGCGAAGCCGGCCATTCTGGGCCGAGGGGGCCGGTTGCAGTTGGTCCAGTCCTTCCAGCAGGGTCATGCCGTCGTACCAGTCCATTTTGTCGCTGCGTCGGGCAACGTTTTCACCAAGGGTCGATACGATCGGTATCGTCATCAACGGTGGTTCCATGCCGAACTCTTCAAGGCGTTTGGTAATGTCTTTCTTGATTTGTTCGAACCGCTGTTGATCGTAGTTGACCAGGTCCATTTTGTTGATAACGATCAGCAGTTGCCTGATACCCAGCAGGCTGAGCATATACGCGTGACGGTGGGTTTGCTCCTGCAGACCTTCCTCGGCCGCGACCAGCAGCAGGGCAGCTTCGGCCTGAGTCGAACCGGTTATCATGTTTTTGAGAAACTGTTTATGTCCCGGCGCATCGATAATCACGTATTCACGTTTGGCTGTTTTGAAGAATATCTGGGCGGTGTCGATAGTCACGCGGTTTCTACGTTCTTCCTCCAGGTGGTCCATGACAAATGCGAATTCCGGTACGCCGTCGTTTTCTTCGCTTGCCATGCGTACTTCGTCCATTTTGTCGGGTGGCAGTGAATTCGTATCATAAAGCAGTCTGCCGATAAGCGTACTTTTACCGTGATCTACGTGCCCAACTGCTACAAATTTCAGGTGATCTCGCATGTCTGTGTATTCCTTTCCCTATCGCCATGAACCCATATTTCTACATATATCCCAAGGCTCGGAGTTTTTGCATAGTATATGTGTCTTCTTTGTCCTGAGCTCGGCCAGCGCGTTCGGAGGTCGTGGTTGTTTCCAGTTCGTTTATCATATCGTCTATGGTGGCGGCGTTTGAATCGACTGGATTGCAGCAGGTGGTACATCCGATACTGCGATATCTTTTACCATTTTTGGCGAAGTACAGTTCGGTAATCGGGATTTGTTCTCGTCTGATGTATTTCCAGATATCCAGCTCGGTCCAGCCCAGCAGCGGATGCACGCGTATATGGGTCTGTTCCTCGGCCTGGCTTTTGAACTGGTCCCACAACTCCGGCGGCTGGTCCTGATAGTTCCATTTGAACTCCTCATCGCGTGGCGAGAAGACCCGTTCCTTGGCCCGGATCCCGTGTTCGTCGCGACGTATTCCCAGCAGCAGGGCATCGAAACCGTGTTTGGCTATAGCTATTTTTAATGCTTCAGTTTTCAGGGCAGTACAGCATTCCAGTTTTTTTTCGCAGGTCATACCGGCCGCCAGGGCTTTTTCGTTACGCGTTATTACCAGGTCCAGCCCCCACTTCCTGCTGTATTCGTCACGAAACTTGTACATTTGGGGAAACTTGTAGCTGGTATCGATATGCAGTGCCGGGAAAGGCACTTTTCCAAAAAACGCTTTCCGTACCAGCCATACCATGGTTGAGGAATCTTTACCGATCGACCATAACATCGCCAGCTTCTTGTAATGGTAATACGCCTCGCGAATTATATAGATACTTTGACTTTCCAACTCATCCAGTTTGTCCATAGTCACCAACTTCCTTAAAACTAATTTTTTTTCTCAGAGTTGACCTTGTCGTCAGAACCTGGGTGTTATCGCACTGCCTGTGCCGTCCATATCGTTCGGCGGTTCAACGCCCAGTTTATCGAGTATAGGTTTTGCCAACATCAATATTTCCAGATCGTCTTTTGGCAGTTCTATACCGCGAGCCACCATAAAGGCGTCATCATAAGTGTGCATTCCTTCCAGTTCCGTTTTTTGTAGTATTTTGTTGCCGGCTAATCCGAGTTTCAAATCGTAGCCGTCGTATGGTATGGCAATCAGGTCCGCCGCCTTGCCGTATGTTCCCTTATACATGGCCGACTGTTCCGGCTCCATTGTCGCGTTTTTCTCACGGTCGCTCGGCCAATACACATCTTCCCGCATTACTACTTTTCTTATCACATTTTCGCCTGTTTCCGGATCACGCAGTTTCAATAAATCTTCCGCAAGCCGTTTGCGCACCTGTTGATATTTTTCTAACGGCACGATTCCGCCCGGTTCGCGTCCGAGAAGATTTACATATATCCGCCCAGGTATCAGGCAGTACGCCTTCGATTTGGCTGGATCGACAGACAGCGGATGGACGATTTCCTGTGCGGGCGTCGTCCAGCCCGTTTCGACCAGGTACCGCGAAAGCTGTACTTCCTGCTTGATTCGGCAGAAACCATGGTCGCTGAAAATCAATAACGGTATATCCGGCAGTTGCTCCAGCAATCGTCCGATCGCTTTATCGATTCTTCGATAATATGCGAAAAACGCCGGTGCGAATTCCGGGTCGTTATCTTCCATTTTCTGCCAAAGAAAATGGTTGATTCGGTCGCTGCCCATAATATGCGTATGAAAGAAATCCCAACTTTCCTTATCCAGGTAATGAAACATCGCCTCCATCCGCGTATCCAGCGTTTTGTCGAGGTCGGCCAGCATGGCGCGTTTATCACGCCGTGCCAATTGGGCGTCACTGTCAATGCGGTAATCTATCGAGCGCAGATATTCGCTTTCGCCGGCCGGATATGCGGCCTTTTCGATAGTGGGCGTAAGAAAGTCGCCTATCAAAATACCATTGACGCGACGGGGCGGATAACTGCTCGGCACATTCATTCCGAATACACGCTTGTCGGCGCGGGAGAGCACTTCCCAGATGTTTTCGGCGGACATGGTTGCGGAGTTGGGAAACATCAAGTCATAGCTTTCCGTTCGGCGATCGATAAATCCGTATATTCCGTGTTTACCGGGATTTTTGCCGGTCATGTAGCTGGCCCAGGCCACGCAGGAAACCGTCGGCTGTACCGATCGCATCTGCCGGATACCCACATTACCGGCAAGTCCAGCCATATTGGGCATTACGCCATTGTCCATCATCCGTCGCATCAGACCGAACGGCACACCGTCAATACTCAACACCATCAATTTGGGATTATGTTTTGCGGTCGTCATTGTTCTTACTCATTTGATTATTCTGCTGTTGCAGTTGGCTTGTCTGCTAATCTGCCCCAGGCTACCACGTTCCATGCCCGTTCGTGTCCATAATACAGAATAAATTTAATAATCACATCCAACACCATTATCCAGGCTGCCTTTTCCATGTCCCTTGTGATTATCCGCGCTATTACCATTAGTAATAATATGAGTTTCCAATTATGTTTGGTTAGCTGTCATTGATTTGTTCGTTGCCATATTAGTTGCCGGCGGATATTTCGAAACTGTCGGTTATCGCATTATTACTCTCATTTGTTTCCGGTACGTCGTTGTCCGGATCAATTATCAGCATATATTTACAGTCGCCTGCCTTGCCGGCCACCAGATGCCATATTTTTTCATCCACCGTGAATAGTATCTCCCGGCCTCCGGGGATAGGTTCCGGGCCAGTGGCGAAAAATACTCCCTGACCTCCGGCTACCAGTGCGACTTTGTAACTTCCAGCCGGTACGGTTCCTGTCCCGGTGTTTTTCAATACGCAGGAAAAGGTAACTGTATCACCTTCCTTAATGGTTGTCGGCGCAAACGTGACTTTTTCGCAAATAAGATCAACCGTACCTCCCCAGTCAGTTTTTTTCTGGGCCATTGCCGCTACATCACGCCCGGCCAGCAGCGCCTCTATCTCCAGCCGCAAATGTGGCATGCTTTCTCCGTCATAGCCGACATGTACACTTTGTATTTTGCCGTTTTTATCGATCAGGACCGTTTGGGGAATGCCGTTCACCAGGTATTGACCAGACACTGCTGCCTGCCGGTCCAGCAGTACGACAATATCGAGTTTGTTTTCCTTCAGGAATTTGAGGATATTGGTTTTTCGGGATTTATCTTCGTTATCTTCGTTTACCGCATACAAAACCACGCCTTTGTCCTTATACTCCCGAGCAATTTCGTTCAAACCAGGCATAGCAGCCCGGCATGGTGCACACCATGTGGCCCAAAAATCCAGAATAACGATATCTCGGCCTTTGTGACCGGCCAGTTCCATTTCTTGGCCGTCCAGCACGTCCAATTTGAAATTTGCCGCCATTTGTCCCAATAATGGATGGTCGCTGGTTTTTCCGAAGTAGAGTACTTCCCGGGCCCAACTGGGGGGCGAAAAGCCCAACGGTGTCTGTTTTGCCGGCGCGTCGGTTTGCCAATTTTTGAAATTCCATTCCAGCCGAGCTTTTGTTTTGTCCTGTTTTGGTTCAATAGCTATTTTACGTAACAACGGTTTAGGGCCGGCTTCTATCCACAACTGCCAATCCATCTTAGGCTGGACAAGTTTCAGGTTTAGATGATGGCATTGCACCCCTTCAATCTGTACCGTACCAAGATATTCGTTTTTGTCGGTGTTGGGCATAATCACTTTATAGGCGTTCCCCAATGCCAGACTATCTATCATAGGTATTGTGTCGTACAACACCATCGACGCTGCGCCGCCAGGGACAAACATCTCCTCAAGGCTTGCCGGCGCTTTCTCCTGCAGATATTGGTTCAGTTGCGGTATATAGACCAGCGTTTTGCTCCCATCGCACACCACCGTCGGGGCCATTAAACCTCTATTGCAAACCAATGCCAACCGGTTGGGTTTCTGCACAGTCAGCGTAAAATCTTCCTGGTTTATGTATATTATTTGTTCGGTGTCTATTCTCGCGTGGCCGGCGACCTCCACACTGTAGCCGGACAGTTGCGTAATATATTGAGAAAACTCCTGTATTATTTTTTCGGTTTCTCCTTTTTGGGTTTCTTGTTGGCTCCATGCCCGGCTGGTGGGATATCCGCCCAAAAGAACTACCAGCAGTGTTATTACAATTCCGTGTCTGATGTGTTTGTTGATCATAATTATTACCTTTAGATGTAACCTAACGCCCGCAGACGTTGTTTTACCTTATCGATATCTTCCGGTTCGGTGGTTTCTCTGCCGGCCAATTCGTGGCTGGCTACCAGATCGCGGAGAACATATACCACGAAATCGGTTACCGAATTATAACCGGCTCCCTCAATAGCTGTGGAAATTTTCCCGTACAGCGGTCGGGGAATCTTGATCGTCACCTTATCGGAACTTTTTTGAGGCTCATTTGCCATGGACAACACTCCTGCAATACTACTATAACACTCTTATTAGAGTGCCACATTTTGCTGTTTTTGTCAAGAGTTATTTTGGAGAAATTTTCAAAAAAAGACGGCTCGAAGTTAACTATTTGGCGACACAGCACTTACGTTACGCCAGAGGGAATCTTCCCCTATTTATTTCATGCTCGAACGTCACGGGCACGGCAAGAATTCTTTATCGAAGTCTTTTATTTGACAAGATGCGTTGGCTTTGTTAATCTAGTTGGTGGAAGTGATCTTTACCGTGTGAATGACGATCACAAAATGCTTACTTTAGTGCAAATTCTCACATAACCCTATTGGGTTCCAGGCTCTTGCCTGGTTAAGGAATATGTTATGGCAACTCAAGACTGGTCTGAAGATATACTAATGGTCGATCTGACCAACGATCCGGATTTGACCGATGAATTATCTGCTCTGATCGAACGTATGGAGGAAGAACCAAAGGATGTGGTTCTCAATTTTTCCGATGTGAGCTTCCTTAATTCTTCTAATATTTCACGTTTGCTGAGACTTCGCAAGGTGTTGGTGGATCAAAAACACCATCTTTGCCTTTGCGGTATAGCCGTTCAGGTATGGGGGGTTTTTCTGCTGACCGGGTTGGATTCTTTATTCGATGTTGCCGAAAACACTGCCACCGCATTGGCTTCCCTGCAGATGAAATTATGATTTTGGCCACACTTTTTCTTAAACATGACGCCAGCGTCAATAGGGGAAAAAAAGACCGTCAAACATAAATAAATGCTTGACGGCCCATTAGATCAAAAACATATTTACGTCAGTTCGGCCATGCAGAATACGCAATCATCGGCGAGACGCTCGGGAAAACCGTTATCCAGCTTTCAGGGCAGGCTTTTCATAAACCGGGAAATTACGTACGATATAGCCGAACACCAACAAGCCGATAGAAATAATTCCTGCCGAGATCAGTATTTCCGACCAGGCGGGGCTGTAGGTTTGCCAACCACGGGCATGGATACCAGTAACACTGACATTGAATCTATGGATAAACAAACCAACTATCATACACAGACTGCCCCAAAACAGGTTCGTTTCGGTTCTGACGACCTTCGGTCCTAATAATATCAGAGGAATAATAACGCCAACGGCCAGTTCCACCCAAAACATCAACGATTTGGTGCCAGATGTAAATACAGCGGCGATCGCTCCGGGCTGAGCGACTTCCTGGGCGATGATTCCGGCAATTCGCACCAAAAGATAGATGCCCAACAGCGTAGGCAGCACCTTAGACAGACCGGATAAGAGTTCCAGTTCTGATTTTCGCCGGAAAATCCTGGCACTGACCAAACCTTCGAAGATCACCATAGCCGGTCCTATCATGATAGCTGAAGCCAAAAATACAAAGGGCTGCATCGGTGTGTACCAAAGGCTGTGCAATTTATGAGGGACGATCAGATAAAGCGAGCCAAGGCTGGACTGATGCAGACAACTGAGCAGCACTCCAGCCATGATCAGCAGGACCGGGACATTTCGACTTTTACCGGTTTTGCCCAATTGCGTCAGTTCAAAAACCACGGTAATGGCGAATACGGCTATTGCCCAGCCGAATGAACTCGTCATGGCGTAAGTAAACAGGGTGAGCAAAACGATCACGATCAACGGCGTAACACTACGCCACAACTTCAACAGTTCCGTCAACTGGAATTTTTCCAGGATGCTTGGCAGGAACTCGAATACCAGTATAGTCAGATATGTCGCTACGCACCATCCGACTTCGAACATAACACTGTCGTGCTGCCACATCCATGGCAGGAACATGTGCCACATAACCGGTCCTCTTCCGAGGTCAACGACCAGTGCCGCCACGAACAGTACGTACCCCAAAAGTGCCGTCAGGATTGCCGGTCTCGCCAGGGAATGATACTTCTGATTGCCCCAAATATAGATCGCAGCCGTTAGTGTAAAGCCTCCCGCGGCCAGAGCCACACCGGTAAGAATGTCCAGCCCAATCCAAAAGCCCCATGGATAAGCATCGTTGAGGTTGGCCACCGAGCCGATGCCGAATATAAAACGTTTGATCATCAGCACTATACCAATAACGGCCAACAAATACAGAATCCAGCCCCCTGCGTTTTTGTTTTCCGTGGTAATGCTATTTTCAGCCATTGGTACCGACCTCACTTTCTTTTTTTGTAGAGTTTTGCTGTGATTCGATTTTATTACGTCTGACAGTATAAACACCGGCCATACCTGCCAACAGCGCCACAATCGCATAGGGCAGTCCCTTCATGGCCCAACTGGTCTGATTGGCCAGTGCCTTGGTGGGCAGACCAACTGGATAACGCAGTTTGTCAAACGACACACCATTGGCCGCCAGGACCAGCACGCAGGTACCCCCCACTTCGTTTTCGCCGTATATATAACTGTTGTATTTGCCGGGATTGTCTTTCATCCGCTGTCTGGCCTCAGCCAGCAGTTTGCCTCTTTCACCGGTCACTATGGCGTCGGTGGGGCATGCCTTGGAGCAGGCCGGCTCCGTCATGGCGGCTTCGCCCTGAGTGATGCGATCAAAACACATGGTGCATTTGCGGATACGTGGCCAAGGTTTGTTCCATTCGAACTTTGGAATCTGGAAAGGACACGCCAGCATACAATATCGACAACCAATGCAACGGTCCTCATGCCAGATAACCGGTCCTTTTTCTGTTTTTTCCAAGGCCCTGACCGGACACGAAACAACGCATGCCGGCCATTTATTTCGATCCCTGGCATCAGTGCCACAGTGCATACACTGCAATTTACTGAATGCCCAGTTTAGCTTGCCATTTTGCTCAATTTCGTTGAAGGTGATTAAAGTCCAGGTTTTGTCCGACAGATCGCGTGGGTTTTGATAACCTTGATCGACAAATGCCCTGGCAGTGTCCTTTTGGCTCGGCAGGAAACTGGTCTCCTCAGCCTCCAAGCTGTTCCACTGCTTGCAAGCCACTTGACAACTGCGGCAGCCGATACAACGAGTTGAATCTAACAACATCGCTTTCATATCATTCATCGGCTTAACTCCTTTCTCGCTATAGGGCGAACTCGGGATATTAATTAACGTTTATTTTCAATATCTTCAAACCACATCGAAGTATTTTCTGTGAGTGTCCGCCCTGGCGGTTTTTACCCGGGACGGGCACTGCACGGTTATACCGACTCCACTATTATTTTATGTAAAGCCATGAGCAACTTGTCGTAATCAGGCTGCGAAAATTGTTCCTTTACAATTTGCATGTATCGAATACTACCTTGCTTATCAATGACCAATACGGCACGGGCCAGGAGCATTCTCTCTTTGATGATCAGGCCATACGCTTTTCCAAAATCCCGGTTCCGGTAATCCGACAGAAGCAGAGTATGGCTGACGTTTTTTGCGTCACACCACCGCTTTTGAGCAAAAGGAAGGTCCCAGGAAATCGTCAAGATCGCTACAGTGTCTTTCAATTTCTCCGCTTCCTGGTTAAGCCGTAGCGTCTGCAGGTTGCACATGGGCGTATCCACAGAAGGAATACTGCTGATCACGACAACTTTACCTTTGAAGTCGCTGAACTTGTGCTCATTCAGCTCCATATCCACAACGGCGAATTCCGGTGCCCGCTGGCCAATCTTCAATTCCGGACCTAACAGTGTCAAAGGCACACCTTTGTGCTGGATGATGCCGGTACGCTCCGGCAGGGAGGATATGTCGGAGGAATCCTTTTTACATCCACTCGATGCACAAAACACCGCTAAAAGTAGTATGAACATTCTCCGCATAATGCAGATTCTTTTTCTTTAGGCTACAAAGCTACTTCGGAATGCTTTTTCAAATCCAATTTACTGATATCCACCATGAACGCCTTGGTCTCCGGGATCATCGTATTGGCATCGCCGACGTTGGGCGTCAACAGGTTGGCGCTGTCGCCTCCCGAACCGTCCTCGGGCATCATCCAGCCAAAGTGCCAGGGCAGGCCGACTTGATGGACTTTTTTCCTGGTTACGCCGTCAACCGTGATGTCCAGGGGTTTATAACGGGCGGTTACCAAGGCGATTGCCGTCACCACGCCGCGAATACTGCAGACGCGGACCTGGTCGCCGCTCTCGATGCTTTTTTCCTTGGCCAGTTCTCGGCTCATCTCGATGAAAAGTTGCGGCTGCATTTCGAGTAACCAGGGTGTATGCCGGGTCATTACGCCCGTTTGCCAATGTTCGGTTACCCGATAAGTTGAGCAAACATAGGGGAACTCCGTCGATCCGCAAGTCGAACATTGATCGGCAGGACCGCTCCAAAGCTTGGAGGCGGGATTGACCATCTGGTTATTAAACAGATTCTTGGTAACCGGTGTTTCCAACGGTTCGTAGTGCTCGGGGAAGGGGCCGTCGGCCAAACTAGTGGCGAAGATTTGAGCGTATCCTTCGGGCTTCATGATAAACGCGTATTTACTGGCAGGATTCGGCGTGCCATCGGGATTCTGTAGTGGCGGCCAACTGCCGTCCGGGACATCACCTACCCATTTGCCGTCTTCCCACGCGATTACCGGGCGTTTGGTATCCCAGGGCTGTCCTTTCAAATCAACGGAAGCCCGATTATAGATAATCCGTCGGTTGACAGGCCAACACCAAGCCCATTCCAGATTCAAACCGATACCGCTGGTCTCTCTAGTCCGCCGAGCGGACATGTTGCCCTCTTCGGTGTAAGAATTGCAGTATAGCCAGTTACCAGAAGAGGTTGAGCCGTCGTCCTTAAGAAAGGCAAAGCTGGGTACCAACTGACCTTTCTTGAAACTTCCCTTTTCGCCGAAGTCCACGTCCTGGAGGAAGTAGCCGTTAATTTCCTTGGCAACGGCGTGGGCGACGCCCTCAGGATGTATGCTCTTATCGAAGTAATCCCATTTGAGATTAACTATCGGATCGGGGGTCTTGCCGCCTTCTTCTATATACAGTTTTTTCAATTCCTCATAGATCAGGTTTATGATCTCGGCGTCGGGCAAGGCTTCGCCGGGAGGATTGGCTGCCTTGTAACGCCATTGCATCCAGCGGCCGGAATTGGTAATGCTACCTTCCTTCTCGACCGAAGCGGCCGCCGGTAAAACAAATACCTCGGTGTTAATATCCTTGGCATCAATGCCCAGGTTCTTATCCTGGAAGAACCAGCCGGTCTCGCTGGGGAAAATGTTTATGTTTACCAGCCAATCGAGCTTGGCCAGTGCTTTGCGGACCTTGTTGGCGTTGGTGCCACTGCACGCCGGGTTTTGGCCCCAGGAGAAGAAGCCCTTGATATTTCCGTTGTACATCTCGTCGAAAATGGTCAGCCAGGAGTAATCCGCTCCATCATCCAGCTTGGGCAGCCAGGAATAACCGAAGTCTTTTTCCTTCGTAGCTGCTTTGCCAAACATCGACATCAGTAAGCTGGTCGAGTATTTAGGATAGTTGCCCCACCAGTTTGCGCTCAGTTTGCCCAGTGGCTTGGGGGTGCACTCGGTATTGTAGGCATCCAGCGTTGGCTGTGAGGCATTGGGGGTCTTGAGGTAACCGGGCAGAGTGTGGAACAGCAGGCCCTGGTCGGTTGATCCCTGTACATTCGACTCGCCGCGCATGGCATTTACCCCGCCACCGGCACGGCCGATATTGCCCAGCAGAAGCTGGATCATCGCCATCGTCCGGATGTTCTGTGTCCCGGCGGTATGCTGGGTCCAGCCCATCGCGTACATAATGGTGCCGGCTTTTTCCGGAGCACCAGTTGCGGTATAGGTTTTGTAAACCTCCAGAAGATCCTCAACCGGAGTTCCCGTCACAGCCATAATTTTTTCCGGTGTATAACGGGAGTAATGCTTCTTGAGCAATTGATAAACACAGCGGGGATCTTTCAGGGTCGGATCCTTCTTGGGCTCGTCGTCCGGGCCGATCTGGTATTTCCATGTGCCATTGTCATACTTGCGAGCATTCGAATCGTATCCGGAGAATAATCCTTCTACTTCATCGAACTTAAACTCGTCAGCAATCAGGAATGCCGCATCGGTGTAGTTAACCACGTATTCCTTATGAATCAGGTCGTTGTCCGTAATGTACTTGATCATCCCGCCCAAAAAGGCGATATCCGTTCCCGAACGCAACCGGGTGTAGATATCCGCTACCGAGGAAGTACGGGTAAAGCGTGGATCAACGCTGATCAGCTTGGCTCCCTTCTTTTTGGCCTCGGTTACCCATTTGAAAGAGACCGGATGATTTTCCGCGGGATTGGCTCCCATTACGAGAATGCAATCGCTGTTGCGAAGATCAATCCAGTGATTGGTCATGGCACCGCGACCGAACGTTGTCGCCAAACTGGCGACGGTGGCGGAGTGTCATATACGCGCCTGGTGTTCAATATACACCAGGCCCATCGCTCTGAGGAATGCCTGGTAAAGCCAGCACTCCTCATTGTCCAAAGCTGCACTGCCCACCGATGCGATGGCCGTGGTACGGTTTACGACCTGGCCCTTCGCGTTCTTTTCGGTGAACGTCTCATCCCGCGTCTTCTTGATCCGCTTGGCAATCTCTTTCGCGGCCCAGTACCAATCCTTTTCCTGGAACTCACCTTCGCCAGGAGCACGATAGAGCACCTTCTTCAGCCGCTTTTCATTGTTCGCCAGTTGATACAGCGACGCACCCTTGGGACAAAGCGAGCCTTCGTTGATAGGATGTTCGGGATCTCCCTCGGTGTTTACCACCTTGTCATCACGACTGTGAACAATAATGCCGCACCCCACGGCGCAATAGGGGCATATCGTGGTCGTCTCCCTGGTAAGGCGCGTCTTGAACTGCCCCGCTGCCGTGGCAGCCTGCAATCGTTCCGGACGCCCCAACAGCAATCCCAACGACGCGCCGAATCCGACCCCTGTACTGGTTAAAAACCCTCTACGCGTTAACTCCATCTTATTCTCCTTGTAACAGAACAAAGATTTATACGACGTACTTCATTTTGGAAAAATGACAATTTTTTATTTTTTTGCATCATTCATTGTTGTTCAGTTGGCGGTTGAAACCATTCCCACAGGTTCGGCAACAAAACCGGCGCCGATCGCAGCCTGGTCAAGTTCAACCGACAAGAGATATTCTTTATCGTAATCGAATTCTTCCCCGCTTTGATCTTCAGAACAGACAAAGAACTTCTGATATCTTTTACACTTGTCGCAGACATAAATCCGGTATTTATCATAACCGTCCACGGTAAGGAAGCCCAGATCATCATGGTTTTTGTTATTACAAAAATTGCAACCGATGCGGACGAAGTTCCATCTGGTACCGCAGCAGCAGCACCAGAGTTCCTTTTTGCCATTATAGAGGAGTCTGCCCAGAACCGGCCAATGGCCACATATTGGGCAAAACCCCTGATGCCAAAGCCACAAGTCGATATGAGCGAGAAACGATTTGGCAATTTGCTGGCGAAATGGACGGGCCAGGCTCAAGGATACAAATTGCAACACGTTGGTATCTATCGAAAAGTTTTGAGACCAAACCTTCAACTCGCTCCAGGAATTACTTATGGTTGCCCGTAATATTTGCTGGGCAGGCAGTTGCCCCGATCGGTATGCCCGGTCAAGGTTGTCCAGGTCTTCACCTTTGTCTGGAAGGATTTTTCCCAAGGCGATCAACAATGACTCAAAATATTCTTCCAACACCGGCTGGTTAATCTCGAGTTCTTGAGGAACAAACAAATATTTTCCCGCTTCCAGAAGTTGATGCAACTGATCTTTGTCCGTTGGCAGAGGAAAATTGTTCAAGAGCTGTTTACAAGAAACCGCCTCTATCATCTGGGAGAAGTCTGCCGCCCAGGCATCGCTGTTTTTCTGTTCGTCTTGAAACATTAATTCCTTTGCTTACAATAGGTTCTAACTCAATACGCCATGATTTCAGACACACCCCAACACCCACAGCTAGAGACACCCTTATATGACTCGAAACTATATAAGACACACGGCGCCATCGTCAATTGTGCTAGATTTTCTCAATTGTAAGAAAACGAGGCCTAATATCAACAATTATTCTTGTTTTTTTGTGGGGGGGTTCCGCTGGGTATCACGAGATTGAACTCAATATCCTCGGTTTCAAGAACCATTTTGAGACGGTTACCTTGATGGATAGATGCCTCCATACCCATATTACAGTCCGGAGATATCCTCCGGGGTACCGGAATCATTCGACTGGGAATGCCGGCCTCTTGGGCTGCCCGTTCAGCCCGCAATGCGAAATATGTGGATGGGAACACTATAATACAACGTTCATCGTAAATAGCACATGTATCTCTAAGCGATCGCACAAGGTATTTAGCCTCCTTTTCGGTAGAATAGTATCCGATGCTGGCCCTGATAGTACCTTGCGGAAACGTTCCGATCACTTTGTGAGCAGATGGTGAACAATGAAGCCCGACCCGCATCATAATGCCGCTGTGTCTGTCCAGATCGTCTGCCACTTCTGCGATATCCCGATTTTTTACTGTAAACGAGAATATACCTACGTTGTGCTCCATGGTATGGGGGCCATATAACGTAATATCATCCATACTTTGCAGGTTTTCGAGAAACGCCTTTCCGGTCTGGCATATCTGGGCGCGGATTTTTCTAATGGTAACCGATGCAATAAAGTCAATTGCCGCAGATAATCCTGCGATTCCGGGAGTATTGGGTGTACCGCTCTCATATTTGTCCGGCAACTGATCAGGTTGTATCTCCTCGCTTGATGCACTGCCGGTACCGCCATGTTTTAGTGGCACAAGGTCGATACCTTTTCGGATGTACAACCCGCCTACTCCCTGTGGACCCAATAGACTTTTGTGGCCGCTAAACGCCATAAGATCAACTGGCAGGGCGCCAAGGTCAATGGGCACAGAGCCTACCGTCTGGGCGGCGTCCACAACAAATGTAATCCCTCGGTCCCTGGCGATTTGACCGATGGCCCCGATTGGCTGGATGGCGCCTGTAACGTTGGAAGCATGAGTAATTACAATCAGCTTCGTGTGTGGCCGGATGCATTTCACCAGATCGTCAACCTCTGTGACTCCTGTAGAATCCGCTTTGGCCCGTGAAACCGTGATACCACGTTCCTGCTCCATAGCCGACAGGGGACGCATCACCGAGTTGTGTTCGACGCTGCTGGTTACAACGTGGTCGCCCTGTTTGAGTGTGCCCTTGATGGCAAGGTTGAGAGCCTCGGTACAATTGAGCGTGAATACAATATGCGAAGAATCTGTTACTCCCAGTAGTTGGGCGAGTTTCTCCCTGGCGGTGTCCACAATCTGTCCGGCCGTGATACCGGGCGAGTGTACCGACCTGCCCGGACTGACGCCGACCTCTCTCATGAACCGGTCCATGGCGATATAAACTTCTTCTGGCTTTTTGCGAGAAGTAGCCGCCGCATCAAGATAAACTTCCATACTAAGTCTCCCGGGCCGTTAGCCCAACTATCACACAAACAACCAACCCAATTCCGACAGCGATCATCCCAGCCGCAGATACTCCCTTCGGGGTAGCCGCCAAATGGAAATTATGGGCGATGGCCCCGCCGGCTATCATGCCGAAGACCGCAAAGAACGAGTCACCGTTGCCCTGAGATGCCAGGATCAACTGCCGGAAGGGACAACCGCCCAGCAATATCGCGCACAACCCCACGAGTACCATGCTCAGAAAATTCCAGAGATAATCCTTGTGGGCAACCGATTGGCCGTCAAAGCCCGCATTGAACTGTCCCAGAACGAGGTTTGTTACCAACACCCCAAGAAAAACCCCAACCAAACCCACCAGCAGATGCCCGGATCTGAACAATATCATGTCACGCAAACCACCCGCAAAACAAAGCCGGCTACGCTGGGCCAACAAGCCCACCAGAACCCCCGACGCAAGCGATACCACAACAGGAGCATGCATGCTCCCTGGACCTTTTCCTTCCAAAGTAGCGTTAAACACATTGGATTTGACAAGCATAAGTACCGCGGCCACTCCGGCCAAAATGGGCAATATCCAAAAGGAAAGGGAATATGCCTCCTTATAACTGCGGCCCAAAGTAGCACCTTTTTGCAGGAACAAAACACCAGCCACAATTCCTGTGGTAAAACCGGCCAGACCCAGCAAAGCGTTGCCATCTCCTCCACCCAGCCGTAACACCATCCGAGTGGGACATCCCAGGAAAACCAGCGCACCGATCATCATAAATATCCCCAACAGGAACTTGACGACTGGTGCCGAACCGGAGCGAGGCATAAATTCTCCCCCTGCCAGCGAGGCAATCGCCGCACCGAGCACTATCCCCAGTATTTCCGGCCTGAGGTACTGCACCGCTTTGGCCTGATGCAAACCAAGGGCACCGGCAATATCACGCTCAAAACAGGCTAAACAAAAACCCATGTTGCCCGGGTTCCCCAGCTTGACCAGGATAGCCGCCACAATGCCCAGAACAAGCCCGGAAACTATAACCAGCGGCGGGTATTTATCCTTCCACGGGGCCTTGTCTGTAAATGTACTATTCATGCTTTCTGGCCCTTCCTTATATTAAGAGTAAATTTACCGGCATCGGCCAACACCTCAACCATGTACCCCAAACTGTTGGCCAGCCGGGTAACATTTTCCCTGGCAACATCTTCATCCAGAAGAACCACCAACTCGCCTTCGGTGAGATTGTCAAGAGCCTGCTTTGTCTTAATAACCGGCAAGGGACACGATAACCCACGGGCATCAACCTTTACTGTCATAATTTGCCTCCAATTTCTGTGAGAAGCGCATAAAACCGGCCAAAACGGCGACTTTTGAGATCAAACCCCAGGTCGAATACCATCTGGCGATGGGCGTTGGACATCTGAAATCTCCTTTAGTTAATAGTCACGGGCTTACCCGCGACTCAACTCAAGGAGATCCCTTGAAATCAAGGCGAGAAAGCACCGATAGAGGAAGCCTTAGAGACCCCGACCGGGGCCGAAAGAATTCCTCAAACACAACAGAATAGGTATTTAAGTACTTTCATTACTGTTAACTTTCGCGGTTTTTTAAAACCTAATTTTCATTCAACAGGGCATGTTACGCGAAAATGGATTTTTATGTAATTGATGTTGGCATCATACTTGAGCAAAACCGGTTCCAGATGTCAACCAAAATTTCCTGGTAGTGGATACGACAATTATTCACAAATACGGCAGGTCCCCGCTGCCGCTGTTTATAACTGCCAATAGCGAATATCTACGTATGTGAAAGTGGTGTTTTCCTGACCACGATTTTTGGAGTTTTCGATATATTAGTAACCCTGCCGACAATTTCGCAACTGGTGGTAAGTTTTTTTTTGGCCGTTTCGATTGCCATATAAGCTTTATCCTTCGCCACCGCGATCAAGAGGCCGCCAGATGTTTGTGGATCGAACAGGAGATCCTGACCGGCAAGGTCGATATCGCTGTCAAACATCACGTTATCGCCAACGTACTTGCGATTGGCGTATGTTGCCGCCGACAACAGGCCCATACCGGCGTATTTGAGAACTCCATCGAGCCGTGGGATTTCATCAAGCCAGAATTCCATAGAAACTTTGCTGGCCCTGGCCATCTGGATGGCGTGGCCGAGCAGGCCGAACCCCGTTATGTCGGTGCAGGCGGTAGCGCCGTATTCCCAGGCAATATGCGCGGCGTCTTTGTTGAGCGTGCTCATTGAAAGGTTCGCCCCGGTCTCCTGGTCCTCGCTGGCCATCTTGGCCTTGATCGCTATTATCGTAATGCCTGTCCCGAGTGGTTTGGTGAGAATGAGCAGGTCACCTTCTGTGGCATGGGCATTATCCAGGATTTGCTCACGGGCGATCGTGCCGGTAACCGCCAGTCCATATTTAAGCAACGGGTCCAGGATCGAATGGCCACCGAGGAGCACGGCGCCGGCTTCGGTTAGTTTATCGACCGCACCGCGGGTTATCTCTGCAATCGTATCGGACTCGAGCATCTCAGACGGCAGACATACTATGGCAAGGGCGGATATGGGGGTACCGCCCATGGCATAGATATCGCTGAGTGAATTGGCCGCCGCTATTTGCCCATAAGTATAGGGGGCTCGTGCTACCGGCGGGAAAAAGTCAACCGTCTGGACCAGGCACAACTCATCGGAAATCTGATATATCCCGGCATCGTCAAGAGTTTCAGGACCAACTATCAGTTTCGGACTGCCTGGCAGATTGATATCGCAGAGAATCGAAGACAGTAACTTCCCCGGCACCTTGGCGGCACAGCCACATTCGGCGGTAGTTTGAAACAGATTTATCGACACTTCAGATCTCCGGGTTGACAAGTTGGGTTAGACATAGTCGAGCCTTCGGCGTCTAAGCTCTTGATATCATTTGAATCAACCGATCCCTGAACCAGCTTTCTGCCCTTTTCGGTTAAAATACGAATATCACCTTTTCGCCTGGTAATGCCTTCGGAGTCGTAGATGCCGATGAGTGCCAGGCATATACGCCGGTTGCCGCCAACCAGATCACGAAACTGGGCAATCGTCACGCCCTCGGTTCCCTCGGCAAGTGCCTGGAGCACGATATCACGGCATTTATCTACAATGGAAGCGTGAATATAATCACCCTCGTAAAAATATGCTTTCCCTTTTTTGACCAGATATCTGAGTATCTCATCAAGCTGTTGCTTTTCGAGTTCATGTTCGCGGGCGGCGTTTGTCAACTCGGCCATCAGTGGCATACTCATGCCGCAGTTGTCCAGATAATCCTCTACGAAAGTCATACGGGGATTTTTGTCCCAGTCGATATCGACCTTGTGATCCGCCAAAGACCAGGTGTTATCAACGGGCCTAAGCTTCTTCTCGCTTTTGAGATATTCAAGTATAAATCCCAGAATGACCTGTGATGCCGGCTCCTGCCGCATCCCCACAGCGCCAACAAGCTCTTTAACAGTCAGCCCCTTTTCTTCCAAACGGTTGTTCCGATGGAAATCCGCTATACTTTTCAGAGAGGCTTCAGCCAGCCTGTCATGTTCGCTACGGACAAGAAGATAAATGTTATCGCCGGAGGTGTACTTGACGATATCACCAGGCAGCCCGGCCGATATTTTTCGCACCTGTTCGGCCGAGAGGTTGAGGTCATCTGCAATTTCTCTGTGCTCAAGCCCTTTACATCGCTTTCTCACCTGGGCGGCTACGAGTTCGGCCAAATCACCCTTGGCGACACGTGACATATCCTTTACCAGTTTTTCGTTTCGACGCCGATGGTGGAGCGGAGCGGCATCGATAATCTCCCCGCCGCCAATGGTGATATCATTGGAGGTATTGCGAATGACAAAATGGTCGCCGAACTGTCCGACACACGGTGAATCGAGATGAATCTGGGCAAGCCCCATCTGATTGGCCATCAGTTTGTCGTGATCGATAAGGTGCACTCTTGCCTGCTGCTCGTATGTGCCCAGATGGAATATCACGCGGCTCCAGAGCCCCAGGTTGCGAGCATGTTCGAACAGACGTAGTTTGACATCAATCATAGTCGTGCTGCAAAGAGGCCTATCTGCGATTATCATCCCCCGCTGAAAATCTTCACGGTTAAGACCGACCAGGTTTAGCGATGCCCTGTCGCCGGCCCGGACGGTTTCGGTTTCTTTGCCGTGTCTTTCTATTTGGCGTACACGGAGCTCCTTGTTAGTTGGCAGGAGATATACCTTATCGCCCGTAGAGAGTGAGCCACCGATGACCGAACCGGTAACCACCGTTCCAAAACCGGCAACGGTAAAAATCCTGTCGATAAACAGCCTGAACACATCGTTTTTCGGGCGATCTTCCAGATGGGATATAACATCTACTATAGCACCCTTAAGGTCATCCAGGCCCACACCTGTAATAGCCGAAACCTTAACCACAGGGCACCCTTCCAGAAAGGTACCTTTGACAAACTTGGTTACCTCTTCTGCGGCAAGATCAACAAGGTCCGGTTCGACAAGGTCCGTCTTGGTAACAGCAATCAATCCGGCGCGAACATTCAGCACTTCCATGATCTGAAGATGCTCACGGGTCTGGGGCATAATGCCATCGTCAGCGGCAACAACCAGCAGGGCAAAATCAATTCCGCTGGCGCCACCGACCATCGTATGCACAAAGCTGCGATGCCCGGGCACATCGACGATGCCGATGGAATCGCCACTGGGCAGATCACAATGGGCGAACCCAAGGTTAATCGTTATCCCACGAGCCTTCTCCTGCTTGTGGGTGTCACAGTCAATACCGGTCAGGGCTTTAATGAGGGCGGTTTTGCCATGGTCGACATGACCGGCCGTACCCATTATCAGGTGCTTCATGCCTCGACCTCCGCGTTAATTGCTTCGGAGGTGACACGGGCAACATCAGGAATGTTCTCCGGGAACACTGCCAGCACATCGAATAGAATCCGGCCCTCACGTAGTATCGCAAGTACCGGCAGATCCCCATGAAGCAGCCGCACATAAAGCCTTTCGGCGAAGGTGTGATACCTGTCTTTGACCCGACCCTGGGGCAAAACCTCGACAGCTACGCTGCTGATCTCAAGATCCGGCAGGGCGCCTCCTCCGCAGCGACCGGTACTCTCTACAATCCGCGCATCGATATCCAGCCGCTTGAACTCGTCGAGCAGGGAAGATGCCAGATGTTCCAACTCCTGGTGGCTTCTTTCCAGCAAACCAAAAATGGGATTATTTGCAGGTAGCTTATCATCATGCAGATAATTCCTGCATGCCGCAGAGAGAGCCGCGAGAGTTAGCTTGCAGACTCGTAACACTCGCATGAGAGCAGCCTGCGATAATATACCGATCAGATCACTCCTGCCAACAACAATACCAGCCTGGGGACCACCCAGGAGTTTGTCGCCACTGAAAGTAACCAGGTCCGCCTCGTCTGCGATGGCACTGGCAACATCCGGTTCATCGAGCAAATCAAGGAATTTGGGCTTTCGCAATAAGCCCGACCCGATATCGTACATCATAATCAGCCCGTGCTCATGTGCCAATCGGGCCAACTCTTTGACCGTAACTTCCGAAGAAAAACCCCTGATGGCATAATTGGATTTGTGGGCTTTCAGCAGTATTGCGGTGTCAGGTCCGATGGCTGACGCATAGTCAGAAAGATGTGTACAATTGGTCGTTCCTACATCTACCAACCGAGCTCCGCTGGCAGCCATTATCTCCGGCAAACGAAACGATGCCCCGATCTCAATGAGCTCGCCGCGAGAGACGATTACTTCCCGGTCGCGAGCAAGGCAATTAAGAGCCAGCATGACACCAGCGGCATTATTGTTTACAACCAGTGCATCCTCGGCTCTGGTAAGAAATTTTAGTATTTCCCGAACGTGGCTGTTTCTGCTGCCACGCCGGGCTCCGTCCAGATCGAATTCAAGATTGCAATACCCCCTGGCAACAGAGACAATCTCATCGATTACATTTGGACCAAGTGGTGCCCGGCCTAGGTTTGTATGGAGAACGATCCCCGTAGCATTAATGACCGGCCTGAGCGGTGATTCACCAACACCGGCTGCAATGTTAGCGGCATCGGCGATAATGCTTTCGATATCGGCCGAGTTGCCGCAGTCAAGTATGAGACGGCGAGCGTTACCCATGGCTTGACGAAGGGCGCTCTTGACAAGTGGTAAGCCAAAGACCTGGGCAAGAGCAGCTACAGACGAAAACTTCAAAACTTCATCAATACCTGGCAGCAATCTGAGTTGTTTGTTAGCATCCGTGTTTTTATTGGTTTTCGCCATTGATGATGAGGGAGTTCCTGAAATAAATGGCAGAGAGGGCAGGAATCGAACCTGCCACGGACGATTTTATGCGGCCGCTACTAGTTTTGAAGACTAGCTGGAACACCAGTCCCATCCCCTCTGTAATCTTTTTTTGATAAGGATTTACGAATAATACAGCAACGTCCTGCCAGGAGGCATTTATATGAAAACTCATTATCGCTAATGTCTTCTTACATCATTCACTCACTGTCACAACACACCAGCCAGCGACCCAATCTCCTCCTCGCTAAGCGCATAATTATAAATCCGAACATCATCCAGCAGACCAACAGACCCGTCTAAAGAAATCAAGACATCCATATCGACGCCGGTATCGATTGTCTGGCTGCCAAAGCTGATGGTGGTACCTTCCTGCTCGCCATCTACATAAAGCAGTATATCTTCGACTTTCACATCCTCTTTATCCGGCAACACAATCGCTACGTGATGCCAGGTATTATCATTTATAGCCGTATCACCGACAACGCTACCGCCGACCACGGCGGCTCGGAGTTTGCCGTCGGCGTTGACCACATTAGACCATAGTGCGCCGTTGATTGCCAACGTACCCCAACGCACAATCGATAGACCTGATGCACTTGATTCGGCCCTTACCCATGCGGTCACGCTTCGAGGTTTCGACCCGCTAACGCCTTTGTAACCTGCGACTTCCACATAATCACCGGCCCCGTCAAATTCCAGCGCACCGCCGATCTTCCCATCACTCGGCCACCACGTCGGATCTCCATTAAGCGACCCGTGGTTTCCTTTACCAGAACTATCACTGGCAACCATACCACTCGACTCATCCAACTCCCAATGTGCCACCAACTCAGGAGGAAAACCTGCCAGCGTTCGAATCTCTTCTGTGCTCAGCGCACAGTTGTATATCCGAACATCATCCAGCAGACCAACGCAGCCGTCTAAAGAAATCAAAACATTCATATCGACGCCGGTGTCGATTGTCTGGCTGCCAAAGCTGATGGTGGTATCTTCTTGCTCACCATCTACATAAAGCAGTATGTCTTCGACTTTCACATCCTCTTTATCCGGCAACACAATCGCCACGTGATGCCATGTATCATCATCTATATCCGTAACGCCGACAACGCTGCCGCCAACCACGGCGGCTCGGAGTTTGCCGTCGGCGCCGATCACATTAGACCATAGGCCGCCGTTGATTGCCAGCGTACCCCAACGCACAATCGAGAATGTCGATCCATTTGACTCAGTCCTGACCCATGCGGTTACGGTTCGAGGATTCGGTCCGCTGACACCTTTATAACCTTCGACTTCCACATAATCACCGACTCCGTCAAATTCCAGCGCCCCACCAATCTTCCCATCACCCGGCCGCCATGTCGGATTGCCGTTAAGCGTCCCGTCATTGCCACCCACACTATCACTGGCAACCGTGCCACTCGATTCATCCAATCTCCAACGTGCCAGCGGACGTGGAACTCCTTCCAGCCAATTCCCTGTCAGCATAAGCAGATCACCCAGTCCAACATCACCCATACGGTCAAGGTCCGCCCCGCTGCAAAAATTGTCGATCACATCACAGTCGGTCTCCAGCCAGTGTGCGGCAAGGTAGGCAAAATCGGCTAGGTTAACACGACCATTTAAATCCAGGTCGCCGTCCACTGGGCTAAAGGGGACGCCGGCCAGCATGGCAACCTCACCAGCGTTTAAGGCAATGTCAAATATCTTCACATCATCCAACACGCCGACAAAACCGTCACCTATCATAACGTTACCAACATCGGTCGTAGCGATACTTTGGGAAACAAACGTACTGCCGCTATCAAACTTGGTATCCACGTACAGATTAATATTGTCGGTAAGTTGCTGCCAGGCAAGGGGGCTGCCAACTTCCACGGCTTCGGATACGACCGCGATGTGATGCCATTCGCCATCAGTAACACTAACAGAACCTTCGATGTGACCACTGCCGACATCCACATACAGATGCCCCGACTGGATACTGATCTGCCATTTTTCGCCGGCGCCGTCACCGCCCCAGTTCATAATCTGGCCATCCGCCGAGGTCTTGATCCAGATGGCGCAGGTTCGTGATCTCATACCCACAACACCGGTGAAATCCTGTAATTCAACTGAATCATCGCCATCAAATTCCAATGCTTTACTGCTCCGTGGCGCATCGCCAACAAATGTTGGATCACCCACGGGCGAACCGTAGAAACCATAATTATCCTCCATGTCCATCGAAACTACTATTCCGTTGGCCAGATATGGCGTGATAATTTGGGCAAATCTGGCACCCATCGTAACATAATCAGCCGATTGCGGGAGTGGTCCATCTTCTTGATAGTGATACCCGGCGCTCAGATCACTGGTCGCAAACGAAGCAACATCAACCACATTATCATCAGCATATAATTCGGCCTCCCAAATCAGCGAAGCATAGGTCCATGGCGACTTGGCCGCAGAATGAATGCGAGCGATCATAAATGGCATATCGGGAGCGTTGAAATCGTTTCTCAGGTCGGAGATCAGGTCCAGCAAATTTTCTTGGTATTGTTCAACTCGGAACATATCCATGCTGTCATTTTCACCCTGGAACCACAGGAACCCGGCTATCTCATAGCCGCCGCCATCATATCCGGGCAGTCCTTCCAGGTTTGCAATGCGGGCATTGAAATCGTCAACCAGGTTGGTGTAATGATTTCCTACGGGATTGCCTGTACGGGCCGACGCCGTGGGAGAAAGCCAGTAGCCATTGCCGTTATCTGGCCAACTCAGAGTCGATCCACCTTGGCAACGTTTGAAAATGAGCACTTTCTGATCGGCCCACGGGCCAACCAAATGTCCAAATGAAAGTTCTGGACCAAAATTCCCGCCTGAATACCCCCAACCGGGTCGCAGATATCCGATACCTTTATTGCTGTCCGCTTCCACATCCATAATCACATCTTGACGTGTCTCTGCCAGGATAGACGGATAAGGCAGATCGCCCTGAACATCGTCAGCCAAAAGGCTGCCTGTAATGTAGGGCAGTTGGCTATTGCTGCCGTTGCCGACCATATTTGACTGGCCGGCGGCAAATATAACCTTAATGGGCTGTTCACTGGCCTGGATCACGCATCGATGTTCGGCAAGCCCTAAAACAAGTCCAGGCCCGGAAGGATTCGACAGCGTAACAGTGAAGGCCTCTTTGAGTTCTGCGGAGGTATCGTCGGTTATGGTAAAACTGATAGGCTGAGAAGTTACGCCGGGATCGAAAGTCAAAATCCCCGCAGCAAGATGAGGCGAATAGTCAGAAGAATCCGCATTGTTATCCGTAGTCGTATAATTTACGGTAGCGGTAGCGCCAAGAGCTATATTCAAGACAACGTCTATATTCACGCTGTCTCCTTCCATAACCGAAGATGTTGACTGAACAAACTGGACTCTCGGAATATCAAGCGTTCCAATCTCCTCCTCGCTCAACGCACAGTTATAAATCCGAACATCATCCAGCAAACCAACGGAACCATCTAAAGAAATCAAAACATTCATATCGATACCGGTGTCGATTGCCTGGGTACCATAGGTGATGGTGGTATCTTCCTGCTCGCCATCCACATAAAGAAGTATATCTTCGACTTTCACATCCTCTTTGTTCGGCAACACAACCGCTACATGATGCCATGTATTATCACCTATATCCGTATCACCGACAACGCTGCCGCCCAACACGGCAACTCGGAGTTTGCCGTCGGCGTTGATTACATTAGACCATAGGCCACCATTGACTGCCAGCGTACCCCAACGCACAATCGATAGACCCGGTGCATCTGATTCGACCCTTACCCATGCGGTTACGGTTCGAGGAGTCCACCCGCTAACACCTTTGTAGCCTACGACTTCCACATAATCACCGACCCCGTCAAATTCCAGCGCACCGCCAATCTTACCATCACCTGGCCGCCATGTCGGATCACCTCTAAGCGTCCCATCGTTATCACCCCAACGATCACTCGCAACCGTACCACTCAACTCATCAAACGCCCAGTGTGAAATTAGATTGCTCATATACGTTGGCCCTATCGGTTCCTGCTCGGCAGGATCGATAATCTCCGCAGAGACACTGGAAACAGACATCCAAAGTAAGAACAGCCCTGCCCAAATACAAGTTATTTTTGTCTTTCTGTTCCTGTACATAATCACCTCCGAATGTTGAAATGTTTTTAGTCTCGTCATTAATTCGCCAGAGACTGGATATCTCCCTCGCTAATCGCATAATTATAAATCCGAACACCATCCAGTAACGCAACCGCTTGCATGTTGGATCGGCCGGCCGGAATGAAAATCTTTAACGGGCTGCCCACAGCCCGCCCAACCAAAACCGCCTGCCCAACCGCCAGAACAGTCAGTATCACAATAAGCACCTTATTAAACGACTGTTTTTTCTCCACTTGTTACGTCTTTTCTCCTCTATGGCAATCGCCACAATCGAAAGCCTCTATGAGGCGGAGTAAAAACAATTACAACCGCGGTTTTTATTAAGTGCCTGCACTAAGAAGGACTTGCCTCTTAGTGAAGCAACAAACCAGCCATCCTGATTGTACCCAATTTTGTGCTGCTGTCAAGGTTTTTTTGAGCCCTGAGCACCTGGAACGTATGCCAGTTGAGGACATGAAGAAAGCGGGTATCAATCCTGGAACGCTGGGTGGGGACAAAACCCAAAGGCGATCAAAAAGTCTTGTGTGAGACCAAGGCCTTTTTCAAGAAACACAACGTCAAATCTGTTGTGATGAGCGAGGACAATCTTGAATATCCACACGAAGAGGGTGAAGATCTTCACACTTTTTTCTTGTGTGTTGCTTATACGCAAAGTTAGAACAGGGGTGGTTTTAGGGGAAATGTTGTTTGGGACGGTTGTAGGGGTTGGAGGTGATGGGTCTGTTGCAGGGGAAATAGCAGGTCAGATAAAATAGATAAATAGAAGTAATTCGGTCAAATGGTTTGACCGTTTGAGGGTTGTATTTTATGTTTCTTGTGATGGATAGTAAAAATGGATGATAATCAGGGATAAAAGAAAGGAAGTGGGAGTTAACACAACTATTTGATTTTCCAGGACTATACCCAATGGATAACGTCAATATCAATGGATATCACGGTATTTGGCAATTTTATTCAGTATGGGTATTAAATTTGTAGTGGTAGTCGAGGCAATTGCAGTTGAATGTTGAATTTATTACGAAAAAAAGTATTCCCTATCGGGATTGATCTGGGCAGCTTTAGTCTGAAGATTATTCAGTTGGCCAGGGTGGCAGGCAAGCTGGAGCTGATAGCGGCGGCGAAGGCGGAGGTTCCTAAAGACCTCCGAGGCGATCTGTTAGGTCTGCAAAAATGGTACATTACAAATATCAAAGAATTATTGACAGCCAAACCGTTCAAAGGCAAAAGGGCGGTTAGCTGCATGCCTGCCCATACTATGCTGATCCAGCATTTACGGTTACCCAAGATGGAAGAAAAACAATTGGAACAGGCCCTGAGATGGGAAGCCCAGGAGAAACTGCCATTCGACGTTGCCGGAGCACTAATACGTCATATCACAGTAGGTGAGGTTTATGAGAACGAACAGGCTAAGCAGGAAGTTATTCTGATGGCGGCCTCGCGAAATGTGGTACAACAGCATCTGCATCTTATCGAACAGTCAAAGATCGAGATCGATTCCATTAACGTCGAGGCGTGTGCTTTGGTGAATGGTTTTTCTCTTTTGGATGGTCGCTCGGATCAGCAGAATCATGCTATGATGCTGGTTGATTTAGGTCATAGTTGTACGAAGGTGGTAGTGGCGCATGGGTCGAAAATGGTATTTTGCCGTACCGTCAATCTGGTCGCTCAAATCTGGAACGATGTATCCACAAACACGTCGTTTGTCGCGAAGACAAAGTCAACAAATGCTTTACAAGAATCAGGGTCGTCCTGCGTAACGGTGATCGAGGAGGAAAGCCAGGGCGAAGAAAGCCAGGTCGTGGGGAATGAACCAACAGTGAAATCAACTGCTCAACCGGTTTTGCAGAATCTGGTTACGGAAGTGCTTAGCTGCATTCGTTATCATGATTTGATGTTCGACAATCAGCCGGTGGAGAAGGTGATTTTTGTTGGTGGTAAGGCTAAGGACCGGCAGTTATGTCAGCGTTTGGCGCAAGGCTTGGGTTTACCAGCTCAGTTGGGCGATCCTCTGGCGCGTATCGAGGCGTCCAGCCGAACAGGCAGTCATAGCGATCTGGACGATCAGCAGATTAACTCGGATTGGGCGGTGGCGTTCGGATTGTGCCTTAGTGGATGTGGTCAGTAAATAAAAAGTTAAAAACTGAAGATTATTTTTTGCTGTTGGAAATAACATAAAACCGAAGGCCAAAATAAGTAAGGTGATACTATGAGTAACAAAGTGAATTTTTTACCGGAAGATTATCTGGATAAGAAGGCGCAAAGGCGCACCAATGCTGTGTGTTTGTTTCTTTTTATTCTGGTGGTTGGTGGAGTGGGTGGAGCTTTTGTCGTTACCGAACAACGGCAAAAGGCCGTCAAGGAGAAGGCGGCGGAAATAAACAGACAGATGACTCAGGCGGGTAAGGCGCTGGGACAATTGGAATTGCTGGAATATAAGAAGAAACAAATGGAAACCAAGGCCTCGATCAGCGCTATGTTGATGGAACCGGTGCCTCGTTCTCTGCTTCTGGCGATCATAACCAATGCTCTTCCGGCGGATGTTTCTCTGACCGAATACAATCTGGCCAGTAAAGAGGTGATCGATCAGTCGAGTCAGTCGCAGAGTAAAAAGGACAGTCGCAATAAGAAGGAGAAAATCGCCGAAGTGAAAGAAACCGTCGTTGCCAAAAAGTGGGATACTACGATTAAATTTGGCGGCATAGCTCCGACAGATGAAAAAGTATCTCAGTTTATGGCTAATCTGAATGAGTCGGTATTGTTCAACCAGGTAAATCTGCTGGTTACGGAAGAGTATCAGTTCCCAAACGAAGATGAGTTAACGCGCCGTTTCGAACTGCAGGTGGTCCTGGCTCCGGAGGCGAGGGCTGACAAAATGGATGTGGAATCGGCCCGTCGTAAACACATAAGAGGCATGTAATGCCTAAATACATAATAAGAAAACGGGAAAACTAAACTGCTATAAGTAGAAAAGGAAACAAAGCCATGAAATTCGGATGTCGAGAATTACTGCTTATTGTTTTGTTGCTGGCGATACCGGTGGGTGCGTATTTTTGGGTTTTTGAGCCTGCCAGAGAGAATACAGAGAAGTTAAAAACCGATCTGGAAGTGAAGAATAAAAAGATGTCAGATCTGAGTAAGGCGCTGTCAGGTGTGAAGGATCTTAACGCAGAAGTGGACAGGCTGTCTGAAGCGATATCTTTTTTTGAGGGCAAACTGCCGGACCATCATCAGATTCATAAGGTTTTGGAGCAGGTAACAAAGATAGCGGACGCCCACAATCTGGAGACGCGTTTGTTTAAAACTCTTAAGCCCAAGCCTTTTGCAGGTTATAACGAACAACCGATCAAAATGGAGGTTTACGGGGATTTTGATGCATATTATCAGTTTTTGCTGAGTGTGGAGAAATTGCCCCGTATAACGAAAATTATGGATATGGACCTCAAGAAAGACCCCAAAAACGAAGGAGCGATGGAAGCTGATTTTACCCTGAGCATCTTCTTTGATAACAAAGCCAATCAAACCGGTTAAAACAAACATCTGATCGATCAGAACAGACAGGAATATTTTTATATTTGGATACAGGAGAGGCGGTAATGGATAATAAAGAAGGAAAAATTGGAATTGAGCAAAATGGCGACGGTCAGGACTGGGATGTCGAGTCTCAGGACGCATTAGCGGAGGCGGTGGCGGCGGATCATGCCTGTGTATCAGTAGCCAAATCGCGCAACAATACGGCGATGATACTTTTGGGCGCATGTGTATTAGGTATGTTTGGTGTGTTTATGTTCAGCCGCCATCAGAAGCCCCCGGAAGCGACGGTCGAAGAAAAGGCCGCGGAGACGCAAGTCGATACAGCTTTAGCTAAACTGGTGGAGATGAATGAGAACGATAAAAGCAAGGATCTCTTTAAAAACGTAGATACAATGGTTCAGACCTTCTACGATTATCCCTCCAATCAGCAGGTGGCGGCGGACGATTTGCAGAAGAACCCCTTTTCGCGTTATATCATTGATGCCAACGCCGGGCAAGATTCATCCAAGGCTCGGGCGGAGCTGGAAAAGGAGCTGAGGAAGAAGTTTAGTCAGTTGAAACTTCAAACGGTTGCAGGATCGAAATGTGTAATCAGCAATGAGGTCGTAGGCGAAGGCCAGGAAATCGCGGACACATTTCTTGTGAAGACCATTAGCACGGATAGCGTGGTTCTGATAGCAGAAGGTATTGAATTTATCTTACAGATGTAAGGACGAATGAGCGGATTGGTAATTGAGCATGTTGGTCGCTCTGGAGAAAGATATGAGTGAAAGTAAAACGATGAACAAACCTCCGGCAAATACCAGTTTACCGGGATATGACCAGAAAGACAGCAACTCTTTGTCTCTTGGCGTCGAGTTGTGCGATTTGTGGCAGCCGGATGAGACAGAGTCGGTCAATACTCCTAAGGCATTGGCAGATCGCTTATTCGAGCGTGGACATATCACTACCCAGCAGATGGAGCAGGCCCGTTCGATACATACGAGAACCCCACGCAAACGTTTAGGTCAGGTTCTTCTGGAGATGGGCGCGGTGCGGGAGGTCGATTTGCTGGCGTGCGTAGCCGAGCAGTACGGCCTTGAGTTTATACGTTTCGATAAAGAAATGGTTGACTACCAGGCTTTTGAGCTTTTGGGCAGGAGCTTTATCGAAGCGCATAATGTGTTCCCGTTGTGTTTCGAGGAAGGCAAGCTCGTGGTCGCGTTGACCGATCCTACAAATGTTTTTCTTCTGGACGAGATACAACGCAAAACAAAGAAAGAGTTATTGCTGAAGGTGTGTCCCAGTGAGGACATCAAAAAAGTATTAGCCTCGTTGAACAAGGACACAACCGAAACCGATTTCCAGGTGGATGATATTATCCAGAACGTCAATGACGAGGACGTGGAAGTGGTCGATGCCAAAGAGGAAGACATTTCCAACCTGGAACAGGAGGCGGCTAATTCTCCGATAATCAAGTTTGTCAATTATATAATTCTCAGGGCGGTACGGGACGGAGCTTCCGATATTCATGTTGAACCCGGCGAGAAAAAGCTCACGGTGAGATATCGTATTGACGGCATACTTTTTGAGTTGATGTCACCTCCGCGTCACATGCACGCGGCTGTCGTTTCTCGTATAAAAATCATGGCCAATCTTGACATAGCCGAACGCCGTCTTCCTCAGGACGGTCGTATTCACGTAGTGATGAACAAGCGTCGCGTTGACATGCGTGTTTCTACTATACCGGCTTGTCATGGTGAAAAGGTTGTTATACGTATTCTGGATGTTAGCAGCAATCAATTGAGGCTGTTGGATTTGGGTATGGACCCGGACAATCTTGAGATTCTCAACCGTCAGGTGAATCAACCTCATGGCATTGTTCTGGTAACGGGTCCGACCGGTTCGGGCAAGAGTACGACGCTTTATGCGGCGCTTAGAACCATGGAATTTCAGCGTATGAACATCTCGACGGTGGAAGACCCGGTGGAATATCAAATGGAGGGTATAACGCAAATCCAGGTTCACGAGAAAATCGGTATGACTTTCGCAGCGGCGTTACGTTCTCTTTTACGTCAGGATCCTGATGTAATTATGGTAGGTGAGATTCGTGACGAGGAGACGGCCAGGATCGCGATACAGGCGTCTCTGACAGGTCATTTGGTTTTATCGACACTGCATACCAATGATGCTCCGAGCAGTATTACCCGTATGATTAATATAGGAATCGAGTCCTATTTGATAGCGGCTTCTACCAATGCGATTTTGGCTCAGCGCCTGGTGCGTAGGATATGTCCACACTGTAAAGGTCTCTACGAGCCGGAAGCCGAGCATATCGGTTTTATTGAGATGTACGGTTTCAACAGTGAAAATATGTTTTGCGGCTCGGGCTGCGAACATTGTCGTCATACCGGGTTCTCCGGTCGGATAGGGCTGTACGAATTGCTGGTGATTGATGATACGTATCGTGACATTATCATCAAAAACCCTACGGTGACGGAGCTTCGCAGAATATGCAAGGAAAGAGGAATGGTTTCGTTGAGGGATGATGGTTTTCGTAAAGTTCAGGCAGGTCTTACAACGATTGACGAGGTGATGCGAGTTACGGAAAGTACGGTGTAGGACCCATTAAGACAAAGGAGAGAACTGTGTCATATACAGATGTGGCAACGTATTTGCGAGAGTTGCTGGAAATAGCCATAGATAGTGGTGCTTCCGACATACATGTTATGGTTGGAGCGCCTCCGCTGCTGAGAATCCATACACTACTGAAGGAAACTGACCATCCGGTGGTGACTGCTGAAGGGGCGGTTGAGTTGGTCCGAGAGATGCTGACGGAGAAACGCTTCGAAAAATTCATAGACAAACGGGATATAGATTTTTCCACAGAAGTGCCAGGTAAGGGCCGTTTCCGTGTTAACGCCCACTTTCAGCGCGGCAATGTCGCCATTGCCTTTCGTACCATTCAGGACCGTGTGCCGGCTTTGGAAAAGTTGAATCTGCCCGATCCGGTCCGGAAGCTGACTGATTTGACCAGGGGCTTGGTTTTGATTACCGGGGATACAGGTTCTGGCAAGAGTACGACTATGGCCAGTATGATTGACGCGATGAACAAGAAATATCGTAAGCACATAGTAACATTGGAAGATCCTATAGAATATGTGCTTACCAGCAATAACTGCGCCATCGAACAGCGCGAGATCGGCAGTGACTGTCCGTCGTTTGCTTCCGGCTTGAAGCATGCGCTGCGACAGGACCCCGATGTGATTTTGGTTGGTGAGATGCGTGACCTTGAAACCACCTCTGCCGCGATCACCGCGGCCGAAACAGGTCACCTGGTTCTCAGTACCCTGCATACCATAAGCGCGGCACACACGGTAGAACGTATCATCGATATTTATCCAAGCGGTCAGCAAAATCAGATACGTTCGATGCTGGCTAACACTTTGCAGGCCGTGATAAGTCAAACACTCTTCAAACGCGTCGATCAGGCGGGGATGATTCCCGGCGTTGAGGTTATGATTTGTACCCCGGCCATCAGAAACTGCATACGCGAGAACCGTATATTCGAAATCCCCAATATTATCGAGACGTCGCGCTCTTTGGGTATGCAGACCATGGATAACAGTCTCGGACAGTTATACTTTAACGATCATATATCACGCGAAGATGCAATTGCACACGCGGTCTATCCGGATAAGCTGGAACGAGTGTGTCATGTGTAGAAGTGATTGTGTGTGATTTGGTTTTGTGAAATCATGCGTTTTTGGCAATTATGTATTTTTGCTATGGCAAGGCAGACAGGAAAACAGGGATATTATGCCTAATTATCATTATGAGATAAAACAAACTAACGGCCAGGTAAGCGCCGGCCTCATCTCTGCTGAGTCGAGCAGAGTTGCAATTGGTCAGTTGCGCTCTCAGGGCGGATATATTCTCTCTTTGCTTGAAATGACCGAGAAGAGTAGTCGTCCTTTGTTGGAGTCGATTTTATCGTTTAGGGTTCAAATGGCTCCTTCGCAGAAAGATATTTTGCATTTTACCCGGCAGTTGGCGGTGATGATCAGGGCGGGCATTAGTATCAGGGCCGCCCTGGAAGGTATTGTTGAACAGGTTGAAAATGACAAGTTCAGAGACATTCTCCATCAGGTCAGGCATGACGTGGAAGCAGGCAAATGTTTTTCAGATGCTCTGGCAAAGTATCCCAAGGTCTTCAGTCCGTTATATATCAACATGGTGCGTGCTTCAGAGTTGTCCGGTTCGTTCGGCCACATGCTCGACCGAATAGCCGGATATATGGCGCATCAGATCGAAACTCGCGGGCAAGTCCGCGGTGCGATGATCTATCCGACCATTATTGCCGTGATGGCCGTCATTACCGTTGTGTTTATGCTGACGTATGTATTGCCTAAGTTTGTGGCTATCTTCGAGGGTAAAGAAGCGGCACTGCCGGTACCGACCAAGGTCATTCTCGCGATCAGTCATGTCTTTTGTAATTTCTGGTACCTCATTGTCGGCGGACTGGCCGGAGTGATTTGGACCTCCTTGTGGCTGATTAATACCGATTGGGGTTCGGCGTGGTGGGATCGGGCCAAATTGACAATGCCGATCATAAAAAAACTCTCCAGGTGCCTGTGTATTTCGCGAAGTCTTCAGACAATGGGTGAGCTGGTTAACGCCGGGGTACCAATGCTGGATACGATCAGCATTACCGCCCACATCTCCGGCAATACGGTATTCAAAAAAATGTGGCATCGGGTCTTTGTTGCGGTTAAACAGGGCAAAAAAATATCCGATCCGCTCACACGCAGTGGGCTGCTGCCGAAAAGTGTCGTACAAATGATCAGCGCCGGTGAAGAAAGCGGCAAATTGTCCGAAGTGCTCCGGGATATCAGCGACTACTATCAAAAAGAATTGAAAAACATTATTCGTGCCGTTACCGCGATGATCGAACCGCTGATGATTGTTATCATGGGAGTGGTTGTAGGTTTTATCGCTATGAGTATTATTCTGCCGGTCTTTAAGCTTTCTACTTTGGTTAAAGGATAGGCCAGTAGATAGGTAAATGAGTGGATAGTTCCCATTTTCCAGTCATTGGGAGAGAAGCTTTGTGAAGCACATAAAAAAGAAACAAAGTAATATCGGCGCCTATGGATTTACTCTGGCGGAAGTGATGCTTTCCGTGGTAATTGTCGGCGTGGCGATCGTTGCGCTGATGATGCTTTTCTGCGCAGGTACCATAGCCAACGATTATGGCAATGATCTGTCAACGTCGATATTTCTGGCTGAGCAGTTGCGGTCGATGACCGATCAGGAAGCCTTTGGCAATTTGATGAGTTATGACGGCAACACGTATAACGGCGTCGATGCCAATGGCAATCCGGTAGCGGGGCTTGAGCGATTTCAACAGGGTTTGAGCGTACAGCCTGTCAATCCGGCGGATATGACAGTATATATCGGGCCTGACCCGGAGGCGGCGATTCTAACGGCAGCCGTATCGTGTGGCGGGACGCAAATAACCCGCATCAGTTGGCTACGCATAAGATAATCAGTTTGGCCCAGGGAGTAAGGATCGATTTTATGAAAACTAAACGTTACTCATCCGGTGGCTTCAGTTCGGTAATGGCGGTAATATTTGTTACCCTTTTTTCCGTACTGGCGATATCCTTTACCGCCATGAACGACATTAACGTTCAGATGTCGCGTAATCATCGTGATCTCTATGCCGCCCAGGCGGCCGCCGAGTCGGGATTGGAGTATGCCAAATACCTGATAAAAGATTATATCATCTACGGGGCGGACAGCACCGTCAGGAACGTCGTCAGCAGTGATGACGCGATGAACTCTTTCGAGAATCTGGCTGCATACCTGCAAAGCGAACTGGGAGAATTTGTGGGGCAGACAATTCCTGATCCGGTTACTTTCAGTAGCAACGGACAGACAGGTCGCGAACTGGTTATTCCAATGATAACCTTTTCTTCCGGTGACCGTGCTGGTTTTTCTCTGAAGGTCAGGCAGTATAATAATGATCCGAAAACGCTGGATATTGTCAGTACAGGCAACATGGCCGGTACCAGTAGAAGCGTGCGCGTAAGCTATACGATGAGCAAGGATACCAGTGTGCTTGACTATTCGGTGGCTAGCCGCAGTCGGCTGATAATTACCGGCAATTCTACTCTGGAACGAGGAGTGTACTCGGCCTGGATGCATTCGGAGATTGCCAATCCGATTGAACTGTCGGCGGAATCGACGGTCAGCGGCGACATCAACACCAGTTTGTCAGAAGAAGACTTCTCCGAGGAAGCGATTGCTGGTAATTATGAAGAAATCAACTACGATCAGCCGGAGATAGACTGGCCGGAGGCAGGTGACTTCGATACCAGTATGTATGACGACATGACGGCAAATCTCTCATCCGGCCATACTTACAATCAGAAAGAGTATTTCCCACACGCCCCCGGCGACTATACTAAACCGGCTAATTGGACTAGCATCTCGCTTAATCGTACGGTTTATGAAAATAAGACGATTACCAACAGGAAGCTCGCCTCGGGGAATAACGCCCTTTTCAAAAATTGTATCTTCGAAGGAGTATTTTATATTAAGGGGGGAATTGGCGTTAACAATGTACGTTTTGAAAATTGTGTTTTTAACGGCCCGATCATCACCGGCGAAGTGCCCAAATTCGGTCCCGAAACATGGAAAAAGAATGTGCTCTATTTTACCGGCAGTAGTACTTTCAATAATACCACGATGGAAGAGACCACCATCCTGGCGCCGAACTTCAACGTCAATATCGGTAACACCCAGACTTTGGAAAGTAGTAGCGAAAGTGTGCTCAAGGGTGTCGTCCTTGGCGGAATTGTCGATATTCGCGGTAATGTGAAAGTGGACGGCACGATCATTTCGATGGCTGATCCGGATCCGCAAGATTGGGGCAGTGCCGCCGGTCAGGTGGCAACTAATATCGGATATTCTGACGAAAACCAGGAAGCGGGCATACCCGAGGAAGACGGGGTCATATTTGTCTCACCCGATCCGGACCGAAATCTGCCGATTGGAATGAGTTCCAAGATCATTTTGAGCATGGATGCCGATTCGTATGTGGAATTGTAAAAAACTAAACGATGGTGAATGCGAAAGTTAAGTGATATAATGATAACAAACAAACAATTACAAAAACACAGGTTACTGACTCGATATCGACCTGGGTTGTCAATAATTGAAATATTGATTGCCCTGTCGATAGCGGCATTGCTGTTGACGGCTACCGCGGTTGCCTTCGATGCCGCTTTCAGAAACTACCAGGCCAACTGTGACATGACTACGACGAGTGTTTCCTGTCGTAATTCCCTTTATCAGATGACCAGCACAATTCGTTCGGCCTGGAACGGCGGGGACGACCCGAACAGTCCCGTGATCGAAGTATATGATGACGGCACCGGTGACAAATGTTCGCTGGTCGATGCCGATGGCCGGGATGTGATTTATTGGCACAAAACCGCGACACGTCAACTGCAGGTAAGTATTGACGGTGGGGTCAACTGGTATGTTATGGTGGACGATGTATATCCGATCTCTGTGGATGAACCTGTTTTTACCGCTGTGGCCCCGGACAATCCCGGTTTTTCCGAAGGGACGCTCGGCAAGGTGATAATCCGCTTTAAAGTACAGCACAACGCGACCAGCTACCCCATAACGGCAACGGCGGTACCCCGCAATATAATTTACTAACCCAACTCTTGCGAAACTCTGGTTGCTAAAGGGCGACCCGTACGATCACGATCGCGATGAGCCTTGCCCGTGGACTCAACATACCGCTTCGAGAACATGTTCGGCGACAAATACAGGCATGTTATTGGCGACACCGAGTGCGATAGCGTCACTTGGCCGGGAATCGATCTCGATCAATTCACCATCTTTATTGATTACCAATTGCGCGTAAAACGTATGATTACGCAGGTCGTTAATGATGATTCGTTCCAGTCGGCCTTCCATTTCCACGATGACGTTATATAGCAGGTCATGCGTTAATGGTCGTGCCGGTTGGATGCCTTTGAGACGTCGATCGATAGCCAGGGCTTCGGTAATGCCGATCACAATGGGAAAAGACCGCTGTCCGTTTCGCTCTTTCAGGACGATAATCTGCTGTTCAGATGTTTCCTGGATGATAATCTGAGAGAGTTCCATTTCAACATCCATCTGGACGCTCCTCTAGCTATGTCAAATCGTTAAGATTTTTTTGTATGGTGGCCAATTGTTCGTTTAGTTGTTCCAGTCGTTCGCGCTGACGCTGAACGACATCGGGCTTGGCTCGCACCACAAAATTCTCATTGTTCAGCTTGGCCTGTGTCGCTTTGATCCAGCCGAGGAGTTCTTCTTCTTGTTTGAGCAGTCGCCGACGCTGCGCTTCCACATCTGTTACGCCATCTACATATATTTCCATATCCTCGGCAAGAACAGCGGCCCCGTTGGCTGGCTTGACTGTCCCCGGCCCCGCGGTAAATGTGTTCAGGTTGGCCATATTGCAGATCAAATGCTGTTGGCCCATGAGAATTTCCGATACCCGCTCGTCGGCTTTTATCGAAACATCCAGCGGTTTTCGCGGCGGTACCTGATGCTCGGTACGAATGTCGCGGATAAGTCTTATTGCGGTTTGGGCCAGCAGCATCTGCTGCTCGATCTGCGTATTTACCATATCTTCTGTGAGTTTGGGCCAGGCGGCCGAAACCAAATCCCCAGAGCCGCCCAACTCCGCAAAACCATCCAGATCACGCCGAGGACACACAGCGTTGAGCTGCTGGTATATCCCTTCGGTGATAAACGGCACAAACGGATGGAACAATCTCAAAGACGCATCCATAACAAAAGCTAAAATTCTCGTAGCGACTCCGCGTTGTGATTGATCGCGCATACGCGGTTTGATAAATTCCAGATACCAGTCGCACAGCTCATTCCAGAAAAACCTGTACAGAACATTGATCGATTCGCTGAACTTGAATTCCTCCAGGTGCCCGGTCGCGGTCTCTATGGTCCGGCTCAGGCGCGAAAGTATCCAGCGGTCTTCCAGGGCAAGCAGCGCCGGGTCAAATGGTCCGGTCGGCGTTTCCTCAAGATTGGTCAGGGCAAAACGGGAGGCGTTCCACAGCTTGTTACAGAAGTTGCGACCCAGGTCAAATTTCGGTGATGTATTGACCGTTCGCCCGTCGGGCAGTTTCATCGATTCGACCGGCATCCGCACGTCCTGTGTTTGAGTGGTCATACTAGCCAGGGCGAAACGCATAGCGTCGGCTCCGTGGCTGTCGATGGCCACCAGCGGATCGATACCGTTTCCCAGGCTCTTGGACATCTTGCGACCACTGCCGTCCTGGAGCATCGCATGAATGAACACGTCTTTGAAGGGAATATCACCGGCGCAATACTGTCCCATCATCACCATCCGCGAAACCCACAGCGTAATAATTTCACGAGCCGTGCAAAGCACACTACCAGGATAATACGTCCTCATCTCCGGCGTATCCTCCGGCCAGCCCATCGTACTGATCGGCCACAACGCAGAACTGAACCATGTATCCAGCACATCATCGTCGTGCTGATAGCCGATTTTTTCTATGTATTCGACAACTTCTTTGTCAAGTCCTTCGGGATCACGAACACAAATAAAATGTAATGATTCGCTCTCATCATATATTTGCTCGTCGCGCACCAGGCTCCCTATAGTTTCTATACGCTTTTCTTCTCGCCATTGGCTCAGCTTTGAGTCGATTTGATTATCTGTTATTTCTCCTGCGCTGCAGTTCCATACTGGTATCCGATGTCCCCACCACAGTTGTCGGCTGATGGGCCAGTCGCGGAGATTCTCCAGCCAGGTCTGATAGGTCTTCCCATAGCGATCGGGAACAAAACGCAGCCTCCCATCCAGTAGCGGCTTCAACGCCAAACCCGCCAGGGAGTTTAACGGCACATCTGTACCTTCGATAAGATCTTCCCCGAATTTCTCCGCCAAGTGCGGTATAGGCTTTTTCACAGCGATATACCACTGATCCGACAGATACGGTTCGATGGGAACATGGCTCCGATAGCTGTGCCCGACTTCATGGGCATATTCCCGCACATCTTCCAGCATATTTTCCTGGCGGAACCATTCGACGATTGCTTCACGCGCCTCGAAGCGGTCCATGCCGACGAATTGCTCGGCATCCGAACCGGTGGCATCCTCCCACCCGTATTTGTCACTGATCGATCCGTCCGGGGCCATGACGTTGATTATCGGCAGATCGTGCCTCTGACCGATGGCCCAGTCGTCGGGATCGTGGGCGGGGGTAACCTTCAGAAAACCGGTCGAAAATTTTGCTTTTTCGTCGTCACTTTCAGGGTTCGGTAATACAACGTACTCATCGGCAATGATCGGTATGACCCGCCCAACCAGCGGCAGACGTACACCTTTGCCGAGCAGCCATTTGGCCCGTGGATCGGCTTGGTTCATGGCTACCGCGGTATCGCCGAGCATGGTTTCAGGACGGGTGGTGGCGACGGTTACGTATTCGATGGTTTGCCCTTCGACCTCGACCGGCTCAACCAGCGGATACCGCAGATACCAAAAATGACCCTGTACGGTCTCATGTTCGACCTCATCGTCGGCCAGAACGGTTTGGGTAGCCGGGTCCCAGTTGACCAGCCGTTTCCCGCGGTAGATCAGCCCATCCCGGAACAGATTGAAAAAATTCACCCGCACAGCCTTGGCGCACACCGGATCCATCGTAAACCGGGTCCGCTGCCAATCGCACGAACAGCCCATTTTTTGCAGTTGATCGATGATACGTCCTTCGTATTCATCCTTCCAGGCCTGAACACGTCCGATAAACTCCTCTCGCTCGAAATCGGTTCGTCGCCGGCCTTCCTCGGCGAGAATACGCTTTTCGACGACGGTCTGCGTAGCGATCCCGGCATGGTCCGTACCGGGCATCCAAAGCGTGTTATACTGCTGCATTCGCCGCCAGCGGATCAGGATGTCCTGTAGCGTATTATTGAGGGCGTGCCCCAGGTGCAGGGCCGCCGTGACGTTGGGAGGCGGAATGACTATGCAGTAAACCTTACCAGGTTCGCCGGGTGGGGACGGTTTGGCGTGAAATGAGTCGTTTTGCCGCCATAGCAGGCTGGCCTGTCTTTCGACCTGTTTCGGGTCATATATTTTGGGCATCTCTTCTATCATAATAGCATTATAAATATAACGCCCTGATTGTCAAGATGGACTATGTTCCGGAAAACACAGGCCAGGCCAAAACTAAACCCCGTTCAAGAGCCATTATGGCATCTTGCCGGGGCTTGGATAGGATTATGTTGGATAATGTGGTTCTACGAGTGTTTGTTTATATTTTTGTACGGTGTTTTTTTCTTAAAGCCAGCAGTGCTCCCATAGCCAGAAGTCCGATGGTGGCCGGTTCGGGAACAGCCGAACAGGTGAACGCTGCCGTAGCCGTGAAGCCGTTGTCCCAGCTACCATTTAGCGGCTGATGATTATCAAAGCTAAACGTGAAAATTTCCCCGCTTAGAACTCCCGTGATCTGCGAACCGGTGATCTCAACGTCATCGGCCCTCAAGACATTGCTGGCATACAAACCTACGCCATCTTTAGCCAGATAGCCGGACTCAAAATCTATTCGTATCAAGGGTTCGGTCTGGTCGGGATCGGCACCGTCGGCATAAAATTTAATGGTGCCGCCACCGGTGTCGCCACCGTCAAGACCACGACCCTCTTCTTCATATTCATATGAAATGTCAGTGATAGTAAAAAAAGCATCCTGATAGAGATTCGGATGGATATGTCCCGTAATAGGTACCTCCAAATCCAGACCCGTCCTGAAGTCTTCCCAGCCGCCGGTTATGATTCCGTTGTCAAAATCGACCGTGAAAAGGGGAGTATCTGAACTCAAAGCGGGATTGGCGAATGTTGCTATAGTGGTGCTTGTCGCCGCGTAACTGCCCCCTGGAACTGCCAGGGCGATGATCGCTGCCGATGCCATTACCGGTAACACATACCGGGAAAAACTATTCCTGTCGTGACCTAATGATTTCATATCTGCCTCTCTCTCCACTGAAACTGCCTGAATCTTAATTAAAACACTAAGTTAAAAAACCTTATTGTGTGATAATCGGCGTTTGTACCGTCGCCCTTTACGGTTCAATCCGATTAACCCGCCACCGGCCAACAGCAAGATGAATGTTGCTGGTTCGGGCACCTGGGCTTGTTCCTGAAACGCGGGTACCATAGGCTCAGCCGGGAAAAAACACACTTCCGCACCGGTACCGGAACCGTCGGTAGTTACGTTGCTGGTCAGTTGGACATTGATAGTATTAATATCATCCGTGCGGGTGTAGAATTTGTAAGGAATAATAAGGTTGGCAAAATCAACCCTGAAAAGGTCACCCCCATTGCATATTTCCTTAATGTCGGCCTTTTTGATTTTCTTGCTATTGCCCTTTAACACTATCTCACTTTCGTTTTGAATGGAAGTGATTAGGCTTTTCTTGATCTTGCCCGAGGTCTTGATCTCTACTTTACCGTTTTTCTTGGCGATGAGTTTGACTTTGCCTTCAGCGAGTTTCTTGATTATTGTTTGGGATCCTGTGCGCGTCTGGTGCTCGAACTCACGGGTTATCAAAACATCGAAGGACGCCAGCAACCCTTTCCGACTTTTCACAAAAGGATTTACAACTAAAATCGACCCATCGAGTTCGAGATGGTCATCTATTCGAAAGGATTTTCCGTAACTCACACCACTCTGTTCATTGTCCAAAATGAGCGTTGCCTTTTTTGCCACATTGCTGGTTGCGTATTTGACGGCCTCTTCTGTTGAGAGACTGTAGGCGTACACATGCTGATATGGTTTATCACTGACGGCTGAGCCGCTGTGTGCGATGGAGTTATTCAGATATATATCCTCGATGCAGTTATATTCACCGGTATCCGGCAGCCCGGGCTTTGTGCTGGGCAATGCTTGAGGTAAGCGACTCCCGTTACGGGTGATGTGATTGTTGACCGGATCCCATTTGATGACCGGATCCCATGTGTCGGTAATTATTGCGGCAGAGCTTCTCTGAACTGAACCCGAAAAAACTACCAGCGATAATACAACCCATAAAAAGGCCTTGCCCTTTTGGCTGCGGACACTCACATTAGTTCTCATAATAATCTCTCTCTCCTTGTTTTTCTCCCATTCCGAGTGTAAGAACTACTCTTACTCTCTCCACGCAACCTAAAGAAAGGGCGGCTCTCTCCAGCCCTTCCAGGCTTGGTCACCCAACACCCATCCGTTTTGTCCGATGCCATATTTACGAAGCCGGACAGGCATGTACAATCAGCATCTGCAAAACTCAAGCTGCAAAGAAGGTATGACAGTTGAAAGGGGTGACTTGCGCCCGCCTCTCTCTCTCAACCCTACCTGCTCTCTCCAAAACCACAAGTGAATCTCTCTTTTCACCTATAGTCCACAGTAAAAGTATTATAAGCAAAGGATATGCCGACTTCAAGCAAAAAAAAGTGAAATTTAGCTAAATTGTGTAACTGCTTGTGTGACACGTGGTTATGAATATGGGGCTTTTCTTTGTCTGTTTTGGCTCCTGTTGTGCTGTTGGTACCAGATGTATATCAAAGACATCATTGGCAACGGAACTGCTTGTCGTAACTGCCTCGCAAATAATAGGTTATGTCGATTTTGTGGATGTTGTCCAGACGCAACGCCAGAAATCTTGTCAGCATCCAGTTGCAGGGATGGTTATAGTTGTATCGATTATAGCGATTTTGCCTCACGCACCCGTATGTGTTTTGTGTGTATATTGAGCCGGTTACGTTACAACCTCGCCCGACGCAATGTGCTTTCACTTGCATTTTGGCGTAATTATGCTACATGAATGAGATTATGAAAACTACAGCCACAGACCAACTGCGAGCTTGGGGCAGGTATAAGCCGCCAGACCAAATTACGGTGAGGGGATTGACCTACCAACGGAAAAAAATATTTAAACATGATTTCTTCGCTCTCACCGCCCTTTTTGAACTGAAAAGCGATATTAATTTGGAAAACAAGAAAGCCCCGGCTAAGGTTGTTTTAAAGCTTGGCCGACGTAGAAATTTTTTGGGCCTGCCTCTCGATTGGCTGGGACAGGCTCTTTGCCGACACGAAATATCCATTCTCAAGCGTTTACAGCATTTATCGCAGGTGCCGCGTCTCCTGGGGCTCCACAGCAATATAGGCTTTATTTATGAATATATCGAGGGATGCAGTTTGGATGAAGAACCTTCGTTGCCTGACGATTTCTTTGACCGCCTGGAAGACCTTATGAGGCGGATTCATGCCTGCCGCATCGGCTATGTTGACATGAACAAACGCGGTAACATACTATTGGGCCGTGACAATCTGCCTTATCTGATCGACTTCCAGATATCATATCACGTTTCGTGCCCGCCGTGGCCGCTACGAAAACCGGCTGATTCTATTCTGAACGCCCTCCAAAGAGAGGATTTTTATCATCTTTTCAAACACAAACGCCGGTTGTGCAGGCATTTAATGGACGATTTGCAGATAATGAAATCTCAACGAAAGAGCCTTTTGATCTTGGCACATCGGATTGTTGCCCGACCGTTGACCAGACTACGCCGCAAAATACTGAGCTTCCTGTTCCGCAGTGGCCACCTGGTTATGGATGATATCACCGTAAACACCCCGGAAAACGCCCCATCACGCTGGGAGAAGTAAACCCATCCAATAACCCGGCGAGTGGATTTGTTCGTTGAATAGCGAATTGAAAACGAAAGTTCTTGACAGTTCAAGATGGTTTTGATACAATCCCCGACCTGAAATCTAAAGATTCAGTTGTTAATATCTCCGATTTAACAGCAAACAATTAAATGGCGTGCTTGCCAACTTAAAACGATCTATTTAAATAAAGGGAAAAACAATGATTAAGACCGACATTACACAGCGACGTCAGTTTCTAAAATCCACCGCAGCCGGAATCGGATGCCTCATTATACCCAGCGGCACGCTTTTCGGCGCCAATACGCCCAGCAACAAGCTAAATGTCGCCCTAATCGGCACCTGGGGCCGGGGAGACGCCCACTTCGACACGATTTCAAGCGAGAACGTCGTGGCCCTGTGCGACGTGGACGAGAATCACCTGGCTCACGCCGCCGAAAAGTTTCCCAAAGCAAAACAATATGTGGACTGGCGAAAGTGCCTCGACCAAAAGGACTTGGATGCCGTGATCTGTTGCACCACCGATCACACCCACGCCTTCGTCGCCAACTGGGCCATGAATCGGGGACTCCACGTTTACTGCGAAAAGCCGCTGGGCAACAGCGTCGAAGAAGTACGTGTGGTCCGCGCGACATATCTCAAGAACAAAAACAAGCTCGCTACACAGGTCGGCACCCAGCGCCACGCCATTCCGAACTTCAACCGCGTACGTGAATTGATCAAAGACGGAGCGATTGGCCAGTTAAGTGATGTATATGCCTGGGGTAATCGTCAGCTTCGCAAACCCGGCTATCCGCCCGCCGAAGGCACACCTCCGGAAACCCTTCATTACGACCTGTGGATTGGGCCGGCGCCCTTCCATCCATACAATCCCGACTACTTCTCCGGTGGTTCCGGAGCGAATTGCCTCCAGTGGAATATGTACTGGGACTTCGGTAGCGGACAGATTGGCGACATGGGCAGCCATACTATGGACCTCGCCTGGAATGCCATTGACGCCGGGCTTCCGACCTCCGCCGTGGCCCAGGGCGACCAGTTCAATCCCGAAGTCACACCCGTCGAATTTAAGGCCACTTTTGAGCATCCCGCCAACGACTGGCGCCCCGCAATCAACGTCAGTTGGTATCAGGGCGGCGCCATGCCAAACTCGCCAAAAGAGTATATTGACCTGAACAAAATGGGACATGGCGTAATGTTCAAGGGCGACGAGGGTTACCTCATCGCCGATTTCGATTCCCGGGTCCTGCTACCTTATGGCAAGCAGGCCGATATGACCTACTATAAGCCACGTTCCAAAGACGAGCTTATCGCGCCTCTGGGCCACTTCCAGAAGGAATGGACCAATGCATGTAAGGGCGATCTCAAAACCTCATGCGATTTCGATTATGGCGGCACCCTGATCGAACAGATGCTCCTGGGGCTTGTGGCCTACCGCGTCGGCAAAAAAATCGAGTACGACGGCAGTAGCGGTCGCGTCACCAACAGCGATGAAGGAAACAATCTCCTGAGCAGGCAGTACCGCTCCGGCTGGACCCTTAACGGGTAAGCCGACAGGACAAACTCTCAATCAATCCATTCGATCGCGCGAATCGCCGGAACGGTTGCATTGGGACAGGCAAAAGAAAAACTCCACCGGTTTTTCCTAGTGGTGTTTTTGCCAGAATACGCTGTTCCTGGTCTTGGCATCCTCTTTAAACCAACTTTATCACATAGGCTGTCAAAATGAGAAAATAAAAAATATTTTCGGGCTTACTGAGCCTGAATCGGAGGTTGACGTTCCGGAAGATCTCGATCCTCTCAAATCGTTAAGATACGCCGAGTAAGGTTACTACGGGGTAGATATTTCTCGGAGCAGTACTTCGAAATGTTCGTCTGCTATCTTGATCTCCAAACCCGAATAATCTGGAAATGTCAGATAGCGAGTCAGTCTAATCAGATTATCGGCGCTAAATGATTTCCAATCCGAGAGATTCTTTAATGCCAAGAATTCCTTTCTGGAGTGATATGTACCACCGGCAGGTTGAGGTATACAGGAGAGTTCTTCTCCTGCAACAATCTTTTCGAAATACCTCGTAAACAGGTTTTTCTCGGCTTGTCTGACCCGTTGGAAAAGATCCCATCCGGTTTCGTAAGCAGTATATTCGACCTGTGTTTGTGCAACTATGGGACCCTGGTCGATTCCTTCGGTTATCTTATGCAATGTTGCTCCGGCAGGAGTCTGTTCCCATAATGCCCAGAAAATTGGATAATAACCGCGACCCCACGGCAAATATCCGGGATGTAGATTATAGATGTTCTGATATTTTGAGATAATAGTAGGTTTGAGAATCCTTTTGTAATGTATCGAAAACCCGGTTGAAGATGGTTCAAAATTCGCCGCATGAACGTCTCCTTCAATTACCTTGATGTGACGATTGCGGGCAGTATCAGCGATGAGCTTGTCACCGGTAATAATATGGGATATGTGCGATTCAGATACCTGCTCCAAGGCCCAAAGCCCAAGATCACTGTCCAAATAGAGATCAACCAAATTTTTTTGAACTCTTTCTTGCATTTGCACAAGTTTCCAAAACAGTTTAATCTTTGGGCTTTTTCTGATATATCTTCTTGATCACATAAACAGGGTACCTTTGCAGGGCAAGAAAATTTCTTATGACGTATTCACCAACCATCGAAAGAACAGCCAATGTAAGCAGCAGATGGAGCAGAATTATGTTCAGTATCAAACCAGGTGTGACCTCTTTCAGCATGGAGAACGGCACAAACCATGCCGATGCGATTCTTGCAAAGAATATGAACGCAATAATAATGCAGAACACGGACAATAATTGGAACGGACGCTGGGATATTCCCACAAGATTGTCCATTTGAAAAGCGAACAGACTTTTGAACGTCCATCCTGATTTTCCATACTTTCTGGGATGATGGGTTATGGGGATTTCCACGTATGTTTGGGCTTTCGAGTATATATATGGAGTCTGAAATCTCTTAAATGGACCCAATTGGAAGGCACGGATAAGTTTGCCGTTATAAACCTTGAATGTGCAGCCCAGATCGGTTACCTTATGCCCAGATACTTTCCTGACAACGAGATTTGCAATTTTGGAGGAAATGATCCTGAAAAAAGGATCCTTTCTTTTTTTCCTGCAACCGCTGACGATATCAGTACCCTTGTCGAATTGTGCAATAAGTAACGGAAGTTCTTCAGGATCCAATTGAAGGTCACTGTCCATAAATACAAAATGCTCACCTTTTGCATAGTTGATACCCGCCGTCATGGCCCCAAGTTGGCCGGCGTTTCTAAATAGGTCTATAATGGTGGTCACATGTGGGTCTTTATCGAATATCATTTTGAGTTTTTCAAATGTTTTATCCGTGCTGCCATCGTTAACAAACACGATTTCATAACTACGATTCAGCGATTCGAGCGCACCGGACAAACGGCTATGAAACTCTTCTATGCTTTTCTCTTCATAATAGCAGGTTATAACAACACTGAATTCCGGTGAGGACTCCTTGACATAATCGGACGATACGATCTTATTCTGATCCATGGTATCACTGCCTCGTACTTTACGAAATCCTTATGATAACGAACTATGCAGGTGCTCGATTATGGTACACACGGTTTCAACTATTGCCGTATCCAGCTTGCCGTACAGGGGCAGACACAGCACTTGACGTGAAATACGTTGGGCCACCGGCAACTCACCCGGCCGGGCCGAAGGAAGCGACGAATAACACGGATAGTCACTGCATAGCGGATAAAAATATTTACGTGGAAAAATATTGCATTGCCGCATCGCTTCGCACAACTGATCACGATTAATCCCATAAACGCCTTCTTCCACAAAAATGGGAAAATAAGCGTAGTTATGCTTTACTCCCGCAATATCCTCGAGAAACGAAATACCTCCAATGCGGCCCAGACTCCGGCGATACAAATCGGCCAGACGGCCTCGACTCTCGATTTCCTCCTCCACCGTTTCCAGTTGCAGCAACCCGAAACTCGCCTGAAATTCATTCATCTTGCCGTTGATCCCCGGCCCGATTACCGTCTCCTCGTCCGCAATCCCAAAATTACGCAAAAACTGAATCCGACTTCGCTGTTTATCCGATCTCGTAACCAACGCTCCGCCTTCGATAGAAGTAAACAGCTTGGTAGCATGAAAACTCAGGGCCGAAATATCGCCATATTCAAGAACCGACTTCTCGCCGATACGAACGCCGAAAGCATGCGCCGCATCATAAATTACATACAAACCGTGCTTTTGCGATATTGCTTCAATAGCTTCGACATCGCAAGGCGTACCATAAACGTGCACCGCCAAAATGGCTTTAGTGTCAGGACCGATAAGCCGCTCGATTCTCGCGGGATCGATGTTAAAGGTTTTTTCATCTATATCGCAAAAAACAGGACGGATATTATTCCAGTATAACACATGTGGGGTGGCCGGAAACGTGAACGGCGTGGTAATTACCTCGCCGCTGTTAATTCGCAGCGACTGTAAGGCGACAAGAAGAGCTATTGTGCCGTTGACGAACAGGTTCAAGTGCTCCACACCCAGATACCCCTTCAACTTACGCTCGAATTCATTGTGAAATTGACCGTCGTTAGTCAGCCATTGAGAAGCCCAGATTTTCTCCAGATAACGGTTGTAATCGGCCAAACTGGGCATCCGCGGACGCGACACATAAACAGGCTCAACGAGTCTGTAACGATTTACCAGTTCATCTGTCAATTCATAGCTCATAATAGAATATCGTAAACCATTTGCCCGGCAATGTCAAGTGCAATTTGGATGGCCCCCATGCCGAGGCCGCAACCTCATTTTTCTGAAACGCACCGAATAAACACTACCAAATCATCAGCAAACTTGTGTTCTGCAAAACCCAGATTGCCCATCAACTTGAACAGATAGGAATTACCCCCCTCCGCGATACGCCGGTCGGCGACAACCGAACGAATATGAGGATTCTGCTGAATAACCCAGATAAGGGATTCAGAACTCTTTTCCCTCACTTTTCCCATCAGAAAATCTGACGCGATTAACCGATGTATGCCTTCGGTTTTGCGACCACATTCTTCCATCCACATGAGGATAGCGTCCGGCCGGGAAGATATCTGCGGATATTGAGAGCTTAACATAGGTAAAAGGTAGCTGATATCTGTCGCCGCCAGCATGGCTCCCGGTGGCGGAGCCAGCTCTACCACTTTGCGGGCACGGGATAAATTGTAAGTTTTATACCGGGGTACGCCTAATTTGGTAACGTAACTACCATACCGGAACACCGACGACGAAGACGATGGCCAATGAGCCGCCAGCAGCAAAATTGTCACCACCGCAAAGGCAAGACGACGCCATATCGGGCGTTTGGTTCCCAGCCGTAACGCTACCGCCGCACCTGACAAACCAATCACCAGCGGAAAAGGCAGCAGATAAAACAACCGCCAGTAAATATTCGGTGAAGTAACGTGTTCGATTATAATTGGTGAAATGATAGGGTTCAGATAACACACCACTGCCAATACAGTCCACGCGACCAGAAAACGACGGTCACGTCTCCCAACAAGCACAACGCCCAAAATGGTTCCCACCACCAAAAACGATAAGACTACCGGCCCATCAAAAACAAATTTAGCGTGCCCCATAAAATCCCTCGGCCAGCCTTCATTGATCGCCTTGTCACTGCCGAGTTGTTCCAGCGACAGCAGTAAAATACTTGCCGCGTATATAACCGGGTATATCATTGAACACAAATAAACCAGCCCGCGACGAAAACAGGATTTTATATTCGGAACATACGAAACACAGCAGGCAATAGCCAGGACGAACCCCAGCAAAGGAATCAGCACCGCCGACGCCGTCGTGAACCCCACCATCGCTGTCGATATAGCCAACAAATATATCCACTTGCGCACACCCGGGGACCGAAAAAAATCCATCGTCAACCCGATAAACATGGGAAACCCAACCGCGAACGTCACCGTTTTACCCTCGAAAATCCTGTTGAAGGCAAAATTGCCGAAGCTACGATGCTGCTCACCCATCAGGAGCAGCGACATGCAGATGATAAACGCGCCGGTGGTCGCCGTCCATGACGGAAACGAAAAACGTGATATAACATAAAACCACGCCAACGGAATCATACAACCGAACAGGGCCGGGGCAAATAAGTAATACACCGTTAAAAAACGTATACCGGTTATATGGCTTACGATCCCCTGAGAATACTCGAACGCTATGGCACAGCGGTGATAAGACATAAACGGCTCATCGCTGCCGGAATCGATAAAATAAATCTTAAAGCCCATCGGCTCAGTGGGATGCTCCAGATAATAAATAACATTGGGAACATAGGCGCAGTCATCCAGATCGCTTCGGTGAGACACCAGGGCCAGTACTCCGCCCAGTAAAGAGCAACCCAGCAGTGCCGCTGCCGCCCCCGGACGCGCCGTAACCACCCGCAAAAAACGTCTTGAAATCTCACTCCACAATACTAAAACTGCCACAACAATCGCCGCCACCGACCCGATGATTGAGTATGTTGAAAAACGCATCCCACAAATCTGAGCGATTGGAGTCAAAACCGTCAACGCCGCCGCCCCCGCCATAATTGCAAGAACAATCACCCTTACCAGATCGGGCAGCCCCGGCTCACCATCCGGTTCCGCTAATGGCTCTTGTTTCGCCGATGGCTTTCGTTTTGCTGATGACTTTTTATGATCCATTAACGCATCTCTCCACGCCGCCGCCAAATACCCGGGAAACAATTTTTGCGCCGGTATGTAACCTAACTATTGTAGCCGATTTAACTTACATCTTCAAACGCAAAACCAAACACCCCTAAAGCCAAACACCCCACCTCGTTCCCCCGACCGCGCCTCTCCCCGCCCACGCGGATTATTCTTAAACCTAATCTCAAATCTGCGTAATCCTATGAACCGGCCCACTATTCTTCCCCTTCCGCCCTCTGACTTCTGACCCCCGATCCCTAACCCACGACCCCCCTCCAACTCCACCCGCTGCTTTCTAAAATCTGTCTTCTGATTTCCCCCCTAGTGCCTATTGCCTATTGCCTGTTGCCTGTTGCCTGTTGCCTGTTGCCTTTCTTTTATGGTTCTTCATAAGGGAGCCTCTAAAAATTGCTTTTGTCACGAGAACGAGCGAAATTTTCGTCAGCGAGGCAGAGGTCAAAAATCGCCGCAGGCATAGTTGAAACTACGTTGAGGACGATTTTTGGCCGATAACGATGCTGACGGAGATTGCAGCCGTTCGTAGTAAAAATGAATTTTTAGAGGTTCCCATAAGAATCTGTGCATGGATATTGTAAAAAGTCTTTAGATTTTTCATGGGGGCTTTGCCGGCAAACCCAATCTTAAGAACCCCCGGCGCATATACTCCGGGATTGACACCAATGCGATAAATCCACGCAGTCGCTTTCAGATATTGAAATGAATAACGTATCTCCTTGCAGCCCAACAAATAACCAAGCCCCGACCGTCAGGGCCTGTCGATTTATTATTTGATTGGTTGGTGGCAACGAACAAAACTTGCTCGTCGATGCCATTTTGTTAGGTGTTCTTTGAAAAGTTAAAAGTTTTGCATTCTGAT